>MAAA01025618.1_pt1 | contig 13528 bp, 7 predicted proteins | sample 1115971 | NCBI WGS metagenome assembly MAAA01 (sample SAMN04961123, study PRJNA320927) | seawater metagenome | isolation source: sample BD02T6 sea water enriched with oil for 6 days | place: USA:Gulf of Mexico | collected 2013-07-27 | reverse complement strand
CTGCACGAACTAAAGCGTTAGCCTGCGGAATTTTTGCCAACAGTATACTTTTTACTGCTCTTGCCCTTTCAAGCTTTTCACATGAAAGTAACGCCGCCACCCCCAACAACACCGTCATCAACAACCAAGCAATTGTAAAATACAACTTTAAAAACCAAGACCAGCAAGTAAGTGACTCAGTAAGCTTTATCACCTCCCGTGATGTCTCAGGTGCGGGCACACCCTCTATTATCACTTTAATGCACAACAGCATCGATTTTTCCGGCCAGTTACAAGCAGCACAGGGGCCCTCGGTAAACCCTATTACCCCCACGGGAAACTCACTTACTACAAGTTTTAGACCACAAGCAAGAGCCGTTACTTCATCGCTAAGTGGGCGTACCACCGCCAGTTCCAACGGCCAAACTTTATCTGGTTCGTTTAGCGTGCAAGAAGGGCAATGTGCCAGTGACAGCACAGGCAACATTCTAGTAGATCAGCCTGTTCCCACCGATTACCAAGGCAACACTTTAACCTTGCCCGGTACCTTAAATTTATCCAGTGATGAATTTTTTAAGGTGGGCGATACTATTTTTGTTCACCTACAAGATTTAGATCAAAACAACGATCCCACCGCCGTCGAAAAAATTGTGGTTACTATCATCAGTGAAAATGGCCTAGATACTGAAACCATTCAGTTAACCGAAACTGACACCAGTACGGGCCTATTCACCGGCTACATTCAAAGTGTGGACATTAATACCCTAGGCAGCACACCATTTAACTGTCAGTTGTCGGTTACCAATAATTCACGCATGCAGGCTCGCTACCAGGATAAGGTAGACGCCGTGGATATTTCTGCTGCCGCTGCATTGTTTGATCCGAACTCTTATGTAATTAACGCAGACACGGGCGAATATATTAACGGTATTGAAGTCACTCTCATAGATACCGACACAGACTTACCGGCCGATATTTTAAGTACCGATGGCGGCATTTTCCCCAGTACTGTCACCACAGGCGGCACGGTTTACGATTCCAAAGGTAATGAAACTACTTTCCCTTACGGTGGCTTTGCCTTTCCGGTTTTAGATTCAGGCTCCTATAAAATTCGAGTGGCAGAAAGCGTTTACCACGACTACCCCATTCTTGAACAAAAATCCTTGGACGATATTAACGCCCTGCCTAATGGTCCGTTTAATTTAGATGAGCAAGGTAGCCGTGCCCTAGCGTTTGACGTACCAGGTATTACCTTCCGCATGGATGTTCCTTTAGACCCTAAAGACAACTCGGTATTACTTACCAAAACCGCCAATAAATCTTCCGCCGGTGTGGGTGAGTTAGTAAGCTACAAAATTCAGCTACAAAACACTGACATTCCCGGCGATGATATTATCATTCACGATTTACTACCTCAGGGTTTTCGTTATGTGCCTGGCTCGGCCACCTTGGACGGCATAGCTTTGACAGAACCAGCCATCGCTAGCAACGGTCGCGCCCTAAGCTTTACCATCGCCAACATAGCAGTAGATGAATCTCTAACCCTTAGCTACGTGGCGCGCATAGGGGTCAATACCCCTGTGGGTAAGGCCACCAACACTGCAAGCCTTGAAGACGATATTTTAATCGCCAATACCACAAATGCTCACATAGAAATTAAAGAAGACTTATTCAGTGAAAAAAGCCGTTTATTTGGACGTGTCTACATAGGTGACTGTGAAAATAAAACCGAACAGGAAGGTATCTCCGGCGTTCGTATCTACTTAGAAAACGGCAACTATGTAGTCACCGATGAAGACGGCTTATGGCACATGGAAGCCCAAGACCCAGGCACCCACGTAGTTCAGTTGGATACCGATACCCTGCCTAAATATTTAGACTTAATGAGCTGCGATAACTATGGCACCCACGCCGGTCGTGAGTACAGCCAGTTTGTAGATGTGGAACCGGGCACCATGTGGCGGGCCGACTTTGTGGTGAAGCTTAAACCGCCAAGCGTGGGAGAAGTAATTCAACGCCTTAGCAGTCAAGTTGTAACATTAAACGAACAAGAAATTCTGCTGCAAGATACCGAAAACGCAAACAGCCCGGTTAGGCAAAAAATCAGCTACCGACTTAAGTTAACCGGCACGGAAGTTATTCTTAAAAAATTACGCAGCCTAATCATGCTGCCCGAAGGTGTCATCTATAAAAAGAACAGCGCCCTGTTTGATGGCGTGCCCGTGGTCTCCCCTAAAGAGTACGATGCTCAAACATTATTGTTTAGCCTCAATGACCCAGGTAAAGACTGGCAGCACAGCCTAACCTTTGAAGCCTGGATTACTCAAGACGCCAAACCCGGTGAACTCACCACTCGCTCGGTGGCCATGTTTAATGCACCAGCCCAAAATAACCAGCGTACCCCGTTGGCGTTAACCTCGGCCCTGTTATCCATTATCCCAGCAAATAAACAGGCCCACAAACCACAAGAAGCCCCTAAATTTAGTTCATTTAACCCAGAATTAAACGCGTCAGACAAACTCGCCTTACAAGAGGTTATTAAAAACCTAAAGGGGTTAAAAGATTTAAAACTTGAAGTGGCCGGCCATACCGATAACGTGCCCATCGCCAGGCGCAGCCGTCACATCTTTGATAACAACCGCGAGTTATCCATGGCCCGTGCGCGCAGTGCCGCTAACTACATTATGCAGGAGCTGCAATTGCAGCCTCACCAGGTAAGTATTTCTGGTTATGGTTCAGTCAAACCCATTGCCAAAAATAACTCTAAAGGCAACCGCGCCAAGAACCGCCGTGTTGAAGTCAACATATTAGCTGGTCACAACGGTATGAATATCGCCCAGGCAGACTCTGGCAACCAAATGGTGGCCACGGCGGGCATCGCGCCTGGTGGTTTTGACTTCCCCATTGAAGCCACGGCCGCCGGCCCTATTCGCAATGTAATTACCATGCCTGAATTTGATAAAGCCTACCTTGCCCAAACCGATAATAAATTTGAATGGTTATGGCCCAGTGGCGACTACCTGCCCAACATTCCATCCACTAAGTTGGCGTTAAAACATCCACTGGATCATAAGGTTCAGCTAACCCTTAATGATGCACCGGTGAGTCAATTAAACTTTGCCAAGCGCGAAACCTATGGCCCTAATAAATCGGCCATTAGTATTTGGAGCGGTGTGGATATTAAAGAAGGTAATAACCACTTTGTAGCTACCTTGGTGGATGACAATGACAACATAGTAGCTCGCGAAGAATTTGACTTGCACTACGCTGGTAGCCCCACCCGAGTAATACTCATTAGTGATGAAACAAAAGCCACCGCTGATGGGGTAGTTGCCCCGGTAATCGCGGTTCAGTTATTTGATAAAGACGGTTACCCGGTACGAAACGGTTTGCAGGGTGAATTTAAGGTAGACAGCCCCTACTTTGCATTAGACCCCAACAAAGACCAAGTGCAAATTAACCGTAACGAATTTAAACCCAACTATGAGATCAGCGGTGATGGCATCGCTTATATTACGTTAGAACCCACCACCCAAGCAGGTGAAGCGGTAATACGTTTTCCGCTGGCCAATGGCCACGAAGAAGAAATTAGGGTGTGGTTAAAACCACAAAGCCGCGAGTGGATGCTTGTTGCCCTAGGTGAAGGCACCATAGGTTACCAAGACATCAGCGGTCATGTATCAAATGCCAAATCCCACGACATTAAAGATGAATTTTACACCGACGGTCGCCTGGCTTTGTTTGCCAAGGGGCAAATTTTAGGTGACTGGTTGTTAACTGCGGCTTACGACAGCACTAAGGGCAAGACCACCCCATTTGAGAAGCTGCTAGATCCTAATAAGTATTACACTTTGTATGGTGATAACAGCCAGCAAAAGCTGGATGCTTCCATGGAAGGTAAACTGTATGTTCGAATTGAAAAAGAACGTTTTTATACCGTGTTTGGTGATTACAGTACCGACTTAAGTAAAACCGAATTAAGTAAATACCTAAGAAAATTTCACGGTATTCAGTCTGTGTTCCAGGGAGATGTGGTGAGCTTTAACATGTTTGCCACCGAATCGGCGCAACGTTTTGTGCGAGATGAAATTCAAGGGGATGGCACTTCAGGGCTCTACCAGTTAAGCCAAAAAGATATCATCATTAACAGCGAAACCATTACCCTACAAGTAAGAAATCGTTTGCGTAGTGAAATCATTGAAGAAGAGGTGGAGTTGACCAAAGATAAAGACTATAGCATTGACTATATTGACGGCAGTTTGTTTTTTAAGTCACCTGTACATTCCACCGATGAAACATTAAACCCCAGATACATCATTGTGCGTTACGAAACCAAAGACGATAACGCCAATGACCTTACCTTTGGTGGCCGTATGGCGCTTCATAGCGAAGACAAAAACTTAGAAGTGGGTGCCACCGTCATCACCGAAGAACTGGGAAATACTTCACGTACCTTAAACGGGGTGGACATGCGTTTAAAACTCAATGACACCCTAGAAATAAAAGCCGAAAGCGCCTTTACCGAACACGATACCGACGGCGTAAAAAGCAGTGCCAATGCCAGCATCATCAGTCTGGATTACCGTGGTGAGCAATTGCAAGCCAAGGCCTACGTCCGCAGCGAAGAAGCGGGTTTTGGTTTAGACCAGCTGAACGACAGCGAAGGCAATACAGAAAAACTAGGGGTGGAAGGTACTTTGTATTTTACCTCGGCCGAATACATCAACGCCTTGTTTAGCGATCAAAATACTTTGGGCAGCAGTCAACGCCAAACCATGTTGGAGGCCAAATACAATCAGGAATATAACCTTGGCCGTTACCATGTGGGCACCCGCATTAGTCAAACCCAAAGCGCCTTAGGTGACAGCGATTCTATTCAGCAAGTATTGGCAGGCCATTCGTTCACATTGTTTAATGGCTCGCTACTATTAAACACAGATGCCGAGTTTAATTTGCAACAAAACGATGACATATATGACTTAGTGCGTGTAGGCAGTGACTACCGCATTAACGAACAGGTAACTCTGTTTGCCGTTTATGAGACCGGCCTAAGCGGTGACGCTCCACAGCGTAGTGTACTGGGTTTACGCGCCACCCCATGGCAAGGTATGCAATTAAGCAACAGCGTTGAGCAACAAGACAACAAGGATGGTACTCGCCTATTTGCAGTGCACGGTTTAAACCAGGAAATTAACCTGGACGAACACTGGCAAGTGAGTTTTGGTTTTGATCAGGCACAGGACTTACAGAACACCGTACTGGAGCAAAGCGCAGTGGTTGCAACTTCTGATGATTTTTACGCGTTCTCCACCGGCCTAGGCTACCGCAGCCCCCAGTGGCAATGGACTAACCGTGTGGAATACCGCGAAAGTGATTCTGGTCATAAATGGAATGCCCTCACCGGTTTATTCCATCCGGTGTCTCAGGGTTTTGCTATTGGAGTGAACTTTGAATACCGCAGCGATGAACAAGCCACCAGCAGCACCGATTTTAAACAAATTGAATTTGATATTGGCCTACGCCCGCTAAGCTATGGTTTAGCCTGGTTAAACCAAAGCAAATACATTGAAGAAAACCAAACCAGCAGCGATTCAGACTTAACCAGTGGCCGATTTATTAACAACACCCACGTAAATATGCGTTGGAACAAAACGCAGTTAAGCGCTCAGTACGGTTTAAAGTATGTGGATGAAAACTTCGACGGCACACAATACAGCGGCGTCATTGATTTAATGGGCATGCAACTGCGCCATCACATTACGCCTAAGTGGGACTGGGGTGTACACGCACAACGTTTGTACGATTACGAATTAAAAGACAGCCGCCATAGCTTAGGGGCAAGCATAGGTGTAACCCCACAGCCTAATACTTGGGTAAGTTTTGGTTATAACTTTTCTGGGTTTAGCGACAAAGACTTTGACGGCGCCGGTTACAGCGCCCATGGTATTTATATGAAGTTACGTATAAAAGCTGACCAAGACAGCTTAAGTGGTTTAAGGGGCTACTTTAAGTAATCAGTTTAAATGGTCGTTATAAACCATCACTATAAAGTGAAATAAGTTACATATATGAAAGATCGCTCACGGGGTGAGCTCGTACGAGGGCAGCCCCGGCAACTGCTCCTGCGTTGCTCTACTTACCGACATCCATATCGGCACCTGCCCGATCTTGTTTAATAGAAAATTATAAGTCTTCAGGGCCGTTCACATTTTTAAACGCGCCCGACTGATCCGAAAAATTCACTTCTAACGCATTAATTGAATCTAACCACTGGTACGTTTTTCGGCGTCCAGACAGTAAATACATATGTAAATTTTCTTTATGACTTTTGTGCAATAACAAATGTAAATTTTGACGTCGCTCACCATCAAAAACCACGTTGCTCATCGATAATTGATCCGATGCAGCTTGACTCATCTTCGTAAAATAATCACTTGGCAACTCAGGGGTATCACACGGGCTAAACAATACCCAATCTTCTTTAGCGGCCTGCAGACCCGATAAAATACCCAACAAAGGCCCCGAGTTTCCAGGTATATCCGCCCAAGTAGCATCGGCAAACACGTTAAACCCTAGGGCTTCATATTTTTCATGGTTGCGGTTAGCGTTCACCTGTAAATCCATTACACCATCAAACCCTTTGGCCACTTGTTTCACCATAGCCAGCCCTTGGTACTCAATTAACCCTTTGTCTTGGCCGCCCATGCGCTCACTTTGGCCTCCAGCCAAAATAACGCCGCTTACTTTTAGCATTTAACTAACCTTTCTATCATGCGTTTGTCATTCTTATGTTAAAGGAAGGAATCTCGAACAGGGTATTATAAATAACCGCATTAAACCCTGTAAATCACTGCCGTTCAATTGGATCGCGCCACCTAAGCCACTCATTTCGCTTGACGAATTGATCGTTTTTTCGTCTAATGGCCTTACTTTCAGCGAACAAGTGTTTACCAAAATGTTAAGTCGTCATCTACGTGAACCATTTTCAGGATTAAGTCATCTATTTGGGGCTTTGCTTTCCTGCGTGGGCCTTGGGTACATGCTTATGCATTTACCCCAGCAAAATACTGGGGCTTATATTGCCAGCTACCTGTCATTTGGCTTAAGCATGATTATTATGTTTGCGTCCAGCGCCGTTTATCACTTAGTTGAAACCTCTAACGAGGGCATTAAAAAGCTGAAGCGAGTGGATCATATGGCCATATTTATCATGATCGCCGGCTCCTACACCCCCTATATATTACTGGGCTTAACCGGGTCGTTGGCCGCCGTTATGTTTTGCGTGATCTGGGGCATTGCTACGTTTGGCATTTTAGTCAAAATTTACTGGCTGCATGCCCCTAGATGGTTATCGACCGCGTTATATTTAGGCATGGGCTGGGTTGCCATTATTGTCTATCAACCGCTTAGCGAAAACTTACCCAGTGCCGCCATAAGCTGGTTAATCTATGGCGGTATTGCTTACACTTTAGGGGCGGTTGTGTATGCCTGTAAGTGGCCAAATTTGCACCGCCATTTTGATTTCCATGACTTTTGGCATCTGTTTGTATTGGCCGGTGCCGCTGCTCACTTTGTTAGCATTGGGCTGTATTTATAACTCAGTGGATTTTTCAGGTGCTGCCATAATTTCTTGTAGCGCTTGTTTAAATGATTCTACGGGTTGGCCACCACTGAGTAAGTATTCATTATTAATAATGAATGCCGGTACCGACTGAATACCCATGGATTTATATTTGCTTTCTTGTTCTTTGACTAATTGCTTGTAATGCCCTTCGGACAACACTTCTTGCGCCATTTCCTTATCTAGACCAACACTTTGTACTATCTGTAGTAAAACATCTTGATCGCTAATATCTAAACCGTCTGTGAAATAGGCTTTAAAGAATGCCAGTTTTAGCTCGGTTTGTTTGCCTTGTTCTTGCGCCCAGTGCAACAGTACGTGGCAATTTAAGGTGTTGTAAATACGAGCACGTTGCTCGAATTTAAATTCCAAACCTGCGGCCTTGCCTAACGTTGAAATGTGATTTTTATTATCTTTGAGTTTTTCTTGAGAAAGGCCATATTTTTCAACTAAATGCTCATTAATATCCTGCCCTTCATTTGCCATGTATGGATTTAACTGAAATGGATGCCATTGCACATGCGCTTCAACTGGCTCGGCCATCTCTTTAAGGGCGGTGTTTAAATTAGCAAAGCCGATGGCACACCATGGGCACACTACATCACTTACAATATCTATCTGCAGAGTTTTCATCGTCTCTCCCTTTTACTGTACATATCTCTCATACTAAGCCAAAGCCAAAGCCATAACAATTACTGCTAAATTGCCCTAATAAGCCAAGGGGTTATCAACTTGCTTATTGCGCTTTGCACTGTATAAATACCTCACTACTTAAAATTCAGGATAATAAAAATGATTGGTTACACTACATTGGGCACGAATGACTTTGCAAAATCAGGCAAATTCTACGACAACTTATTGGCCCAGTTAGGGGCAAAACGAGTCATGGAAGATGAGCACATCATTATTTGGTCAAATAAACCCAAGGCCGCCATGATTGCTGTGATCAAGCCCCATAATGGACAACCGGCCACTGTCGGTAACGGCACAATGATCGCCTTGGCGGTAAAAGATCTGGCCACCATTGAATCCCTACACAGTAAAGCCCTTGAATTGGGTGCCACCTGTGAAGGCGCACCCGGCCCAAGAGGCGGTAACATGAACTTTGGATATGTGCGTGACTTGGAAGGTAATAAACTCGCTTTTTATTGCATGGGGTAATTTTTTACTTAGTAGCGCCTAATAAGTGGCCACATACAAAAAAAGCCCAGTGTGTATTAATCCACTGGGCCTTTTTCCTGTTAACTTAGCGGTGCAATTTAGTCCTCTAAACGGTACTGCTCACTTAACTGGGCGCTTTCACTCACCGTCACCTCCAAGTCATTTACTTTGCCGTCTTTCAATCCATATATCCAGCCGTGAATAGAAAGTGGCTGCCCCTTAGCCCAAGCATCTTGCACAATCGTGGTGTGGCTTAAATTATTCACTTGGCGCACGACATTCAGCTCACATAACAAATCTACTTTTTCGTCTTCACTGCTAATATTTCTAAATTGTTTTTGTTTGTTTTGGTAAAGGTCACGTATTTCTAATAGCCAGTTATCTATTAATCCCAGCTTTTGATTATGCATGGCGGCCTTCACACCACCACAGGCATAATGACCACATACAATCACGTGGCGTACCTTTAATACTTCCACCGCATATTGCAAAACCGACAACATATTCATATCGGTGTGGACCACTAGGTTTGCCACGTTACGATGTACAAATAATTCACCGGGCAATAGGCCCACAATTTCATTGGCGGGCACACGACTGTCGCTGCAGCCTATCCACAAATATTCAGGCGCCTGTTGTTTGGCCAGTGTTGGGAAAAACTCAGGGTCTTTATTACTGATGTCTTCTGCCCATTTGCGGTTATTGTTGATTAAGTTTTGTAATGACTGTGCATCTTGGGTCATAAACACCTCTTCAAAAATGGGTTGTGCTTAAACATTAAAAAACATCTAAAGCAGCTAATACGCGCCAAACTACCTAGATATTTAAACTTTAACAACAAGTTACTGAATTTAATTTAATAACCCGTTTCATGCACCACTACACACCGGACACTGCTCATTTTTAGACACATTAAAACGACGCCACTGTGCGCTCAAGCCATCAAAGCTGTGAAGTGCACCACTGCTTTTTACACCGACACCACTGATTATTTTAATTGCCTCTAACGATTGAAACACCCCCATTATTCCTACCACTGGGGCCATAATGCCCAATTCTGAACAGCTCATTTGAGCAGTATCAATCTTGGGGTACACACATTGGTAACAGGGCGCGTCTTCTTGAGTAGGGTCTACCACCATCAACTGACCTTCAAAGCGAATCGCCGCCGCACTGATCAAGGGCACTTTGTGTTGCACACATAATTGGTTGTGCAAGCGCCGACTATGGCTATTGTCGGTGCAATCAAGCACCACATCCATAGTTGAAATTAGCTCAGCCAGCTTAGACTCATCCAGGCATGCCTCATGGGCCACTAGCGTAATACTGTCATTTATCGCGCTTAAGGTTTGTTTGGCCGAAAGCGCCTTATTGACCCCTATTGCCTCTTGGCGGTGAATAACTTGGCGTTGCAGATTGCTTAACTCTAGAGTGTCAGGATCCAGTAAATGTAACTCACCAATGCCAGAGGATGCCAAATACATAGCAGCACTGGATCCAAGACCGCCTAACCCCAACACTAGGACCTTACTTTCAAGTAAGGAGGTTTGTCCTTGGTAGTCAAATTGCGGCAATAACAAGTGACGGCTGTAGCGCTCTAATTGCCCATCGTTCATGTTTGATCCTTTTTTAAGCGCTTTATTAACAAAGGCTCTCTAAATAAATAGGGTTTTGGCCGATATATAACTTAAGGGCACCTCTATTAACTGATTGCAGCCTCTGCGTGACCTGAAGCTTGCAGTTAATAGAAGTGCCCATCAGTCTAAACGGTTTATTTACCCATGCGTTGTTGCTGCCTATTATCACATTTTTGTGCTTGTTTGTTACTGACGTCCATTGGTGCTTGCGGTGGTGGCGGTGGCGCATCGGCACCTGTATTAAACTTGCCCGACGTGCCTGACTCTCCGGTCTCACGACTAGTACTCAGTGATGATTTCATCGGTTTTTTAATCGCCTCACAACCCATAGGTACCGACCCACGATTATCCACCAGCCACCAATTCAGCCAACAGCTTTATCAGATTGATGCCGACAATAATATCACGCCTGTGGTGATGTTAGACACGTTGGGGGCTGAACTGGATTTAGTAGGGAATCTGTCGTTCACACAGGAGGATAATATCATTCCTCTAGACGTGATGATTATGAGCTCGGAATACATATTACTAACAATATTCCATCGTAATTTTGATTTAGACCCAGACAACGACTATTTCAATCTATTAGTTGAATTAAGAACGGGCATTGTGGTGGAAGCGCCTGTGGGGCTTAATCAGCAAGGTAATAGTGGGCGCAGCAGCCTTACAACACTGGGCCGTGACTATTTCCCCCCAGATACACGCTGGAACGATACCGAAGATTTGTACGTGGTAAGCGTAGATTACGATGCATTAGACATGATGATCAGTGGCGAACTAGAAGTAGACCCAGATCATGAGGAGCCTGTGGACCATCACTCAGGGGTACCTTGCCCACCGGCGATAGAGGATTCCGATACCACGGATGATACCAGTGAAGAAACCGAACTCGCCGCTACTGATAATACCGATACAACTGATACAACCGAAGACACCGATACAATCGAGGCCACCACTGACACACTAACGGATACAACTGATACAAGCACCGAGCCTACCGAGCAAGTCACTGCAACCTGTGTTGAACCCGCTGAAGACATTGCGCAGACCACTGAAGACACCAGTACAGATACAGAGCAGACAGCTAACGCTTTAGCGGTCACTGAACCAATTTTCAAGCAATACGCGCGCATATTGGCCCGCGCCAGTGATGACGAAGAAGTGCCTGTACCCACCGCAATTTATCGTATGAACTTAGGAGAGAGCAGCACCTACAGCTTGGAAAAAATAAGTGCCAGTGACGATCGTCCAGGCCTTGGACAGTTCATTGCCAGTCGCTCTGGAGTCGTGATCTATCGTAATCTTGATGGGGGCGATAATAGTTATCGGGTATTATTGGATCACTGCGAGGGCGTGACTGGGCGTTTAAGTACGGTACTGATTGCGTTAAATACTAGCCTTATTCTGGCCGATGACGCTGCAGGTAACAGCAGCATATTTGAAGTGACCGAACACGGCATGAACCAGCTTTATTTCAGCTGTAACGGAAATGTAGAGCGTCGCGCGTTTAGCGGCTATTCCACAGGAATTATCAGCCTGAAATTACCTTTTAACAGCCCCTCCATTGCATCGTACCACTTCCAATATCCTTATTTTATTAACGATAGCTGCCAAGGCGGCAGACTATTTCCACAGCAAATCCCATTCACCCAAGTATTTAACCCTATGCCTTCAATTCCAGGGCTTAGAGGGCAAGATGTTAGGGGACTGCGTAAAAGCCAAATATTTAACGGCAAGCTTTACTGTATTGGCTATGATACTGCGCTTCAACTGTCAGTGGCTGAACTTGACCCAAGCGATCCGGCACCTAGCTATGACTTTTTAGGTTTTAACTTTACTAATTGGCTACCCCAGTTTGACACCATTCACGTGCTGGGAAATAGCCAAGTGATTTTCACCGGTACCACTCGCACTAACCCAGATATCAATACCGTTATTTTAGATATAGATGGTACCGCCACCAATCTAAATGACACCCTTGGCGGACTAAAAGTCGCCCAGCAAATTGATATTACCCCCCCTACCAGCAATTAACTCCCATAGGTCGCACATTTTTTGATCACAGGGCTCAATACGCTCATTTTAAGGTATTAAGTGCCGCCTTAATCACCCTTACGACAAGACCACAGGTTCACGCCAAAGTGTTATCAATAAAGCCTAAATTCCAAGGCATAAGCTATACCGCCATTACGGTCAAAGTGCTAACATGGTCAAAATTTTATTAACCTTAATTAGTCACTACATGCTTAATTTAGACAGCCTAGCTCAACTTAAAAGCCTTAAGACTCAAATTACTGACGATGTGCAAGCCGCCCTCAAAGAGGGTACCGTGCGGGGTAGTCAGGGCCGATTTGGCTTTGTCAGCACTGACGAAGGCCAGCAGTTCTTCCTAACCCCAGACGAAATGGCCAAAGTCTTCCCTGGTGATCGCATTCAATTTAGCGAAACCACCGACGACAAAGGCAAGATTCAGGCGGTGGTTGAAAAACTCCTTAATAGCGATTTAAAAATCTTTACTGGACGCTTCCAAAAGCGAGGTAAAGCCCAGTTTGTTGAACCCGACATCGCTTCCTTAAATAACTGGTTATACCTGCCACCTGATGCCTGTAAAGACATTAACGATGATGACTGGATTAGCTGTGAAGTGACTCGCCATCCATTCCCTAAAGGCAAGTCTCAAGCAAAAGTGGTGTCTAAAATTGGCCAGCTAAGCGATTCAGGATTTGAGCGCAGTTACGTTTTAGAGAAATATAAAATTAGTCACGAATGGCCTGAAACCATGAATTCCGAGTTAGCCCAGCTAGCTGAGGAAAATATTCCGGCCATGGCGCAAAACCGTGAAGATTTAACTGCTTTGTCTTTTGTGACGATCGACAACGAACATACCCGTGACATGGATGACGCGCTTTACGCCACCACCACCGACACCGGTTTTCAATTACAAGTGGCCATTGCCGACCCTAGTGCATGGTTTGGTATGAATACCTGTTTAGACCAAGAAGCAGCACGACGCAGTAATTCATTATATTTCCCAGGTCGCAGCTTACCCATGCTACCCGCTGAATTATCAAACGGCCTATGTTCGTTATTACCTGATCAAAATCGCTTAGCGTTAGTTGCCACACTGCAA
>MAAA01014274.1_pt1 | contig 13537 bp, 9 predicted proteins | sample 1115971 | NCBI WGS metagenome assembly MAAA01 (sample SAMN04961123, study PRJNA320927) | seawater metagenome | isolation source: sample BD02T6 sea water enriched with oil for 6 days | place: USA:Gulf of Mexico | collected 2013-07-27 | reverse complement strand
TCTAAATAGCACCCTCACCTGTAAAATCACAAACCCAAATGACAGGCACAAAAAAACCGCTACATGAGCGGTTTCTTTAGAATAAATGGCGGTGAGGGAGGGATTCGAACCCTCGATACAATGCCACCTACCCCAAGGCCAGTATTCATGCGGCCTACAGAGGGATCTCACTTTTTAAATGTACTAGCTATCTGTACAAATTTAAACATAAAAGCCACCAGCAGTTCAAGACCCCTTCCCCATTACACTCAAATCCTCTGGCACTACAGACCACTGCACCAACTTAGCCCCATATCCCAGCCTGTAAAATCAAGACTCACAATGAATCAATAACCACCTCACCATGCTGCCCAGAGACCCCTAAAAAAGCCTCAAGCATCACCGACTTAGCCACAGTTTGATCCTCCTCTGCCACTACAACACAGTCATGAATTGGCAGTGCGACCACTCCCCTATTCTGAAGATCAAGAAGCGTAGCAACAATAATCTCCGACTCTTTGTACTGAAGACGCATCCCAATACCCGTATAGAAAAGATGGGCAATTGCTTTGTGCCTCTCCACTATCAAAGTCTCAATATCTTTGAATTTCTCTGATCGACCTGCACCAGAGGCTTTTCGAGTACCGCTAGGGAAAACGGTAAGAGGCTTATCCGCACACAACATTGCCAGCATGATTGTCTTTATTCCGTCACGCTTAAGAGACATACCAGCGCCACGAAACGTGTAAGGATCACCTTCAACGCATTCTGGTAACGATAAACCAGCACATGCATAAGCCAGATAGAGATTGCAGGCTTTGAAGTCTACTTCTACACACCTGCCCCCATTGATCGCGTACAAGTGCCTCTCTGCCTTTGAATGCGCCTGCCAACGTCCTTTGAATAGCCGCCCACCCCTTGAGAAATCTTCATTAAAGTACCTAATTAGCTGGCGATCTTTATGGGGCAAGGCTATTCCCTTGAACTCTATATCAGCTTCCCGCAGATACCCATTGATCGCCCGCATATCATTGCGTGCCTTTTGTGTGTAGTCGGTATCCACATACTCAATTCGCTTTCCTTTTGGCCTGCCTCCGCTGAAGCCACGCCCGCCCTTTTCTTTCGACTTCAAGACAATGACTTCCAGCTCAGGAGCATGTGTAAAGTCATCCTTGGAGTAGCCCTGAGCCAGCAAGAGAAGACCCTCAGAGGACTTCAAAGTTGATTGGATACCTTCCCCAACCACCAGCGAATGCATCCCTTTATTTAACACAATCAGATCATTTTTAGGCTGCTCAAGAAGCTCAGTAGCAGCATTTGTCATAGTGACAGTAAGCCAATTAGGCTTGTATCTACTGGCTTTCTTGTCACGATTACTTCGCGAAATGCGGACACTGGCTTCAGAACCTTGCGCGCAGACCTCTACGATCAGGTTAGACAGTATCATTCTGATGCAATACACAAGCTTCGCCAGATCATCAGCCCTGCGTCTTCGCTTCCTAGCCAGCTTTCGTGAATCCACATCAACACTAATAACAGATGCGACCACATCATTAATGGCAGCAATTGCGCTATCTGATGACGGTATTATTCTATGATCAATAAGTGGCTGGCTATGTGACTCCACCAGCATGCCCATAGGGTCAAAAAAGTCTTCTTCGATTAATTGCTCAGGCACGTATGGGCCTCCTTGTGTATTTCAGGACGTTTTTAGTTGGGCCGTGACAACAGCAAAGCTGACACACATAAAAAGAATGGAGGCTGCTCCAGCTAATTAAACTGACAACCCCTAGTGGAATGGCTTGGTGAATTCGTACATGGCAAGAAAAACGATAAGCTTACGTGGCCCCCTTAAGGATAACTGAATGATTCTTTAAGAAAGGTATCGGGGTAGTAATCCTAGTGTAGATTAGGTAAGACCTACCCCCACCAATACCACGTAGTAAAAGTGTAATGAATATCTATCCAACAAATCCCAGTCATGAGTTACTGACAGGCTTGAGCAGCAATACAGCCGCTCTAGCGGTCTACTCTACCCTTTGTGGTAGATAGGGCCTAAGCCCTTACGAAAACCCCTAATTGCTCAGTTTTTTTGATGATTTTAGCTAAATCCTGGACCTGCTTTCTTATCGGTTTAGGCCTCAGCGTATAGATGGGGCAAGTGTAGCTCGTGCAAGCTTCTACCTGATGCCTCCAAGTTCCTTTGCCATCGGGATCAGATATACACTCCCGGCATTTGTTGTATAGCGCCTGCTTATAACTCACTCAACTCCCCCGCTGTTTGAATCAATTGCTTTTTTGAGTAACCGGCTAACGGCTAAGCTGAAAGTTTCATTTGGCTGCTGAATGAGTCTTAGTGCGTCTAGGAGAGATGGTGCGATGTACAAAGTTTTACGGATTGGTTTGCTGGTGTTCAATTATTTTCCTACTGGATTTTTAGTGTGTTTATTGATCAGATTGTTTTGCTAAAGCTCACGGAGGAAACTTTGAGCAACCGTTCGTAAGGTGCTTCGATCTTTAATCAGGCACATTAGGTCGGTGAATCCATCTATGGACTCAGAATCAGCTTTCAATACCTGCGCATCTGCATGGGTCTTTCTAGCCCCTTCTATAATCAATCCTTTTATAAGAAGCCTTCGCAAGGTTCTACTTATTGAATCCTTAGGCCGCTGGGTCATCTTTAGCACAGCTGCCAAGTCGGGTTCCAGATAGGTTGTTTGACAAATTAATTTATCCTGGCTCATTCGAGCTCCTGTAGTTTTGTGTTGATTGGGTTGAATGAGGACATGAAGCCCCCTGACAGACAAACGCTATAAAGCATTCGCAAGCCATGGGGGCTAGCAACGCTTTCATTTCGTTGTCTATCGGGTAAGGGTGGAACGGTGAATACTCTTGAAAAGAAACCTGATCGTTTAAATATGCACAGGCCTGCTGAAAACTTAGTTACACAATCGCTTCTTTAGCATTAACGTGCTGTTTTCCGTTTTGATCCATTAATCACCGATAGAGGCACTGCTTTACCATTAACGTGGTACTTTCCGTTTTGGGCCACTGCCAGCGGCTAGGAACACTTCTTTCTCATTAACGTGTTGGTTTTCGTCTTGAGCCAGCAGTCACTGATGAATGAGCGCTTTTTCTACTATACGTGCCCCTTTTTAACCTAGGAGCACTCAGCCACTTCACGATGAGCCTTTAGCACTCTAGCAACGCCTGCCCGCCTACACCCAGTAAGCCCCTGAATTTCGGTCAGAGTAAAACCCTCCGCCTTCAGGCCCACCTGCGCATAATTCTTCTAACCTACAGCCCCCAGTTTAAACTTGTCCAGTTACATCCTTTAAAGCCTGTTGCTCTTCTAGATACAGCTTTGTCATAGTGTAGAATCAGGAACATCGAAATACTTACAATGCATTCATTAGAGGGATCTATATGGAAACCGTTAACCAATACCTTATCGCGGTAGTTATTTTGGCAAGCTTAGTCGCGGCCTTGATAGCTATATCTATCCGATATTATAGGAAGCTGAAATTATATGAGTCGAAGTATTCCGCCGTTATAGATGTGGATGAAGCTGTAATTAAAAGCCAAAAGGAATTGAAAGCTGTTGAGGTCGACATTGAAAAAACTCGTAACGACTACAAGAAAAAAAGAGTGATATTTGACCGCCTGATTAAGCAGGCTGCTATATACGATGAGGAAATACAGCTGGCGGAATTAGGATTCTACAAACCTCACTTTGATTTCGGCACATCAGAGAAATATAAAGATGAAATTACCAAGATAAAAGGCCAACAAAAGGAGCTAGTCACCAAAAAGGTGGCTATAACCTGCAACACCGAATGGGAAGTTGGAGGCAGTAAAGCCAAGGGACGCACTATGACAAATCGTGGCATCAGACTTACAGCCAGAGCCTTCAACAATGAATGTGAGGCAGCGATTTCAAATGTGCGCTGGAACAATGTTGACAGAATGGAACAGCGTATAGAAAAGGCTTACAACGCAATCAACAAACTCAACGAATCCAATGCCATTTTTATTTCACACCGCTACCTGACTTTAAAACTAAAAGAACTTTGGTTGGCTTATGAATATGCCGATAAAAAACAACAAGAGAAAGAAGAGCAGCAGGAGATTAAACGACAGATTCGAGAGGAAGCTAAATTCGAGCAAGAAATGGAGAAGGCTTTAAAGGAAGAAGATAAGTACAACAAATTACTATTGAAGGCAAAACAAGAAGTAGATAAAGCCGCAGGTAGTAAGTTAGACGCCCTAAATGAGAAAATAGCCAAACTTACAGAAGACCTTCAAACTGCACATGAAAAAAGTGAGCGAGCCAAATCTATGGCTGAACAGACAAGAACAGGACACGTATATGTCATCTCGAATATAGGCTCATTTGGTGAAGACGTTTACAAGATAGGGATGACACGCCGCCTAGAGCCTCTGGATCGTGTTAAAGAACTCGGTGATGCAAGCGTGCCTTTCATTTTTGATGTACATGCCATGATTCACTCAGATGATGCCCCTGCGCTAGAGAACGCTCTTCATAAGTCGTTTGACAGTGAACGCCTAAACTTGGTAAATGGTAGAAAGGAGTTTTTCAGAGTGTCGTTAAACGATATTCAAGCTAAAGTTATTGAAATCTCCCCTGATGCAGATTTCATTGAAACGGCTGAGGCTCGTGACTATAGGGAATCATTGAGCATCATAGCTCAACGAAATGAGGTTAAAAGTACTCAGCAACTTCAAGAAGAATACCCAGAAGCGATATAGCACCGGAAATCCAGATTGCAGCATTGTAGTCTGGATTAGTTAACTTGCTCTCGGTGAGCCTTAAGGACTCGTGAGATAGTTACACGACTGTAACCAGTTATTTTATTTATCTCCGTATAACTATGCCCTGTTTTCTGGAGCTTAACGACCTGGGCATGTTTCTCAGTGTTGGCAGGCCTACCTTTGAACTTATCCCTATTACGCGCAATTCCCTCTGCCTGTCTACGCCTACGATCCTCATAATCTTTACGAGCAATTACAGCTAGCATATCTAACAGCATGTTATTAATAGCCTTAAGCATTTGAGTGGTGAAGTCATCACCCCCAATATTACTTAGTGCGCTATGGCTAGTGGGAAGATCTATGGACACGATCCTCAACCCTGCATCGCTAATTGCTACCTTCAAGCTCTGCCAGTCTTTTTCGTTAAGACGGCTAAGACGATCAACCTGCTCAACTAGAATAATGTCGTTCTCGTGAGAGTCACTCAGAACACGTTGCAGCTCTGGCCTCTCCCGAACGGTTCCAGATATATTCTCAACATAGAACGCTGCAATCTTATGGCCATGGGACTCAGCAAACTGAATTAGTGAAGCCTTGGCTCGTTCGGCATCTTGCTCCTTAGTGGAGGCTCGAAGGTAAGCTCTAATAAACACTGTACACGTCCTTGTAACTTTGAGTGGTACACAAACTATAACTACATTAGCCTGGTACAGTAAAGATGTTAATGGGCCTTTACCGGACGTTTACAGCGGTAAACTTGATGTATAGCCTAATGATACATACCTCGAAATCACTCAGGACCACGTGGATAAACATTTGCTACTTAAATAAATCCACCAAGCAGATCCAGAATTCAGGCGGTCATAAAGAGGGTACAGGGGGGGGGGAATCAAAACGTTAACTCTTCAAGGGAGGCCTTCAGATTTTTGTACCTGATTGTTTTAAGAATTCCAAGGGAGGCCTTAACTATACCCCCATGTTTATGTATTAGTTAGAATTGTCAGAGGCCGCATGAGCAAACACACGACAAAGACAATCCACGTCCAAAGCCATCTTTGCCGTAGTCAATAAAGAAAAACCGCTCCCGAATTTTGACTCCCTGCACTGAGGTGGTCTCCCCCAACACCTGTTGCCTGACTGTCTTCACCTATCGTGGAAACTGCCAGAGTTTTACCATCCGCACTAAAATCTACATCAGCACCTAGTGCAACATATTCCTTTGTGTGCTTCGCCTTTACATAATTTATTTGCTGAAAGCCATTTGGGGTCCTCTTAAAAATATAGGCTGCACCCGCAATTCTTTGTCCACCCGAACTGCCATCACCACCCAACCCGTGAGCACGACCATCCTCACCTGGTGCACCTACAGCCAATAGACTGCCATCAAAGTTGAAACTGATTGATGCTCCAAATTGATCGCTCTGCTCTGCATTCGATGCCTTTAAAAAATCTATTTGTGACCAGCTTGTGTCAGTCAATTGAAAAACATAGGTCGTGCCAGACCAGGAAAGACTATCCGAAAACTGGGAGACCTCGCTGGAGCTACTCTCTCTTGGTACACCCACTGCGAGTAGGGTTCCGTCACCACTTAGGCTTAATTCATTGCCAAAGTAGTCCCCTTCACCGGCATTGCTTGCCTTAATATAAGCCTGCTGTGTCCAAGAGCTGGCAATGCGATTGAACATATATACAGCCCCAGCGTGATCTGCACTATTATCACTTTGATCTCCGTTGATGCCACGAGCAGCACTCTCCTCATTAGGGGCACCCACAGCTAAAGTATTTCCGTCGCCACTTAATGCCAGCGCAAGCCCAAAGCCATCGGAAGAATCCGCATTACTTGCTGACAATATCTGCTGCTCATTCCATGTAGTTCCGCTGCGAACATAGATATGTGCCAGCCCTGTTGCATTATCGCCACTGCGCCCCCACTCACTCCCGACGGCTAGGGTGCTGCCTGATGAATCAAGCGCCACATCAACGCCAAAGCTAAGCATATGACCTGTCGGTGGTGCTTCACTGGCTTTGATATAGGCCTCCTGCGACCACACTCCAGCTGCTCGTGTGAAAATATAGGCAGCTCCAATAGAGCTTCCTGAGTTATCATTTTCATTGCCATTGATGGTAGTCGCTACGCTATCTTCGCGAGGCGCTCCTACGGCGAGTATTGAGCCATCCGCACTGAGATCCATCGAATGCCCAAAGAGATCCCAATCGTCGGTATTACTTGCTTTGATATATGCCTGCTGCGACCACTGCGCCCCGACTCGCTTAAACACATAAATTGCTCCCGCTTGATTCAGTGAATTATCACTTTCATCACCATTAATACCAGTGGCATTACTCTTTTCTAAGTGAGCCGCTATAGCAAGCGTAGAACCATCAGCACTCAGCTTAACAACCTGGCCAAAACGGTCATCTGAATTTGTATTGCTGGCCTTGAAATAGCCAATCCCCTCAATCAGGTCACCATTCACCGAAACGATATTGGCATCCACGCATTCTTCAGCATTACAAACCTGAAGCAAATAACGAGAAGTTAACCGCGAATAAAGCGCAACAATATGCTCATAACGTTCAACCCCAGCATTGATATTACTTCCGATCTGACTAAATCCGGATTGACCATCTGGATCCTCAAGCAACTTGTAATGGGAAGCTTCTGCTGTATCAACCCAGCTAAAGTTAAAGGCTTTGATTTCCCCAAGCGCCAGCGCTAACGTTGAACCGCGCTTGAAACTCGCAGACACCGTACAGTTCGCGGTTAATACACTTGTTGTATAAACCAATCCTTGCAAACTCCCACCGCAACCACTTACCTGATCAACCACATAGCCAAGGTCTGGAATCAATGTGAGCCTGGCAGTACCCCGCACCATAGAGCCACTACTATTAAAGCTACCATGCTCTCCTGCACTGGTGCTCAATTGAAAAAAATCTGGGATAAAACTGGCCACAACCTCACAACTCCCCGATATGGGCGACGTTATATAAGTACTGCCATTTAGGTTTCCGCTACAGCCCGTTACAGAGTCCACCCTATATCCTTCATTGGGTGTTACCGTAAATGTTACTGATTGATCACTCAGGCTAACAACGTTAGCAGGGGTAATTGTTCCACTCCCAGAGGAAGCCGTAGTGACACTGTATTCTTCGGGTTCTGGAATAGATGCATTATCGCCACCTCCACCTCCACAGCCACTTAGAAAAACTAGCGATGAAAACAAAAAAAGCGTTATGGAAAAGGAGGTGCTTCTACAAGAATGGATTAACGTCATATTGAGTACAGGTATTAGTTTTACTGGCTGTTTAATTTGGTCACACCAATTGCACGAGTAAACTAATCTTACAGTTCCATTGCGATATTTACGGATTAAAGAGGGGCTTATTAAGGAAACACACCCTATGAAAAGCCACTTAAGAGCAAGATACTAACAGAGTACAATTTCCCTCGCTATGTTAGCGGGGGTTGAACCCTGTTTATACAATCACAGACAATCATATACAAGGTGCAAACCGCCTAAAGTCTCACTTGCCTTGTTTATGCTTGTCTGCGGTTGTATGCCACCGCCCTAATTTATGCCCTAAATCAATCCTACTATTTTTAAACATCAGGCTGGTATAGTAATTGATTCAGAGTGTTTTTCGTATTTGTTAGATGTGTAATATTTTTTAATGTCTTTCAGAAATAAATCGAATTGCTTTATTTCATCTCTGTCTTCGGCAAGGTAACTCAATTTTTCCAGGTTTGATGGGTTAAGAAAATCTACAGCCAGTTTCAATATTGAAATGCTATTTTCAAATTGTGGAATAATTTTAGCCGCTCCCTTATTTAGGGCTCGTATTCTATTTGGAAGCATTGTATCTACATTAGCACTATCTAATGCCCTTAGGGTCTGCTGAGTACCGTTGATTAATACCTCCCTTAAATTATTCTCCTGGCTAAGTACATTGGTGCTAGAAATATGGCCTATCTCTCTTTCAAGGTAATAAGGGCGTTCTTTAATTTTTCTTCTTTCAATAACTTCAATGTCCTCAATTTCATTTTCAGAGGCCACGTAGGACTCTGTTAATATGCCATTTGGATTCTTTGCTTGCTTCGCTAAATAGGAGTAAATCTTTATAGGTATATTTGATTTTGACTGAAGTTTAGAAATTTGTTTGTTGGCCCAGGCGGCACCATAAGGTGAGTGCAGTAATAAGTTTAGTGTCTCTTCATATTCCGGAATTTTACATTGATAGGATGATAGAATCTCTCGTCCTTCTTTATTTTTTAAGTCTTGATCAAATTGTTTATACATCGATTCAAAAGAGGTACCAAAAATACTAGAGCCACAATCCTTTCCAATATTAGTTTCAACACCTGATTCGAATTGAACTAGATATCCATTATTATGAGGCTGGTGGCAACTAGATAGACCACATTTAATCTGATCTTTAAACTTATACACGCCGAGGATTGATTTTACAGTGTTGCCTTTAGGGGAAACGTCAGAGCGGAAAGCGGGTCGCTCTAACACATCGGACCAGTTTTTGAGCCTCTCAATTCCATTGTTTTTATTTAGCGTGATCATAGAGGGTGCCCTAGAATAAAGTATTTATTATCTGGGGCTGTTTGAAATAAATTCAAGTCCGAACTTAATATTAAAAATTAATGTAAGTTAAATACACCCTCTAGGGTCTGGTACTTTAATATTAGGTTCTTGCGGATGGGGGTTATCATTACTTGGATTTAATAAAAACTATTTTAATATAAGTAACCTAATAGATAGTATCTAATATAATGGTTATTTTTTGATTCTGTAAACAATGTTGAGTTTTTTGTGCACTTTAGAATTAGTTGTAAAACTATGCGTTAATAATTGGCTTTAATGTGAGATGCAATACCGTCTAACCCTGGAAATACTTTAGCTTCGTTTATGCCATATGCATTGAGGTTGTCATATAATTCAATTAACAGTTCGTTATCAATGACCATTTTGAATATCAAAGGGTGGTCAAACTCATCAGTAGGAATTGGGTGGACTGTAAACAATCCATGTTGTGCAATTATTCTTTCATTGTGGTGATATGGAATATGTATCCCTACTTCACCAACATCGAACGGTGAGGCAGGTGAAGTATGGTTTTCTAGCTTATGAGAGTTATCGAATGCGTAGATTGCTGCATTAGTGTCACTCATCCTCCAATCCTTACAGGCAAAATAAGCTGCAATTAATGGGTTTGAAGTCCAATCAAGTAGCCTAGTCGGTAAACCATGGTGTTGGGCTAAAGTTAGCCATTCCCATTCGTTAGTTGGTCGACGTTCGAGGAATGGGATAGCATTTCGTTTAAATTCATTAAATATATTTGATTCGTCTTCTGGGCCCATTACAGTATAGTTTTTACCGCTGGCTTGCTCTGATACTAAAAACTGCATCATATAGCGCCCTAAAGTCGTTTGAAGTTTAAACTCTTCGTCAGGCACCCCTCTAAATATAGCCCTAGATCCTACTGCGCTTAATACGTTGTGAAAATCCTGAAGGCTCTTTATTGGTATATTTTCCATGCTTATAAAGTGTCTTAAAAATATTATTAGCTGGCATCATCACTCATTTAGAAATGTATGTCTAATCGGTCCATAAAATATTTATGCTCGTAAAATTTATACTCGTAGTCGTCCAGTATGTATAAATATGGGAAAACGTTAGCCCTGAGTGCGAAATTTATTTTGTTGTATAGGGGTATTTTTAGGCTAAAAATTTATCTATAAAACTTAAAATTGCTAGTGAAGAAATAAGGTATGGTGCTTGAATATCTAAGCTTTCGCGGCTAATAAAGTAACTTTTAATTTGGGTGCTAAATTCATCCGCCAACAGTTTCCAATATTTCGAAGAGAATGCACTCAGTTTAATAGGTATTACCTGCCAATTTGGTGTGTAATCATTCCCATCATCGAATAGCTCCCATTTGTATAATAAAGCCCGTTTGAAAAGTGGGCTCCAAATATACTCAATATTAAACGATGTTTTATCGTCATGAAATTTAGCTGTATCGAATTCCACCGGTGCTAGCTCATCACATATACCGTGGAACTCTTGAGTTAAATTGTCATATTTAAAGTGCTTCGAAACCACCCTATCGGCCCAGACATAAGTAAGCTTAAGTTGGTATTTTCTTGCATAATTATAATATCGAACCATCAAGAAGATAATTGTTAATGCAAGCAGCCATTTAATGCCATCTCCATTGGTAAACTCTAGCTTAACTAGAAAAGTGTTTGCTTCTATTGCTCTGGCTCCAGAAACTTCTAATGCCAATAGGATTGATGAAAATATGATCAGCAGGCGTCCTTTTGAGCGAAGGCCTGTATCATTGTCAATTTCCTTGTGGAGGTCTAAATCGTCCATATGGATACCGAGGGTATGGGTATAACTAAAGATTAGTGCATAAATTTGGTCGTGCTATCTAGGCTGGGCCATTAGTAGAGGAGTACTTGAGGGTGTTTATTAAGCGGAGGAATTAAATCAAGTTATTTGGGCGAAAATTCAAGGCACAAAAAAGCCCAACCTGTGCAAACCAAAGTTGGGCTTTTTGATGGTCTTCGATATTTTGAAAACCTGATCTTGGTAGGTTAACTATAAGCCAGCGCTGATTAAAAAATAATCTAACTGCCCTAGTGTTGCCCTAATTTAATTTTCACATCTCGTAAGTCATTGATTTACAAGGAAGAATTGGTAGGGACGGCGGGGTTCGAAAACAAACACACATGAATAACACCTTCAGGTGGCCACTGAAACTCATGCTGCGCCTCCTATAGAGACTAGCAACTATTGAGTGAACACTACAATGCACTCACCGTCCGATTCTAGTCCAGCTCATGACACCCAGCCGACCACCGATCAAGTACAGTCCTAAAAATGCACTTCGCCATACTGAATGAGATCTATAGCTTCTTTAAGTCGCCCAACAAACATGGTGAACTCACGGCCATAGTCATCTCCAGCACTTGCATCACTAGATGACCAGCCACCCATCAACTCGACCTCCTCCTTGCGAACACCAAATTCACGCGCATTAGAGCGAAAGGTATGCCGGAAGCTGTGGAAATCTTTTATCTGCTTGCTGGCTGCCTTAGGCTTGACTCCAACGCTACCCAGCATTTTGTTGAATCGCTTACTGTAGATGAAGCTATATGTTCCGTCACCACCAAGCTGCACACACTGAAACAATCGCCCGACACCGATACTGGAAACGTAATTCAAAAAACCAAGACCAATCAGTTTTTCAGGGATAGGTATCTTTCGCTCGCTATTTTTTGTTTTAAGTCTCTTGGGCTTACCTGTTTCTCTATCCATGCGTTTATTCACATCAAAGTACCAGACACCGCCATCACTCTTTTCCACGTCACTTACAGTAAGCTGAAGAATTTCATTTGACCTCATTCCAGTTGTAAGAGCGATACGAGGCATCCAGTATTCTGAGGGTCTACTAGGCTCTCTAGTCTCCTTGAAAAGCAGGTTCAGATCCTGAGTAGTGAACACCCTACGGTTTGACCCCGTACCGTCAATCTTAACCGTTAACCCCCCTGACTGGTTTTTATCCACCCATCCTTCAAGGGCAGCAAACTTAAACAATGACAAAACAAATACGAACTTCTTCTTAACCGTCTTCTGTGCCAGGGTTTCCATTCCAAGCTTTTCGCCAAGTGAAATGACATCTGGCAGTAAAAGACCAGTAAATTCCTTCTTTAAATTATAGCGAAGCGGGATTTTACCGAGCAGAGCCATGAAGCTGCGGAATTGTTCACGCGTAATGGCATTAGGGTCTGATTTTGCACCATGAACACTTACAAACAGACTCAGAACCTCCCTTACATCAGCTTCTGTCTTCCCTATCCAGTCACCACGAGAGATTTTGTGCTGAATGAAACCATCAACAATATCACCAAGAGATTTATAGCCAGCTACAGTCACCCGTGAAATTAGTGGCACTCCTTCTCGGCCTAACTGATGATCAGCAAGCGCAATTTTACTTGGCAGCAAAGGGGTCCAGTTCTCTACATGACGCTGCAATGCAATATGATACAAATCCAACATCTTCCAGCAAATCTTACGAACCAACCGCCGGTACTGCGTAGAACCTTTCAGTACAAACAAACAATACTCCGCAATAAGGGCGTCTACTTCACTACCTGCAACTTTGAGCTGGTCCGAATAATTAGAATCAAGGGCGGACTCAATATGCTCAGCTGACGACACATACCCTTCATCACCACCCCATGACGTGAGTCGTACGTAATCTTCAAAGCTGCCAGAGGCTTCCATTTTTGGAACAGCAGACTTCAGCCAGCGCTGTGACAGTATTTCAATGTCTTTTTGGGAAAGGGTCTTTTCTTGCCTGAATTGCAGGAACAGCTCTTGGGCATCAGCATACGCAACAGCGAACTTAGCCTTGGCTTCTGAATAGCTTTTAGTGCGAAGGGATTTCTTGATCTCAGCTTTGCCTAATGGCTTTTGAAGATCTTTGGGGACGGCGACTCTGAAATAGAAAATTCCAGAGCTTGGATTCTTATGGGGCACTGCCATAGATGGCATGTTTGCATCCTCCTATTCTGTACTAGTATTCTGTACTAGTTCAAAAAAAAAGGATTACCCTGTAGCCCCTATTTCATAGTATCTCAATGAAATCAAAGACTTAGAATAAATGGCGGTGAGGGAGGGATTCGAACCCTCGATACCTTGCGGTATACACGCTTTCCAGGCGTGCTCCTTCGGCCACTCGGACACCTCACCTTAACACTTCT
>MAAA01014306.1_pt1 | contig 13546 bp, 9 predicted proteins | sample 1115971 | NCBI WGS metagenome assembly MAAA01 (sample SAMN04961123, study PRJNA320927) | seawater metagenome | isolation source: sample BD02T6 sea water enriched with oil for 6 days | place: USA:Gulf of Mexico | collected 2013-07-27 | reverse complement strand
GCATCCAGCCAATCAGGCCTATAAATTTGATAAAGCTCGAAGGTATCCGCTAAAGAATGGCAAAGCTGGGCAAGAGATTGTGCTTGGTTTTGCTTATTCAACCAGGTTTTAAGTACAGTCAGATCATGGGAAGAGTCGATCTTTTTTTCATTCAACTCAGAGAGTAATTTAAATAAAACCGCAGATAGTTGGCGCTTGTCCACTAAGCCTGAGTAATCATCAGACCCACGTCGTAAAGCACTGTTTAGTAACTTGTGTAAGGATTCAAAACGGATACCAGAGCTGATACCGATACGTTTTACAATTTCTGCTGTCAGCCAGTTTTCTATGGACTTGCCTGGTACGGCAATGGTGTATTCACCAAAAGCACCTAGGGTGCTACGGTGTTTTTGATAGTCTGCTAACAGTGCATCTACCAAATACGTAATAGTACTATGGGCGATAATATTCAAAGTTAAATCCTTTTATTCTTTTTGATTCTACAGCTAGAATTCAGCCATAACCGCCTGTATTACACTCAACACACAAACGGTTTTATATGCATAAAAGTATGCATCTACAACATGGACATGTACATACTGTTTACATGCACATGTCTATTATTCAGGCATATACACACAATAGATAGAAACTAGGAGCCCATACTGCACCTCTTTAGCAACTGTAAAAACAGTCTACTAAAGTGGTGTAAGATCAGTGCAGCCTGCTGCATCCGACTACTTTGACTTGCTAACCATTTTTACGCTTCCTCACCCGCTTTTCAATCTTGGGTAATAGGCTAGTATATTCTTGATACAAGTCGAATAGAAAAGCGACACGTTCGGCCTCGGTTTTAAATCTCTTTTTAACATAAGCAGAATCCACAGCTTTATCTAAAGCTTGATGGGATTTGAATAATGCAGGAGGCATGGTGAGCGGGTCGTATAGGTCAGCCAATGTTGAGTCAGGGAATTGTTCACGGGCATCTAAAACAGCTTGTGCTTTTTCTTCTATGGTTTTTTTTTGTTTATCCGTTGGGTTTAATGGCCAAGGGAAGTTGTTATAAACAATAGTATTAGAGTATCTATAATCACTTTTAATTCTTCCGCAGACTGTTCTCATCCATGCCATGTGCATAATTGAGGTGAAAACAGCAAAATCATAAAGTGATGCATTAGGTATTTGAAAGTTTGCATCGCCACATACAATGTCTGCTGACATATAACCTACAGGTATATATGTTCTATTTTCTGAGGTGTGCCGTGGAACTAATAAGTACTCACTAGATGATTGTCTGATTTCAGCGAACAGTGTTGGAGTAGCGGCCAATTTTTGAGTAGCTACTTTAGTGCTAACTTCTCGCATACCTTTAACTTTCTTAATACGCTGTTTAATCTTCTTTAAAGTTTGTAATTCTTTGGGTGAAATATCTGCTAGCCATAAGCAGTATCTTGGTTTGTCGTGTAAAAATTCAGCAGCATTTAAAAATGGTTTTATCCATTTTTTAGTATTGGGATCATTAGAAATTAATTCCTGCCTTTCCTCTTCATTCAATAATAGATGACCACCATCTGCTGGTTTACTACCATAGAGCATGGGAGTGACATCACAAATGGGGCTGCGGCGGTTATCAAGTATGATGTTTTCCGCATCTACAAGGTAAGGGTTGATTCTGTTGGTCGAAATTTCTAATGGTTCACCTTTAATATCTTCATACTCAAAGAGGCGTTTGCCTTTTTTATTGTCTAAACCAAAGCCGATTATTACGCAATGTACAGCCGCATTCCCCCTAGCTTCATTGCTCCAAGAAAAAGTACGGTGAGCAAAATGTATATGTACGCCATACTGTAAAAGAATTGGCCATAATACGGATGTTTGTTCGCCTTGAGAAATTGAATTGGTTGATACATAAGCCACATGAATCGCTTGGTTAGTTTTACACATTTCAGCGGCTTTGATATACCAAGCACAAACATAATCGAGGCTAGCAGATTTTTTATTGTTGGTGATAAGCTCTAAATCTTGTTTTTGCTCTTTGTTTTGCAGGCTTTTACCAATGAAAGGTGGATTGCCCATAATATAACTTAATTTATTGGCTTCAATGACGCTATTCCAATCAATCCTCAAGGCATTTTCATGAGCAATTTGCGCGCTGGAATTCAGTGGAATACGTGCAAAATACTCCCCAAACTCTGCAGAAACTAACAGGTTCATTTGATGATCCATTAGCCATAAAGCGACTTGTGCAATTTGAGCAGGAAACTCTTCAATTTCTATGCCGTAAAACTGATCAACATTGAGTTGAATCATTTCATCTATATTGAATAATTCTTGCTGGTTATCTTGATAGTGCTTCCACATTTCAAGCTCTAATAAGCGTAGCTCTCGATAGGCAATAACCAAGAAATTACCGCAGCCACAAGCGGGATCGAAAAATGTAGAACTAAGCATTTCCTGATGCAAAGTTGTTAGCCTTTTCTTATAAGCGGCTTTTTGTTTAAGTAATTTAATCTCTTCAAATTCGGCACGTAAGTCATCCATAAACAGCGGGTTGATTAACTTAAGAATATTCTTTTCGCTGGTATAGTGCGCGCCTAAATTACGACGGGCTTTTTTATCCATAATGGATTGAAATAATGATCCAAAAATAGCAGGTGAAATCCGACTCCAATCTAACGCGCAACAATCTAATAAGACTTGACGCATATCACTATCAAAGCCAGCGGTGGGCAAAATTTCTTCAAATAACTTGCCGTTGATATAGGGGAATGCGGTTAGGTGTTCATCACGATTCTTTAAGCGTTTTTCTTGTGGTGTGTTTAGCACTTGAAACAAGGTGGATAAATGATTAGCAAGATCTGCTCCGTCTTCATTGGTTTTGTCATCAATGTAATCTTGAAACTGTTGACGCTCAAATATGCCCGTGTCTTCCGCAAACATGCAAAACAATAAGCGCACCAAATAGACTTCTAATGCGTGGCCGTCATAGCCGACCCCTTTCATTTGATCGTGAAGCTTGCCCATGCATTCGGCAGCTTTGATATTAACGGGGTCTTGATCTTTTATAACGTGGGTTTGATAGCCTGCAATAAACCCAAAGTGATTAATATTTTTGTGCAGGTCTTCTAGTGTAAATTCGTACTCTAAATTTTCATCTAAATCATAGAGGCGAAAGTGGGCGAAATCTGAAACCATGATGTAGCGGGGTAAATCACGTTCTTTAAGCCCAGGAAAATAATCTAAAGCTTGTGCGTGGGCACGGTCAAGATTTTTGCCGCGCGATTTATGCTCTATCAGTAGTACGCCTTTCCATAGCAGGTCAATATAGCCGTCTTTTCCATCTACTTTTTTAACGTGTTGTTCAAAGCTAGCTATACGGCGGCGGCTTACGCCAAAGACATTAAAAAAATCATCCCAAAAGCTTTTGGCTTCTGCGTGTTCCGATGATTCTCCTTCCCAGTTTTTTGAGAATTGTAGAGAGCGTGATCGTATTTCGTTCCAGCTTAGTGGCATTTTTGATTATTCTTCCTGAGTTTTTATTGTGGTGTGGTTAACAGTTCAGTTATGCGGCTTGGGTGCTGATAATAAATTATATGGGGCTTAAGGGAGGGAATGGCCTTTCCTTGTGTAATCAATGACTTACGGAGCATCCCGCTAGCCGCTTTTTTCTTATCCACAATCATAACAGTCCTTATTCTCAAAGCAATTAATAACAGTTACGCGGTCCGCATAATCAATAATATGTGTGCATAACTATCTAGAACCCTCATAGACAGGGCTTCTTAGCAATTCCCTATATCAACACCACTCCACCCGCAAATCTGACGGATTTCTTGTGACAGAACTCTCAAGTAAATTGAACTCCGCTGGAAGGGGAAACCAAAACATTTATACCTTAGCCACTGGCTTTGCTAAACGCTTTTCGATCTGTTCCCGACTAACAGGGTATTTAAGGAGTAAATTGGACAGTTCTTTATAAGCGAATACCTCAACCTTGTGCAGCCTTGCTGCTTCTCTAACACGAGGTGAAAGTGTTTTAGCATTCGTGATAAAAATGAGATTGGTGAAGTCACGTTTATAAGCCTCTTTATAATAGGGCTCTGAATTTTTCACTTCGTGCACAGCCTCAGCACTGTCGTACTTACCAGCTTGAGTATGCTTGCATTGAATTAGATATGATTCGGTTTTATTAAATAATACCGCATCTGCACCATGGTCGTTACCCGCTGTAAGTTCACAGCTGGTCGCATCTAATAGTTTCCTGAATAGCTCAGCGCATAGCGCTTCAAAGTCTTGCCAGCCAATATTGATGATATCTTCAGGCGTTATAATGTGATCCGGCAGCGTTAGCTTATTATTTATACCTGAGGGACTTGGCTTCACAGATTCTACGGCTACGACTGCGTCCCGTAATTGAGTTTTTTTAGCGAGAAGCTTATGCAGGTTTTCGTCAAATGATTCTAATTCTGGATGCCGTAAGATCGGAACATAGATATGTACCGGTTTTTTCTGGCCAATACGATAGACCCTGTCAGTCGCTTGCGCTTCTTTTGCCGGATTCCAGTGACGCTCGTAATGAATCACATTATTCGCACCCACTACGGTTAAACCAACACCCGCTGCAACGGGCGACATAACAATAAGGTTAAAGCCAGGCTCTGCTTCAAAATCTAGAATCATAGATTTACGAGTAGCCGTGTTTGGATTTTTTGATACAGCTTTAGCGTCACCATTTATTACGCTGATTAAACCCAGTCCATAATAGGACCCCAGGGCTAAACTTAAGAATTTTTGCAGGCTTTTATTCACACAGAATATGATGCACTTTTCTTCACGCTTTTGAGCATCGTTAAGCGTATTGATTACACTTAGTAATTTGTTCGATTCGGCAAATATTCCATCAAGTTCTTTAAGCTTATAGCTGGGTTTAAAGCTTCCACCATTTATTAACCTTGGGTGGAGCGAGACAACACGCAATTTCTGTAAAGCAGCAATAGCAAACTCTTCTTCACTGCTCCCCATTGAATTAATAATAGCCTCATAGGCATCTTTCTGGCTTCCAGCCATTTCAGGCCCAAGTTCAGCCTTAAAAATCCAATCTTCCGAGTCTATGCCGACATAGATGCTTTTCTTAGGTAGACCTTCGAGATTATCTTCTTTTACTCGGCGCAGCATTAAAGCACCTACCGTCTCACGCAGATTTCGACCGACACTTGCTCGAACATGCTCTACCTCGTCACCTGCCGCTCTTGCTATCGGGGTGATGTAGGTTTCTCTAAAATGCTGGTATGTATCTAGGCAACCGGTATTCGCCGTTTCCATCATCGCCCAAAAGTCACGTAGGCTGTTCTCTACTGGTGTACCAGTGGCGACCAATTTAAAATCGGCTCGCAATCCCCTTGCTGCTCTTGATTGAAACGTATTGGGGTTCTTGATATTTTGAGCTTCGTCAAAAACGACCATGCCCCAATCTATTTCTCGCAAAGAGAATTGATAGTCACTCAGTGTTTGGTAGGTTGTTATTACAATACGTCCATCAATATCTAGCCTGTCATCTTTATATTGATCACCTATTTTTAATGAGTAGCTGATATTAGCTACACCTTCATCATCAATAACCCCATAAGTTTCTCTACCTGCCACTCGAAACATTGGTAAGTCGGCATCTGACTGTAAGCGAATCATGTCTTTAAATGGGTTTACCTTAAACACCTTTCCAACTTCGTCATACCAGGTTTGAATAAGACTAAGAGGGGCAACTATTAATGTCGGCTTTTGCCTGGTGTTATTAACTTTAGCTTGCTCATAGAGATGCTGAATGGCTGCGAGTGCCATAAAGGTTTTACCCAGCCCCATATCATCCGCTAACAAGGCGCCGCCACTTTTATCTCTCTTTTCGGCTAGCTGAGATAGGTATAAACCAATGATCCAGCGAACACCTTTAATTTGGTAGTTATAGGGAGTGAAGTGGTAACTACTCCAATCTAAAAGTTTCTCGTCACAAAGCGAGTTATCAATCGTTTGGTTGATATTCAATGATTCTTCTTTGAGCTCGCCTTCATCGACAAGGTCAATATCTACTACAATTTTATCGGGCTTTACTGAATCTTCATCAGGAGTATCAATATCAAGAGGATCGAAGTCCATATCATCAGGGCTTCCCTCATCTTTTATTGTCCCTTTCTTAATATTGGCACTGATAACGTCTAAGGTGTTCTTGGTTTTTTCTTCATTAGAAATATCAATCAAGTCACCTTCATAAGTAATCTCTTCAGCACCTGCCTTCTTACCATCTTCAATTCGTTTAACGAGATCTTCTAGATCAGTTTCATTATTAACCCTGCTTTCTAACTCAGAGATTGACAGTATTTTTTTCTGATTACTAGTACTGCCAAACCAATCGATCCCCGACTCTTCCGTTTCACCAAAATATGCATGCGTGAATTGGGTGGCTCCAGTGATTTTAATTGTAAAACCGGCTTCTGCTTCAATACCTTCTGAAGGTAAAAAAGCCTTAGGGTTTTGTACAAATGCAGCCACATCGGCTTTCTTGATTTTTGTGCCTGCAAGCTGCTTAGCCGCTTCTTTGACTGTTTCATCAATTAAGACAATTTCATTACCTACCCTAAGTGATGCAGTAGCATCTGAATCTAATTGCCCCAAAACCTTACGTATGCTTTCTGGATCAGTATTCGTACCGAAATTAGGCGTTAACAACAAATCGCCTTCTGGCGTATTTTCGATAGCAATAGAAACCGAGCCTGGCTGACTGATGTTATGCTTTTCGAAGTGAGAAAGAGAAAGATCAACACCTAGCTCTTTTGCTCTTTGTAAAGTGTGAAGGAATACTAGATTATCGTACTCACCCTTCGTTGAGCCTCCATGTTTTTCACTGGCAGAAAATACTTTCAATTGAAGCGGTGTTAAGACGTATTGCTTACTTTCAGAAAAACTAATGATCGGACCGTTAACACTATATGCGGATGTTTGACGGCCATGTGCATCAATCACCTCTAAGTGAACATTGAAATTTGAACGACTGGTGACACCTTTTATATCGGCAATAATTTTCCCATTCCATTGCTCTGGCATTCCTAGAATCAGTCTATTTTCTTCATCTAGCTCAGTGACTATGTCTTTGGAAACAAAGTACTCAGTTTTATTATGTGTAGCTAAGCCCTGCTCAACTAACATGGATAACGCGAGATATTGTGCTCGCGCTAAAGAAGAAATATTTCCTTTAACCACATTCGCTAAGGCGTCAGCCTCTATTTTAAAGTAGACACCGTCTTCATCCACTAAGTATTGGATTGATTCTTCAGGCTTTTCTTTAGATAATATTTCAGTTAACCAATCAGCTATTTTCATAGGATTACAGGATTGCCTCCAGCTTTATACATTTTGTAGTCTTTTTCACTTAATACATCACCTATCTCAATTCCGACATTTTGTCGTTTCAACTGGGTAACCGCTTTTTTCTGCCAGTTGAAATTCGTAGGGTTGTGCTGAATATTGGCTGTCGCTGGGCAGTTAAGTGCATGCATTCTAAGATTCATATCATTGGTCAGCTCTGAATATGTGAACTGATTCCTGTCGTAGTTTTTCACGGCTGCACTATCAGCAAGATTTTTATATACCCACAAATAACAAGAGTGTGTGCCCTCTACAATTTGCGCTCCGTTCATCTCTACATAAATAAGTGATTTAGTGCCGTCCCTTACTCTTGAATAGGCGGGAAGATGCTCTTCTTTAACGTTTTTTAATAAGTATTGTTCTGCAGAATAAGACAAAAACAATCGTGTATTCAGTACTAGATCTTTATCGTCCAGTGCATACAAAAAATTCTTACGAGAAGGGTACATTCGCTGAAGCTCACCATCATTAGAAGTTTTAGCATGTCCTTCAAGTGCTTTAAGGAAGAGTTTTAAATCTAGCTTTGATAGCCATCCATGCACTTTAGACAGATAGCCATTTGGTATTTGACTCCACCATTTTATGAATGATGGATGTGACTTTGGAACTCTTGGGTCACCTGCTATGGCCATTACAACGTTAAGCCAGGAATCATCAATATCTCTCGCGGGGGCTCTTTTTAAGAGTACCCTTAGTATTTCATGACCTAGCAGTTCATTACCTTGATAAGGGGAATTATAAACATCACTTCTCTGCACTTCCTTAAGAATATCGTGAGGCTTATTAACGTCGATGGCTTCAAGTTGCTTAACAAAATATATATTTTGGGCTAAACCAATTAACTCCCCTCCTTTATACATTTTCAATTTCAGATGATCTAACCTATTTTCAAAATCAGTATTTTGATTAACCGCTGATTCTGCAATCCATTTAGCCGCTGATGGGCTAAACAGTTTTCCTAAGTATGGTGAAAGCCTACCCCTAACCTTAAATGCCCATAGCAACCAATCACATATAGATCCCAGCAAGCCTTGCTTGTTCAGCTGCACATAATTATTAAAATAATATCTTTGTATGGATTCAATTAACAAAGAACCTGGTCGCGGTATTATAGAAGCTAGGTGTTTTAGAAGCTGATCATTTAATGTTATATATTTACTGTATTCACCTAGCAAAACACTCGCGAACGCTCTGACTTTAATTTTTGTGTCTATGGCTGTGATTAATGAATTTCCCTTAATAAGGCTAAGTTCTATTTCTTCTTTAGCGTTTTTAAACGCCTCACTACCCGTGCCAATACCCTTATGCTTCTCTGATATACGTTTATTGACACTTTCCATCCTACGTATTGGTCCACGTAATATTTCTTCAGAAAGATTCATAGCAGGCAGCTCAAAGTCAAACATCACTTACCTATGCCTTCTAGTTCAGCGATGGATGGGCTTTTAATAGTAAAGCGAAGATCTATTCTTCGGTTCTGACTACGCTGGGCGGCTGTCTTTTCCACAAGCTGTGCTCTACGAGACGCGGCATAGCCACTCACTGAAAATAGTTTTATTCCATTTGCATTAGCCATTCTATTAAATTTTGGACTTAACCCTACATTTTTATTCCAAAAATCCCACAATGAGATCGCCCTAAAAGCAGATAAGCCCCAGTTTCCTTTTTCTCTTTTTGTAGGCCAACTGTCTGTATGCCCTTCAATAAATACAGTATCTAAGAACTCATATCGCATCTTTGTTGAATCTATACTTTCAACTTTTTTATTGATCGCATTATGCAATGCAATGCCGATTAACTTAACCGTAGCTTGCGTATTTTTGTCAGTAGGTATCCGATCGCTATTCGAAGAGAAACTCAAGGTCTTCTCAGGTATTCTTAAAACGGTATCGTTATCCGCAATCTCTACTAATATTTTATTCTTTAGTAGTTCATCTCTGATTTCATATAGAACTGCTTTCCTAGCCTTAGTTGCTTGTCTTTGCTCACTGATATCGGCATTGATTTTCTGTTGTTGTTCAGTAAGCTCAATAATTAAGGCAACCGCAGCCAATATAAATATTACTAACAAGCCTGACATTAAATCTGAAAAAGAAATCCAATAAGGATTTTCTTCATCAACATTTGATTCATTTTGATTGGATATTCTATTCATTTATAAATTACGCCAAACTTGCAGATTTAGTTTCAATTTCATCAACAACATTCTGTATAGCACCCACCAAGACGTTCATTTTCTCTGAATAAGAACTGGTATGCTGTGCCCAAAGTTGTAAATGGCTTGCTGTCTGACCATTTGCTTGCTCTGCATAGTCTTTCAAAGATTGGGCAATCTGCTTAGATAGATCACTCACATTTTCATCTAACGCCGATAAATACTCTTCTTGGTGGCCTTTCATATCTTTAAATATGGTTGACGATTGCGTCATGAGACCATCTAAATTCGATGTGACTTTTTCAAATTGAGATGTGTTGCTTAATAACTCATCTCTAAGTGCCTGCATATTCGTCATTGCTTGTTGATTTAGACCTGAAAGCTCAGACGTTGTTTCTGCTGCTTCCGTAACCGAACCAGAGAGAGTATCCGAAGCTTGCTGAATTTTGATACCGAACCCAGATAGACGATCACTTACATTTCGCATTTCACCGGATGATTCTTTAATACTATTTGCAGCTAGTTCACTTGCAGAAGTTGACTTATCGATGCCTTGACGGAGGGCCTCCCCTTGCGCGAGTAACGACCTGCCTGAGTTAATCTGATCTTCCATTGATGTTTGTAAGTGCTCTAACAGTTGTTTCGTTGAGTCAGAAAGAGCACTTGTTTGTTTTTCAAAATGCTTATCACGTTCTTCTTCGCGCTTGTTAGAATTGGCTTGATTCTGTTCACTGGTTTCCGATATGGCAGTTAACTGCCCTTCCAACAAGTCAGCCATTTTCTGCTGCTGATCACTCGCACCTTCGACCAACGAATCCACTTGCCCAGATATTCGCTGAATGAGCTCTTGATCTCTTTCTGCTAGCTTATCTTGATTTTCTTGTAAGTTAGAGACCAGTGACGTCATGGCCGATTCCACACCATCTAACGCGTTATTCATTTTAGTTGAAGATGCATCCATTGCTTCTCGCTGACCAGAGCCTGCTTCTCCCATTTTCTCCATGAATTCTTTGACCAATTCCTGCATAGCCTGCTTGCCAGAGTCGGACGCATTATTCATCATGCTGTCTAATGCCGGGGCGAGTATGGAGTTCATTGTGTCGGATAATGCTTTAGATATTCCATCGGTCGCCTGAATAAGACTTTCTTGCATCCGCACACCAATTTGTTCCGCTAACCCTTGTAAGCTATCGCGTGATTCATTTCCATCATCGGCAATGCGCTGCAACTGGCTCTCTGCACTCAAGCGCGGATATAAGCGATCAATCCGATTTTGCAGGGTAAATATTTTCTGCCTTACCTGGCTTTCAAGTAATTTTTCAGTGAAGTTAAAACCAACACTTAAGACCACCCCCCAAATAGATGTCATAAAAGCGATACTAGCGCCTGAGATAACATGAGAAAGGCCATTCTTCATTACTGATATTTCAACATTTTCACCGATTTTCAACTCAGACAGACCAAGTTGAAGTCCAAAAAATGTGCCTATTACACCCAATGCAGTTAAAAACCCTGGTACAGCCGCAAGCAATCGACTTTCAGTGATTCCCCCTGCTAATGAACGTGTATTGAAGAAGTAACTAGCGTCTAACGTATTATTGAGTTTGCTACCAGAAGCTGAACGCGTCTCTACTAATGTTTCGTTAAACTCTAACCAGCTAACCGCAGCTAAAGATTTATTGCCTACTATTATCTTCTGCCATATGGAGCTTGAGTTGCCTGAAACCTCTAATGATCTAGCTCGATCTTCATGCTCACTCCTTTTCTTCAAAACAGTATCAATCGTATCATTTTTAACTTGCTCGCTAACCCAGTGAATTCTCTTCAATGCATGGCTAAAGTGTATGAATGACTTAATCATGAAGCCGAAAAAAAGTATGAGCAGGACTGATACAAATATTGCGCTTAAGTCCTCGCCATTTTGGGGGGGGACCATATCAAGTGAGATTGATGGGAATATATTTCCTAAGTTCATTTCAGTTCCATTACGACCAGTTTTTGGTCATTAAAATTTCAATATCCAGTCATTAATTTAATTCATTAATGATGCTTCTAATTTATTAGTAGTGATCAATATCAATTGTATTACCAGAGAATTAACGCGCTCTGATCAGCTATCCTATCGAGAATACCGATGTTCTAGCTGACTGATAGTGATTGTCTATAGCGGCTTTTACATGAACGGCAAAGCTATTATCCGCTGATTCTAGGTGTATTAGGTTTTGCGCAGCCTGCGGCGTCGTGCTGGCCTTAACGTCAACCTTGCCTCGTAGCCATTTAGCACACTCGGCAGCCACGCGCTTTTGATCAAGCTTGTTAATCAACCTGACTTCTTGCTCATTGCCAATAATTGGCTGAAGGCCCTGGCCTTGCCAGTCTGTTAAGAACAAACGGGCACTTTGAAGCTTGTTTAGTTCTTTTTTAAGTGAAGCAAAGCCGTAAATAGTGAATAGGCTGGAGAGTACAGATAGCTTACTTTCATCAAATGAGTGTTTTTTAAGCTCATTACCAACATAACCGCTGTTTTTATTGTCTAAAAGCACTGTCTTACACCAAGTCAGCTGATAAATTTAAAGGAAACGGTATTAATGCATAGTAACAGAAGGTATACATGGTTAATCCTTAACCGTTTATTGTTATGTTTGTAGTACTTTTGTGTGGCCCAATGTTATACCTAATTTAGTGATCCTATTCAATGGATTAGCCTTGTGCCTGCAAGATCATTATCAACAGGATTGGTTGCGACAGGCCTACCAGCTACCTCTATATAAAAAAGCTACACCCAGTGCAACAGATAGTGATTGGTGGTTTAAAAAACATCGATACATATCTATGTCTTAATTAAGTTACTAATTTGCGATACAGCCTTATTTAGCTTAACTTCAGGCTGATTTTCGAATATTTCACCATTAGGTTTAAATTCTCATAGTGAATTTTTATAATATTAGATATCAACGGGATTTGATCTTCGAACGTCAGCTTGCGAACACTCCAATCAATAGCAATATGACGATACTTTTCGCAAACCGAAAGAATAAATACAGGTTCATTTTTTCGCTTAAATTTTGTATCTACAAATACGTAGGATTTAAAACCTTTAGTCTTAAGTTCCATACTTTTTTCAATTTCCTCAAGGCTGCCTTGGTATTGATTAATATCAATATCTAATAAATTACAAATCTTATTGAGGAATTGTTTATTACTGTATTTAAAATCATATATACCGTCGTTTAATCCAAGGTGCTCATCACTTAACAAGTACTCTAAACGTTTAACGACTTTTTTAGCTGACTTGCGCTGATACCCCATAAACTGAGCTATATCTTTAACGCTGCATTGCGATGCTTTTTGGTTTAGATCCTGCTGCAAATTCATCGTCATCTCCCTCTTATGGTAAGTAGCTATGCCTCTCAGAACGAGTAGCGAGAATTATTTGGACCGACGATATACATCTTTTCGAACGACCCCAGGGTAGATTTTAAGGAAGCCGCCTGTTCACGGGCTTCTTCTTCGGTCATGAGTAGTCCCGTTAACTGCCGATTTGGCTCTGATGTATTAAACGTATCGCTGGCTTCCACATACCATTGCGGAGTTGTTGGAGTATTTTCTGAGGCCTTTTTTAATGCCTTACTTTTTTTGCTCATCATATTCCCTTTTTACGAATTTCTTTAACGAACAACTGCTAGTCGGTTGAGTTAAGTATTATATTTAGCTCATCCCATAAGCTTTCGCATAATCCCACTCTATAAACAGCCTGTACAAATACGGGGTGTTCTGCCTTATAAACAGCTAATAGTCGCTCATGGTTATCTTGTACGCAGGCACGTACATTCGCTAGACGGTCGGCTGCTTTAACAATTAATGCTAATTCTTCTTCACCTGTTACCATTGCCATTTTTTGATAGGTTTTAGCTTTACGCTCTTTACGATCCTTCCCTGGCTCATCTGTCAGTATGGCAACACAAGATGCCACTAACTCTCCGAACTTAGCACTCACCT
>MAAA01025617.1_pt1 | contig 13601 bp, 6 predicted proteins | sample 1115971 | NCBI WGS metagenome assembly MAAA01 (sample SAMN04961123, study PRJNA320927) | seawater metagenome | isolation source: sample BD02T6 sea water enriched with oil for 6 days | place: USA:Gulf of Mexico | collected 2013-07-27 | reverse complement strand
TCGAGCAATACATGCATATCATGTTTGCGTTGCTCGTCATCATCTACCAATAAGACTTTAATCTCACGCCACATGCTGCTTCCTTAGCCCCAATTGTACGACAATCAATGTCGTTTTTTGCCAGTAAATTGACTAATGAGTTATAGTTAAGTTGCTGTTTTTCATTAGGTCAAATCTCTGGCGATTTATATTTATTATTTTTTTATTAGGACGGATATGAGAGTTATTCTTAAAGAAAACTCTTCAAATATCTACATTGTTATACGCCACGTCATATTCATGACAAAAAAAATGTGAACTGTAAATGATTTTTTTATATTTTTTGTTAAATATATGTAATTTACGTTAAATAGAAGTGTTTGAATTTGATAGCTTCATATTAATCACGTCGATTTGGCGGGTGATGTCTTAATAAATTTAAGATACCCGCCTCGTGATTAAAGATATGCTAAATCGTAAAAAATTACACAGACAGTGAACCACCCGCCTTTTTATGGGCAACCTTACCTTGAGATTTTAACTCCACGTAACCTTCACGAATGCCTTCCCAGCCGGCCTTTACTTCAAGCAATAGACTCATTACCTCATTAACCGGTTCTTGATCATTTAAACGATTAGCATCAAATAAACGCCTAGTCATATAATCGTATAAACGCTCTAAATTGCTACTGATATCGCCACCACGTTCGTGATCCAGGGATTCCTGTAATGCGCATATTATGTCGATAGCGCTGCCTATTTTTTCATTTCTAGATTCATATTTTTTTTCTTCAATGAATTTTTTTGCCATAGCCAAGCGTGTGAGAGCGCCCTCTAATAATAACTGAATAAGCTTATGAGGGTCCGCTTCCATGACTTCAGTTTGCAAGCCAACTTGACTATATTCCTTCGCGCCTTTTGTATACATGTTAATCACCCTTAAACACTTATATTAAGTAAACGGCATGAATCAATAAACCTTTAGCCTTTTCAGAGTTTTAATAGAAGCAATAACCCGTTATGACTGAAAAGCGGCAACCACATGCCATGCCATAGACCACAATGCAAAGCCAGACCGTTGATTTTAAAGAGATTTTTAATTGGCACGTGTCATGCTTTGCGATATACAAAGATAAATAATTTCTTCATGGGAGAGGAATATGGCTATGGATGTGAATACAGCAAAAAAATACCCAGCCATTGGTCGAAAAAAACTGCAATTAGCACGTATGCAAAAAAAACAGGCATATGATTATTTTGAAACAGCCCAACTGGGCGATCAAAGCGTGCTGAAAGAACGCAATTTAGCGTTGGCTAAAATTGCCATAGATAAAGCCGTAGAATTAAACCCCATGGACCCTGACAGTTTAAACCTGTTAGCACGCATAGAACTAGAATCGGGGCACTTAGAAAACGCCGAGCAAGCCATAAACGGTGCATTGAATATTCACCCAGAAAACGGCGGATACCATTACAGCGCCGGCCACATTGCTTTGGCCAAGAGGGATTTAATACAGGCTGAAGAGGCTTTTACAACCGCCATAAAGTATGCCCCTAAAGAAACCCGAGCGGACGTAAGCCTAGCTTATACACTTGCCGAATCAGGGAAAACTGTACAGGCCTTTAAACACTACCGTGAGTTGGCCAAGACACAGGGCGAAGATGTTCATATTCGCAGTCGATTACTGGAGTGTGCAAGTCAGTTAACGGCTGACTACTATGACCCTGAACTAGAACAAGACTTATTAAATTATTTAAGCTGGGAAAACATGAACCGAAACCAGCTGGCCAGCTTAGTATGCAGTTTATTAGAGCATAAATTTCAGTTAAATCAGGCTGGCAGTGCAGCAAACTTTGATGACATGGCAAATTGCCCATTATTAATATCAGCCCTTCAATGTACCTTGATTAAAAGTGAATTATTAGAAAAACTGATAATGGCATTACGCTGTGAACTGCTGAGTTTTAGCACCCAGAAAGGGCAACTCCCTAATCAATATATTGCAATATGTGAGGCCATTGCCCATTACGGTTTACGCTCTGAATACATTTTACCCACAACCGATGCTGAAGATAATATGGGCAGCGCTCTTAAAAAAATTATTGATCAGTCATTATTGCAAGTGGGCTGCACACCTGTAGACGTATCCGGCGCATTACTATTGCTTGCCATGTATAACACGTGGCAGTGTTTAGATAATTATTTAACCCTTATGCAGTTTGATGATGCCAGCTGGCCGGACATTAGTTATTCAATTAAAAAATATCACGATGAATTACTAACTCTAACTCAATACCAATTTGAAGCCATTACCGCAATACCCGAAATATGTGAACATGCTGTTAAAGGCCAATATGAACAGCACCCTTACCCTAGGTGGCAGACTCTTGATTACAAGACCCCAACCAATTATGGCCAGGCATTAATGCATGAATTCCCAAATGTAACGTTACCAAAACATATATTTAGCGAGCGCCTTGAAGTATTAGTAGCGGGTTGTGGCACCGGCCGACATGCATTAAATGTTGCAAAGAACTTTAATCACGTTCAGGTAAGGGCACTAGATATTAGTAAAAGTAGCTTAGCTTACGCACAACATAAGGCTAAGGAGTTTAGTGTTAACAATATTGATTTTAGACTTGCTGATCTAACCCAGCTTAAAAAATCTGATAAAAAATATCATATTATCGAATGCTCGGGTGTGCTACACCATATTAAAGACTACAAAACAGCACTATCAGGATTGTTACTTAATTTAAAACCAAATGGTCTGATAAAAATATCTCTTTACAGTGAACGCGCCAGAATCAGTGTTGTTAAAATACGTGACACATTAAAGTCTAATAACGAACATTATTCTGACCAACAAATAAAAGTATTACGGCACGCTATGTTTAAAAGCGAGCAATTTACAAACAGTAACAGCATTATAAATTCAGATGACTTTTACAGTTTAAGTGGCACTATTGATTTGCTTTTTCATGAGTATGAGATTCGATTTTCTCCCTTAAGCATTAAGCAACTATGCGACGAGTTTCAATTAAACTGGTTAGGATTTTCAAGCCTTACGCAGGCAGACAAGTTAAAATTCCATGACCTTCACGGTAAAAAATCAGACCTTAACAACCTTGAACAATGGGATTATTTTGAAGAAGTATACCCTGATACATTCGCGACTATGTTTCAGTTTTATTGTAAATTCGCTCCGAAACTGACTCTTAAATAAAGTTTAATTTTAAGTAACCAACTAGCTGTACATACCTATACATCACCTACTCATATTTATCATTGCATATACAAGGGTTAGTTTCGAAATAGACGATACATTAGATACAATCACATTCGGTAATTAACAGTACTACCTCGTACGTAACACTTAGTAAGAAAATAATAAAGACAATACGGTTAAACCCTGCCTGTAATAAATCAGTAAATTTTCTACTTATTAGCATTGGCCATGGCTTCAAACTGCTGAGTCAAAAAATTCTCGGTGGCTTTAAGTGATGATATTATCAAATCATTATATAGAAACTGAGATTTTAAACGTGCTTCAGTGGCTGCTATACGGGCATCAAATGCCTCGGTATCTTCATCTAAAGTGACCTGTTGAGCTTCTAATGCATCAAATTTGGTATCTAGTGTGCCACCATCTGGGTCTAAAATACTCTGTAATAAATTTTTTAACTGGTCAGCAATACCGCTCACGTAGGTGATAGAACCTCGGGCACCTAAATCTCCCCCTTCAACTTTAATACGGATTCCGCTGGCATCATCAATTTCGCCATCTTTAGATTTACCGGTTTCACCATCACCCTGTCCCACTGTAAAACCAAAGGCCGTTGCCGCGTCGCTGCTAATATCCGTAATTTCTACTTTAGAGCTGGGGCCCGTACTGACAGAGATAATACCCAAGGTTCCGTAAGCAGATGAGGCCAGATCATCGGTATAGTCCACTTTGACTTCTAAGTCTTTACCATCTATAGCTGAATGCTCATTAATAGCTTTTTCTAGAGCCGTTGCTAATAAGGCTCCGGTTCCATAGGTTGTTTGTGGCACCGTAATCACCGCCTCTATACCGTCTACTTCAATGGTGAAGGTATCATTAGTGGCATCGATCACCAGCGGCCCCAATTCTATGGCTGACTGATTGGCCACATAGTAACCATTGGTTGCTGATGTATTGCCGTTTTGTGCACTTAGATACTGCCCATTGCCTTTCGCGATCACACCGTTAATGGTTCCCTGTGTATCCAACCCCGTTACTATATTATTTTCAGTTCCATCTGGTTCATGCATGCCTAAAAAAGAAATAGCAGCAGTATCTAATGTAGCAAAGGATACTGTATTGGCATGCCCGCCTACATTAAAAATTAACTGGCCTTTATCGGTATTGGCATCATATTCATAACGTACATCAGCGGCAATATCCGCCCCAAATGTAATCTCATTATTCATGCCCAGTGCATCATAACCACCAGTGTAAACCGCGTTAGTTAAACCTAAAGTTGCGATAGCATTGGCATCAGCTGATTGAACCTCTATTGATGCATTAGCGCCAAACATGGATGACGTTTTAACACCATTTTTTGATACCGTTTCGAAATAAATTTGATCACTTGCATCTAACTTAGCCACCACATCTCCCACGTCAAACTGGCCATTAGTTAAAATTGATAAGTCCAATGCTTCTTGAATAGCGCTTAAACTATCGGTTTTATCCCCGCCACTGACATCTCGATTTACATCTACATTTAAGGTGATGCCATCTACCACTAGATCAAACGTTGCATTATTAGCTGCGCTAAAATCGATGCCGCCGGCAATTACCGCACCACCATTGGTTTGTGCGCCACTACCATCGGACACAACCTGAATAAAATCATCGTGAGTTTGACTATTAGTCACCAGCTCTAAGCCAGTGCCGCCAGAACCAAGTTGAGCAGTAACAACTCCAGGGCCAAAGCCATTCACTACATCATCAAGCTTTGCCTGAATATCGACAATATTATCACCACTATTCGCATCTAAGAATATTGTTTTTTCGATTCCATTTACATTTAAAACGAAACCTGAATATGCGCTTGCTAAAGAGAAATCTATATTTGTCGATATGTCACGGGTGCCCTCACTTGTAGTCGCGCCACTTACAAACGGCGCTAAATCTAAATTTGCATCACCCACTAAGCCAGTATTAATGGCTGTTTCCAGCGCGGTGGCTAAATCATCTCCACTGGCATACGTTCCCAGTGGCAATGAAAGGGTATTCGCACTTGTGGCTCCGTTAATACCCAACTGAAAATCAACGTTGGCGCCAAAGGTTAAACCAGGATCTTTTCCATTTATTTGTGCACCATCAGTAGCGCTTAAACCTAAAAATACATCGCTAGTATTCACTCCTACCGCTGTAATCTCAATGGAATCGGTAACACTGGCCGCTGTAGTTTTAAAAACAAGTTTGTTGTCAGCATTAAAACTTGCAATCACACTACCATTTAACGCGGTTGCGTCCACGGCGGTTTGAATGGCTTGTAAAACATCTTTACGATCACCATATACGCTGTCACCATTTAAGTCGCTACCGGCTGCATTTAAATTCACATTCACTGAAACGGCTGCTGCTCCGTTTAAGCTAATGTCAAAACTGGCATTGGATGTAGAAAAGTTTATTCCGGTACTTTCATCTACCGCCTTCAAAGCTGGAACGGTTGATGTTCCGTAACCACTAAAATACTCTGAATTTAATGAAGATAATTCAGTCCCTTCAAATTCGCCTTCGCCTAATTCTGAAAACCCTAATGTATTGGCCGTATTGGTGTCGGCAAATGCTATATAAACTTCTGAGTCCGATCCGTATTGATTAGAGGTTATATCAAATGATTTATTTACTGCATCAAATGAAACCGTAGCACTGTAACCGTAATCTTTAAAATCTTTTGCACTGTTAATTTGAATTTGTAATTCAATTGCTAGCTCTTCACCGCTGGCATAACTCCCTTGAGTTAATGTTACAGCCGCAGCTCGACCATTTAACCCGAGAGTAAATACATCATTGGCATCATTTATTTCTACCGGTACTACAAAATCTAAAATACTGACGCTTCCGCCGTTGTATTCACCTTGCGTGGCAGTTTGAGTAATTTCAATATCATAAACACCAGGCTTAGTATTAACGGATTCATTTAAATACTTAACTCGATTGTCAGTAGTGGTTCCTTGTGTTGAAAACACTCCCGTCACTGCTTCACGGTCTTCATTCAAACCTTTAAGAAAAAGACTACTATCAAATTTTAATTTAAAACTGTCATTTTGATCGGTATAAATACCAAGTTCACTGAATGATCTAAAATTTGTCGCAGAGATACCTGATACCGTACTGGTTAATATACCTCTAACCTGAGAGCTAATACTTCTTAAAGTGCTATCGCCTAATAATAAGCTACCCGTAGAATTACTTTCATTAAATGCAGTGAGTTGTTTATAGGTATCTTGAAACGCATTATATGAGTCAATCATTGAGTTGATATTTTCAGATATAGCGGTTATATCTGCACCTACGGTAATAGTGACTTCTTCCCCGACGTTGGCACTTTTTAACGTTAATGTTACACCGTCTATTAATTCGGTTACTTCATTTGATGAACGGGTGACCGCAAGTCCATTCACGTTTAGTAATGCGTCTTGGCCATTTTGTGTTTCTGTTAAATTAATGCCAGGAGTGTCTTGATTTTTATTATATGCAAAGCTAGCCAAGCCCGATGTGGCTAAAGCGCCTGACTCATCCTTCGCGACAATTTCCATGCTCATGTCTTCGCCGGTTTCTTCACTGGTCATTTGCAATACATAACCTGATCCATCAAAAACAATACTGGCTTTTACGCCAAATTGAGCGTCGTTAATGGCATTGCGTAAGCCTTGCAGTGAATTATTACCATCATTAATGGTGATGCTTTTAGTTGCGGCATCAGGATTAGCGGTAAAGGTATCGTAAGCATCACCAGGGTCCGTATAAGTGGTGGTGCCAAATGTAAATATTAACTCACCCTTACCCACGGCTTCAGTGACTGAAGTATAAGAATTTGAAACTAGAGAGTGGGCTTTTGCAATGCGTTGCACTTCTACTGCATATACACCTGCAGGAGCGGATGTGGTGGCAATAGCGGTTAAAATGGTTTCGTCAGACGATTCGGATTTAGTGGCTCCTGCATTTGAATCATCGGCTAGCTTGATAATAGATTCACTGAAATCGTACAGCTTACTTTGCACATCACCATAAGCCGAAATTTTAGCATCAATAACATTTTGACGAGTGGTCAGGCGTAGTTCGCCCGACGCCTTATCGGCGTTAATAATACTTTCAACCAAATCACTGGTCAGTAGATCAGAACCTATACCAAGCGACTCTATTGCAGCCATGGGGACCCTCCAGCACTCTTTATTAGTTTTACACCGTTAATATCAAGTCAATATCTGTGCCATATAATCCCTCATATTTACGCGGCACAAAAAGAAAAACCCGATACAGCTTATAACGGCCATATCGGGTAAGACTTTAGCTTGCATTGTGACAAACTTGAGCTATTGCCAAGTATGTCTCAATGTTTGCATTTATTTACGTTATCTATTGAATAGTTAACGTTATTAAACAGGAAACCGGTTCAGTGTTAAACTTGAGCACTAAACAACAGCGATGGTTCTTCACTATTCAATTTCTTTGCCAGTTCTAATGCAGCTTCATCGGGAATCTGCCTTACAAGTTTAGCGGTAATACTGTCATAGACTTTTATAACCGTTTTGCCACTTTCTTCATCAATTTGGAAGTCTAAATTACGCTGAGTTTTTTGCACAAACTCATTTAATTTAGACACTGCCTCTTTTACCTCTTTATCTTCAACCTTGGTTTCAACTGTTTGTGCAATGGGTGGCAATTCCTTACCGCCCACTTGAACAAATATTTCCGCTTCGGGTTGTGCCTTTTCCTTTTTAGGCACTTGAGTGTGAGGCAATGACGAAGGCAATCTAACAGCAGGTTTTACTGCTGTCTCTTGCACTTTTAGATCATTCATAATACACCTCTCTTTAAATTAGTATTTTCTGCTATGCAGCTAGTAGAAGGGGTAACTCCCCTCTACTATGTGTTACTAACTTATCCGAGTAATGAAAGTACCTGTTGAGGGCCCTGGTTTGCCTGAGCCAAGATTGAAATACCCGCTTGTTGCAGTACCTGAGTTCTTGACAGCTCGGCGGTTTCGGCCGCGAAATCAGCATCTTGAATCCGCGAGTTTGCAGCACTTAAGTTCTCAGATGTGATGGCTAGGTTGGATACCGTGGATTCCATGCGGTTTTGTAGTGCACCCAAGTTTGCCCGTTGACTGGCAATGGACCCAATGGCGTTATCAATTGCGGTTAATGCAGCCGTAGCCCCTTCAAAGGTAGATACATCAATCTCTGTTAAGAACTGACCACTTTCACCACCACCGAATTTCCCAGCGGTTAATCCCATGGCAGCAAGCTCATCTTTACCACCACTGGCTAACTCCACTTCAATCTGTTTTGCCGACTGCAGTGTTAATGTGCCGTAAGTAGTCTCATATGTAGCCCCCTCACTAGCAATACCACGCGTGCCCGCTGTATTCGCCGTCGTTCCTGTACCGATGTCTGCCTCTCCAACACCATCAATAGCTGCATCCAGCCCTAGGATCGCTCCAAAACCTACACCGTGACCTATGTTATTGGCCTCATCATTATCAATTGCAACTGAAATATTACGTCCATCTGCTGCAAATAAAGTAATACTAGAGCCATTATCTTCTGCGGTTACACCCGTCTGACCTGTCTTAGCATTAATAGAAAGTATGGCAGCTGAGCGAGATGCATCTTGGTCTACCGCACCAGCGCCGTCATCGACGATGGATACAATTCCAATGTCTACTCCGTTAAGATACAGTTTGCCTGTATCACCAGATGCATACGTACTTGCATTCGCAGTTGCGGTCGTTGTTGAGTCACCACCAACCAAACGAGTTTCATTAATGACAGCCGTTACACCGGTTTCACCTGACACATCATTAATGGCTTCCGCTACTGAGATAGCCGATGCCAATTTAGAACTGGTCTGAATGGTGGAACCATCACTTGCAACGGTTGCCGACGCGGTATCATTTAGCGGATCAGCTGCCTGAATTGCAACGCCATTCAATACTAAGTCACCATCTGTCAATCCATTAAGCGACGGTGTTACTGTGGCTGTGATCCCATCACTGGTACCTAAGGCTGTACCACCTGACTCATAGCCGCCGGTGGTAAATACAGCAGAAAGCAATCCTGTAGACTGAGATGCCGCTCCATCACCTATGGCTTTATTGGTCGATAATGTGATGCTAGTTATGCTTTCATCTGTAATGTTGGTTTCGTTAATATACCCAACGACCACGACACCAGCCGTGTCTGAAGTAATTGCCGCTGCAACCGTACCGGTTTCAGCTATGGCTTGAACGTCCACATTTAGGGTACCTGCTGTGTCGACTACCTTTAGGGTATGCCCAGCTGTGTCCGTAATGAATAATTCATCAGCAACAGAATCCCATTCTGCCACTAAATAACCTCCTGAAGCATTTATATCAGCGGCAATAGATTCATTGTCACTGGCTGTGGTTAACGTGATTGTTGATATTAAGTCACCCAGTGTTGAACCAGCGCCATAAAACTCTATGATGCTTGAGCTACCAGCAGCAACAGCAGTATTAATTGAAAACTGGAACTTTGTTTCTGCATCGGCTTCGATCCCTGTCATGGAATTTAACGCTTCAGCTAATACATCAGCACCAAATCCCGTCGTCAAACCACCAGTACCTAGTAAGCTTATATTTGACGTTGAACCACCAATCTCTACACTCTGAGAACCTGCGGTTACTGTTATAACTTCACTATTCGCAGCATTAGCAGTACTCATATTGAAAGCACCTACCGCACTCGTTTCACCCGCAAAACCAATACCTAATGTGTTTATACCAGTGGTACCTGCGGCTACACCACCAAAGCTACCTGACAAATCGATGCCGTCGGTTTCGGTAAAGCTATTTGTTGCTAATTGAGCCTGAGTTGTGGAATACGTACCACGAATAAGACCTGAATTTTTTAAATCGCCATTACCGGTGCCATCACCTCCTGAAATAATAATTTCAGATACATCTCCATCAGCAACTAAAGTAAAGCCACCTTCATAGGTATCAGAAGCTGCAAGCCCAGTAGCAGCTGCTGTTAAGGTTGCCCCTAAATTAAGCTCTATATTACGGCCATCTGCCGCCACAAGCATTACGCCACCAGTGTCAGCCTTACTGTTAATCGCTATTACACCAGTTTGATCTGATACAGCATTAATCGCTTCAACCACACCCGCTCTTGTTTGTGATGTTGATGTAGTAGTGGTTAGAGCTATGGAAACGTCATTTATGGTTATGCTGTCAGAAAGAGCAGCGCCGGTCATTTCGCTACCACCCACTGCATTTTCATTAACCATCGCCTTGATGCCGGTTTCATCGTAGACATTGTTAATGGCGGCGACCTTAGAAATGGCGCTACTAGAAGCTCCATCGGTTGAAGAGGTGTCATCGGATGCTTCGGAGGGTGATACTGCTACTCCATTAATTATTAAGTCTCCATTAGCAAGAGCGTTGTCGTTACCCTGAGAGCTAATACCTACCGCGTCAGAAGCTCCTAATTTATTGGCCGTTAATTCAGCTATTGATACATCTAGGGTTTGTCCTGCATTGGCACCTATTTGGAAAGTGGCTGAGAATGAACCATCTAGAAGTTTACGACCATTAAAGTCTGTTTCATCTGCTGTTCTTGATACTTCAGCCAATAGTTGTGCCACCTCCGCCTGTAGTGCCTCCCTATCTACATCTGAGTTTGTGGCGTTGGCGGATTGTACTGCTAACTCGCGAACACGCTGAAGGTTGTCGTTCATTGAACCTAGAGCACCTTCCGCTGTTTGCGCTAATGAAATACCATCCCCGGCATTACGAACAGCAACATTTAAGCCCCTAATTTGAGAATTAAAACGAGTGGAAATAGCCAAACCTGCAGCATCATCCTTGGCACTATTGATACGTAGACCAGACGACAAACGCTGTAATGCAGTTTGATTGGCTGATTGCGACTTATTTAAGTTTCGTTGTGCGTTTAGTGACGCAATGTTGGTATTAATAATTTGAGGCATATTGGCTCTCCATTATGAGTCTGAGGCAGGTCTACTCCAGACTGCCAAAATTACTTACATATAGGGTAACGGCACAGGGCTAAAATACTTAAGGCAAATTCCATATTCGAAAGTGAAATATCAATGAAGCTACATAGTCCAAATAATTATTTGGTAAGAATATTGCATTTAGTTTTATACCGATGAACTTGAGTTAACGATATTATGAGCAATATCCCAAAAATTTTAGAAGATAAATACCTAAAAAACCTTAGGTTCTTTAAAAACCAAAATCCTCAGATTCATCAAGTACTCAGCAATACAACACCAGATCACACCAAAATCATTATTACTGATGACGGAAAAGTAGATTTAACCTATAACGGCCGAAATATATATGGTGGAGACGCCATAAGCTATGCGGAAGACGAGGTGAAAGAATTCAATGGCATGTACAAAAGTGACAAAAGAATAAGCGCTATTAAAGCGATAGCACCTGGGATATATACTGCACCTCATTTTTTTCACAAGCACTTAGATGAAACAGTCACACAGATGTACCAAACTGCAGGCACAATAAAAGCAAACGTTATTCATACTGAAAACAGACACGACTTTCTAATTATAATGGGAATAGGTTTAGGTCTGCACATAACAGAATTATTAGAGAATACGAATGTTCAAAATATACTAATACTAGAAACGGATCATGAATTACTTGCACTAAGTTGTTTTTTTACTGACTGGGAAGATGTATATGAAAAGCAAAGCACAAGTAAAAACAAATCAATTTCATTAGTATTAGTTGACAAACAAAGTTTTGACACAGAGCACGGAAGTCTATGGAATGAGCTAATAAAACGAGCCCCTCACTTTCCATATAATACTGTATTTTATAATCATGGTCGGCATGACAAGTATGGCGAAATACTCAGAAAAGTAACAACAGATATAAGGATGTTTATTAGCTTATGGGGATTTTATGATGATGAAGTTAACCAACTAAACCATATAATGCATAATATTAACAATAAGATAAAACTCATTCCAAGGAAGAAGGATTTTATTTGGAATAAACCTGTTATTGTATGTGGTAGTGGACCGTCCTTAGATGGCCGAGTAGATCAACTGAAAAGTATACGTAACAATTGCATTCTTATTTCAGCAGGTTCATCAATAGATGTGCTCTTAAATAACAATTTAATCCCAGATTACCATGTAGAACTTGAGTCGGACTATCTAGTCTATAACATGCTGAAAAATCTTGATTCTAAAAAGTGTAAAAAAATAACATTAATCTGTGCAATTCAGTGTAGTCCATTATTAACAGAGTTATTCATGGATAGTTATGCATTTATAAAAGATTCTTTAGCAATTGGTGGGGCACTTGAAAAGACTGAAGATAAACTAAAAGATCCTACACCAACCTGTGTGAATGCAGCTATATCTTTTGCATTTCACTATAAAGCACAAGAAATTTTTTTGTTTGGTACAGATTTTGGATTTTATAACATAAATGAACATCACAGTAAGGAAAGCATATATCATTCAGAGGATGATAGTGGCGAAGGAGTTAAGGATCTTCAAGAAAATACACATAAAATGATGAATGAAAATTTCATACAACCAGGGTACAAAGGAGATTGCTTAACAACAGGAACATATTACGCCACTAAAAGAAGGCTAGACATGTTAATAAATTTTAATATACGACAATATAAATTTAATTTATCAAACTGTTCTGACGGACTAATAATTGATAAGTCTAATCATATTGATCAAGATAGCGACATTGAATTTGGAAGTAGTATTAAGTTTATCAACAAACATGAATTTGAGAATAAATCAAGATTAACAAATGATGACATGAAAATTCGTATTGAGGAGACGCTTTATCCTCCTATAAAAGATTTATGTATTACATTTCATAATCATATAAGTCAAATGGACAATGATATCGAGGTATTTTCTGCTACATGCTGGGCACTTTCGAATTACATAAATACAACATTTCAAAATAAGTATGGGGTATTGATGTATTTTATTCGTGGTACGGTATGGCATTATACTTTAAGTGGGTATTCTGTTGCATACGCTTGCGAGCCATCAAAACAGGAAGAAGTAATAGGTTTATGGAAAGAAAGATTTTTAAAATTCTTGGAGTTGCTACCTAAAGATCTATTAGAGAACTTAAAAAAAGATAGGTCGTCTATGGCTAGCGATGATAGGTTAAGAAAAACAATAAGAGAGTAAATTACACTATAGGAAAGATCTATAATGTAAAGGGCTAGTAAACTCCCTTAAACTGAGGCTGTAGATAAAACTGTGTAACTGCTTATCATAAGAGCCAGAAATGGCTAAGGATAGGCACCATGAACAAAGAAACACTGGAAGCCTTTGCCCGCGAAGCGGCCAAAGGCATTA
>MAAA01014272.1_pt1 | contig 13610 bp, 5 predicted proteins | sample 1115971 | NCBI WGS metagenome assembly MAAA01 (sample SAMN04961123, study PRJNA320927) | seawater metagenome | isolation source: sample BD02T6 sea water enriched with oil for 6 days | place: USA:Gulf of Mexico | collected 2013-07-27 | reverse complement strand
ATGGGTATTGATATTGGTGACTTATCTACCACCATGTTGTGTTCGGTTCCACCCACAGTAGCCAGTTATTTACAGCGTATTGGTCGTGCAGGGCGAAGTACGGGCACAGCTTTAGTATTAAGCGTTATAAATCAGCGCCCTCACGATTTATTCTTTTTTGCTCGCCCTAATGCATTACTAAACGGTGATGTAGAAGCGCCAGGAGTTTGGTTGGATGCGGCTGCGGTTTTAGTTAGGCAGTACTTGGCATTTTGCTTTGACCAGGCTGTTAAAGCGAAAGTGATTACTGAATTACCAAGCAGTGGTAAGCAGCTTATCGATGAAATAGTGGTTAAGCAATCGGGTAATATCCCTGACATTATGAGCTGGGTGACATTAAATGAAGCGAGTCTTCAGCAGAAATTTATTCAGCGTTTTGCATTGGATATTCAAGGGGATACCGAAGAGCGTTTTAGAGCAGAAGCTATGTCAGAAAAGCTGATTGAGCGGATGACTCAGGCAGCACAAGATTTTCATGCACAAAAGCGTATGTTAGAAAATGCAAATATACGATTGAAAAATCAAGCCAAGGAAATTGCATCCAGTAACGATGAAGAAGCAAAATTGGAAATTGAGCGTGAGCAAAAAATATTGCGCTCAAGAACAGCAAAATTGGGGGAGGTATCGGCGTTAGAGATTTTAACGGAATTTGGGTTACTGCCTAATTATGCCTTTCCAGAGCGCGGCGTTCGCTTTTCAGGTAGTACGTATAACAAGCATTTTAAAAATCAAAATACAGCGGTAATTGATAATAAACTGCAAACAAAAACGTTTGATATTGTGCGTTCGGCATCGTCTGCTTTACGTGAGTTAGCGCCTGCTAATCGGTTTTATACACATAGCCATGTTTTTAATGTGCAGCAACTTGAGATTGGCGGTAAAAACCAACCGTTAATTGAAAGCTGGTGTGTGTGTGGGCAATGTGGATATATGACCCCAGCGGAAGAATTAAAAAAGGCAGTGGTTTCGCCTGTGTGTCCGCAGTGTGCTTATGATAATGCTGGAACCCATGGATTGCGTGATGCAGGGCAGCAGCGTGCGTGTTTGCCTTTTCATCGATCACAGGCCATTTCGTATATGGAATATTACGATAGCCTTTCTGCGGATAACAAAGAAGAACGTGACAATGAAATTTACCAAATAGTCACTAGCTTTGATCATACATTAACGCAATCAGGTGGCGCTGTTGGTAATGATGACATGCCATTTGGTATTGAGTATCGACCAGATATTCAAATGCGTGAAATCAATACCGGTTATTCTTCTATGCCAGGCAGCGTAGAAATTGGTAATGATAAAAAAGTCCCTGAAGGATTTGATGTGTGTGCAGACTGTGGCATAACGGTTGGTCCAAATGAATCACGTAAAAGTGTGATTCACCGTAGAAGTTGTGCTGGGCGACGTGCCTCTGAGAAGAAACATCAAACAGGTCATGAAGAAGATAAATATAACTGGGAAAAAATTTGGTTGTATCGTGAATTGCGTTCCGAAGCGATTCGATTATTGTTGCCCGAAGTTGAACAGGCAGATTTAGATACATTAGAAGCGTGTATTTATTTAGGCATGCGATTACGTTTTCAGGGCGACCCTGCCCACCTAATGGTGCGAGCGCAAGCCGTACCTCATTATGACCTAGGCATAACTAAAAACTATTTTGTGCTTTTAGATGCAGTGCCAGGTGGTACAGGTTTTTTGAAAGCGCTATATCAACAAAAGGATGAACATGGCCGAGCGGGTGAAGGCATTGTAGAAGTACTATCTTTAGCACGCGATGCATTAGAGACGTGTGATTGCAACGCAATTTTAGCTGAGCAAGAAGAGTCTGACGGTTGTTATAAGTGCATACGTACATATCACATGCAGCATAGGTCAGCGAACATCAGCCGTGATAGAGGGGTTTCGTTATTAACCGATCTTTTGACGGCAGCAGATAAGCGTACCGATATTGCTACTTTAAATGATATTAATACAGACACACTTTTTGACAGTGTGTTAGAAAAACGCTTTGTTGAAAAACTGAAAGACTGGGTTAGGCAAGATCTAAAAAGTACTTTTGAAGAAAACGTACTTATAAATGGTAAAAAAGGTTACCGATTTATAATTTCGGGTAAACCAGATGTTGTGTGGGAGCTAGAGAATAAATCGTCATTTGGACCTGCACAAGGTGTCAGTATTAAATGTGAACCTGACTTTGTTTTACGCTGTGATCTACCCTCTGTTAAGCCTATTGCCATATTTGTTGATGGTTTTGAACCCCATGTGCATCCTGGCAAGCCAGAGAGCCGTTTAACAGACGATGTGCAAAAACGCAGGTCTATTTTAGCCAGCCAAAATTACCATGTTTGGAGTTTAAGTTGGGATGACTTTGAGTTAGAAACTAGTCGTGCATCAATATCATTTATACAGCCTATGATGTTGGAGCGCTTACTTAAGCCTAAGATCAAGTCCATGAGAAAAATGGGCCTAACAAAGATTGATGCCGATTCATTATCCGGTAATCCATGGTTGCAGTTAAAATCTTACATCTTGCAGCCAAGTGCTGAAATATGGGGTGAATTAGCTGAACATTTATTAGGCTCTGTTTTGTACTTACTTGCAGGAGGAGGAGTTGCAGTTGATCAAGCCGCTTTAGTTGGCTCGGTCGAGATGTGGCGTAACGGTTATCCTGTTCCTCCTATAAAGACTGCTTCATCAGAGTCTTGGGTTTGGTCATCTATGCTAGCGTTTAATCAAGATGTATTTTTATATGGGCAAGTGAGCGATATTGTGAATCATGACTTCTCATCGGTTCATGCATTATTACGAATAGATGACGCCGAAGACATTAGAGCAGAAAAAGCGTTTCATGGGCGATGGCGCCAGTTTATGGGGTTGTTAAACTGGTTTCAGTTTATGAAGGGATTTTCTGTATCAACAACAACAGAAGCAGAAGCTGGCACCTCTCCAGAACTGGAATTAACCGGTGGTTATGAATTATCACCTGAATGGGAAACCATTTTAGCTGATGTTTTACCAGCATTGGCTAGCCTGGTTACACATATGGCTGAAGATCGGGTTGCAATACCAGTATTTGAATTTTATACAGATGGTCTTCCAGAAGATGCTTTTGCAGAGTTAGCCTGGATTAATATAGAGACTCCAATCGTATTATTGATTGGTGATCAAGCTGGCTATATACGTCAGTGGCAAGATGCAGGTTTTAAAGTTTATACCAGTGACGACATAAACAATTTTGGTAGCAAGCAGTTTATCGCTGACTTACCTAAGAATAAAAATAAGGATGAAAATTAATGGCTGATTTGATGCTCCACCAGGATGTCTTTGATCGCTTTTCGAGGTTTCCTACAAAAGTACAAAAAAAACTGACTGAACTTTTTAAAAAATTCAAAGTTGACAGTAAGCAGGCAAGTATTAATCTAGAACAACTTCAACCCATGGTGCGTGATAAAAAAGTGAGAAGTGCGCGCTTAGGTGATGATTATCGCGCCATTATTATTGCACCAGAGCAGGGGGATACTTTTGTACTGATTCATGTTGATCACCATGATAAAGCTTATCGATGGTGTGAAAATAAATTATTTGAAGCCCACCAAGAATTAGGTTCATTTCAAATAATTAATATTGAAGAGGTTGAGCGAATAGCAGAAGAAGTAAAAGCTGAGGTAACTCATGTTCAAGTGCCTGAATATAGGTTGAATAAGTTATCTGATGATGATCTTTTTCAAGCAGGTACACCTAGGGCTTTGGTTCCATCTGTTCGTGCAGTGCAGAATGATGACGATTTTGAAAAAATGGCAGAGTATCTACCACCAGAAGCGAAACAAGTATTGTATGGCTTTGTGTGTGGGCTTGATCTAGACCAAGCGATTGAAGAAATGTTAGGTGCTAATGCGGCTATAAAACCAGCCGGTCCTGGGGATTTTTCACACCTTGCAGAATACGCCAATATGAACCTAGTGCTTGTGGAAGGTGAGGAGCATCTACAAGATATTCTGTCAGAAGATATTGAGGCTTGGCGAATATTTTTACACCCATATCAGCGCAAGTTGGTTGAGTGGAATGTAAAGGGTCCTATGAAAATTAACGGTGCTGCAGGTACCGGTAAAACAGTGGCTTTAATGCATAGGGCAATTTGGCTTGCGTCACAAATGACTGGTAATGAAAAAACAATCATTACAACTTATACCACCAATCTTGCTGTGACTATAAAGTCTTTGATTGAGGATATGTCCCCTGTGTTAAGCAAAAAAATAGACGTGACAAATTTGCATCAATTAGCCAGAACGATCTGTCAGCGTGGTGGCTGGAAAGGCCGGATTGCTGAAGATAAAGACTTTGATGCGGCCTGGTCAAATGTATTCGAATCACTTGGAAACGATACTGCATTTTCTCAAGTAGATATTGAGGAAGAATTTGAGCAAATAATCGATAAAATGGGAATAGATAACGAGGATGACTATCTAACAGCATTACGTACTGGTAGGCCGCGTATGATGCGTAAACAACGTAAATTACTATGGCCATACTTTGCAGCTTTTCAGCGTGAATTAGCAAAGCGTAATCTAACTACATTTGAAGGTTTAGTGCACCAAGCTAGATTAGTCATTGAGCAAGGTGGTTTTGATAAGTATCGTCATGTGTTAGTGGATGAGCTCCAAGACTTTGGGTTAGAAGCTTTAAAACTTTTAAAGACCATTAGCCCTATTGATGAAGAGCTAAGCAATCCTTTGTGTGTAGTGGGGGATGGTCACCAAAGATTGTATAGCCGTGTAGCGATGCCATTAAGTCGCGCTGGTATAGAGGTTCGTGGTAGGTCACGTCGATTAAAGATTAACTATAGGACTACTGAGCAAATTCGGGTTTGGGCGCAGGGATTATTAAATGGTGTAAATGTAGATGACCTAGATGGTGGGTCAGTTGAAACGGTAGGCGATCGATCAGTGATGTCCGGTTGTGAGCCAAAGCTTGCCACAGTACCTAATATGGAAAAGGCTTCAGAAGCTATAGCAGCTTGGGCACAAGGGTTATTAGCTGATGATCAGTATAAGTCACATGAAATATGTGTGACACCTGCAGCACAAACTGTAATGAGTAAATTACAGTCAGCTGGTATTCAAACCGTAGAGTTAAAAGCTAAGCAGAGAGATTTAGGGCAGGATGAAGCTGGCATTCGATTTGGCACCAAGAAACGAATAAAAGGCTTAGAGTTTAAAGCCGTTGCTGTGATTTTAAATGATGCGGAGTCTACTGATAATATTCATAAATTTGAAGACTATGTGGCCGTTACAAGAGCGCGTGAGCAATTGTTAATTATCAATATAAAAAGAGAGGATTAGTGGAACTCGAAAGTACTAAGAGCCTTGCTTCATTGATTAAGTATGCAGTTATTGTTTGTTTAATCTATTAGCCAAAATAATCAATGTTTCTCTTTCCACTTTTTTACATCAAGCTGAAAAGAGAAATAGGTCATAAAAGTTGAATCTTGATTTAGCTGTTTCTCAGTGGAAATCTGATATCGAGTATTTAAGCTCAGTTAAATGAGCTTTATAACCTTACTTGCTATTTGCATTGCTAGATAAGGCGGTACCGCATTTCCTACTTGTACATATTGCTCTGTTCGAGTACCTACAAAAAAGTAGTTGTCAGGAAATGTTTGTATACGAGCAGCTTCTCTTACCGTTAGGCTACGACATTGTTTTGGATCAGGGTGGATGAAGTAATGTCCATCTTTTGATATGTGGCTGGTGATTGTAGTAGCGGGTATGCTACTAGCTTGTACTCTGAACCTATCTGCAAATTTTCCTGTCTTAAAATTTACGTGATTAGGTACTAACTCTTCTATGTAGTCATTGGATTTAGGGGTTTTTACTGTCCATCCTTCACGTTCAGCACATATCGCCCAAGCACTGCAGAATAGATACCTATTTAGATCTTGCTCCATATGCCCACGGGTATCATTGTTGGTAATGATACCTTCTAGCTTTTTATCAAAAATCCAATTGTTTAAGTGTTTTGAGCTGGTTTGTATTTTGTCTGCTACTTGATTGAAGTTCGCACCTTGGCCTACTGCAGGTACCACTAAATTTTTAAGAATATTTTCAATTTCAGCTGCAACCTTTTGGTGTTTGTTATTTTTTGATTTAGATAAAGCTTCTATTATATTATTTTTTATACTAGTGACAGCATTTAACCAGTCTTGATCGTTATGTTGCTTTACTTTAGATAATCCGCATCGAAGCTCAGGTAGTCCATTAAGAATATTATTTATTGTAATCTTATTTCTGCTTTTCTCTAGAAGCAATGAATCATTCCACTTGTGAGCTAAGTCCTCTCTAATACCTAACAAGATAACTCTGTGGCGTCTTTGTGGGATTAAATACTCTTCTGAACGGATAATAAAATCACGAGGATCGCGATCTAAATCTTCTTTACCAGAATTTGAGGTGACTAATGAAAACAGTTTGTAATTGTGTCTTTTGCTGCCTTTCTCAGGTGGTGTATTTGAGGATTTGCATGGGCTTTTCAAATCACCATAAATAGTATCAAAAATAGGTTTTCCATTGACTTTTGCCGAAAGCATACCTTTAACGTTTTCCATGACAAAAAAAACCGGTTGAAATCGTGCAATTACTTTTAAGTATTCTAAGTATAGAAAATTACGTTTATCTTTTTTTGGGTTGTAATTCTTGATCCCCATATTGCGTGATCGGCCAGCTAGTGAATAGGCTTGACATGGTGGGCCGCCGATAAGAATGCATTCTTCATTTTTAATTGATTCGCGAATGGCTGCATTAATTTTAGTATTGTCTTTACCTAGCTCTAGGCATAGAGCTTCTTTTTGTGCAGATTCATATTCATTAGGGAACATACCGTAGAGATGATCTGTCGGTTTGGAGCCTAATTCACCCTTCATAAAGTTGTAATAAGTAACTCTCTGTTTCTCGCTCAATTTTCGGTAAAAAGCTCTTAATAAAAGAGTGGAATGAGCGCTTTTTTCTTTCTCAATAGATACGGCTATTTCAAACGCTTTTGAACCATCATTGTTCCTGCATGCTGAAAAACCTTCTCCTAAGCCGCCAGGGCCAGAGAACAAATCGATAATTTTAATAGGATTTTTCATTGGTATGTTCAGTTGGGGTTTTAATACCAAATCATACCAAGAATTTGAAGGGATTTCAGTTGAAATCCCTGAGTTAGATTTTAAAGTAGCTAATTCATGTCATGAATGAATAGAGCTCTAGGTTGGAGCAAGAAGCTGTTTTACTTCGAGTTCATTTTTCTGGTAAATTTTTAACATGATATTAGCTCGAATTATAGTTTAATGTTGGTAATACTGTATATAAACTGGCTTCGAAAGGCCGTGTAGTGTAGTCGTAATTCTCCCATTTTTAACCGAATTCAAAATAAGAGTTAAACGGCTGTTAATGTTGGTAGTAGGGCTTTTCCCTCTTCCCTCCAAATAGGGCTTATGTCTCAATGCTTTGTGCATTCTTGTGCCTATGAGATATAGAGCTGCATAACGATAATTATGCAATCCTATAATGACGTCCTACTTTTTGACTACAAAGCATAACATCCCCTAATCACGTTATGGACAGTACTTTAGAGCAATGGAATATTAGGAAGAGCGTTTTGGCTCGTTTGATCGCTTAATTTGTTCGTGAGCCCGATACACCGCCTGCTTTTGAGCTTACCCGCAAGCACATTCTGTGTAACTACCGATGGTCTTGTCACCAAAAGGTCCACTACAGCTATAGCCATATTGTGGTTTGGCTGGTGAGGGCTGTTCCAAGAGCATATGGTGATTTAAGAGGCATATGATTAGTTATTGAGCCTAACATCAGGGTAGACTTTTGTGGGTAGCAGTATGCTAAATGCTCTAAGGAAGGGGGGAGCCCGTAATGAAGTTAACTTGAAGATTGTTATGCCAAGGTGGCAGTGTAGTGGCATAGTAGCCAAGTTTAAAAAAGTTGCGCTGCATGAGCTTATACCTCACTTTGATCGATAGAAGACGTTAGGGTAGCGTGTTAGTGGCTTGCAGGTGAAAACGTCTATAAATAGGCATACGGAAAAGTGTAACTTCTTCCTAACAAAGTAAGAAACCCTTATAAATCAATACTTAAAGACGGCTTCATTATCGGGGTTTTTGTGCCTAGGGAATATGGATAAATTAGATGATTTCAATAATTGGATGCACCTCCATATAGGCAAGCTCAGTGAGGCTTTATTAAAGCATCGAGGCTCAGTTTTATAGCTCTCAATTTTAATTTTATTTATTGACCCGAATGTAGAGCTGGCATTCGGTAATGCATCGATTGCTGGGCTGGGAATATCTGTCGATCCTCTTCAAAATATCCATAGTGGTTTATTTTTACTGTGATTGGTTATTTATAGGTTGTCTGCGTTTTGGGCAACGGTACTGCTGGAGAGCGGCACTGATTCAGCGGGAGTTCGGCAAAAGACATTGCTGCAGCTTGAGACTACTCCATTAGAAAATGAGTCTTGACCACATGACATGGACTATGTATTAGACTCTGAATCTTAAAATTCATTATGAATGGACCATCAGGCAAATATTATGGGAGTTTGTGCTCTCAAATCTCTTAGCGTTAGCTGTCTTATCTGTATATTTTGTAGGGTATATAGACGATTTTAGTTAATCAGTTATCGACATTTTGACTTAGGGGAGTAGATAGAATATATGTTATTGAACAACTACAGAATTAAGGAGAGACACCAATGGAAATGATTCATAATTATAGGATAAGGGCTCATACGGATGGTTTTAGGGAGGAGTACCAAAGAATAAAAGTGGAGTTATCAAGCCCTGAGCTTTCTAGATTTCTTGAAAAGTCACAGAAAGGAACAAAACCAGTTGAGGCCCGTATCGAACCATCAGATATATTAAGGGCTATAAGTTGGGCAGAAATAAGTATGGATGATAAGTCAAAAGAGACTAATAAAGTCGTCATACAAAAGGCCAATGCAAAAATTTCTATTGACTCCTCTATTTCTGGTTATTGGACAAATTTAGCATTTATCCATTATGAAAACGATCCTTATAGTAAAGAAGGAAACTGGTACCTCTATGCATACGCAAGAGGAAGATTTAAAGGTGTTGACTTAAATCTAGCCAAAATGCGGGAAGACTCGTTCTATAAGGGAATAGATAATGGTTTAGTGCAATTTAGGTCAATGCCAGAGAATGCAAATTTACGGGTGGCGAATAGCAAGCCGTTTTCATTATTGCGGTAAGTTTACTCAGTCGGCCACATTAGCTTGGCTAGTTACTTACAATGTGTTCACAACCACTAAAGCCTTAGCCGTAATATTCTGGTGCTATTTGAGTCTTCCATTGTAAGGACTACTCAGGGGAATAGACTCGTTCTAGTAAATTTAAGCCCTCCAATTGAGGTTTTTTTATGCCTAGAGAATATGGGAAGACAAATATTCGTAGATTAGCCGCTCTTGGCGACAGTACTAGGAAAACCTAAATACCTTGTTTAACTATCCGCCCGTTATTCGTAAGGCAATCTACTCGACGAATTCCATTGAATCGCTTAACAGTGACATTCAAAAAGAGACGAAAAAGCGCAAGGTATTTTCCAAAGATGAATCAGCCATTAACTCGTATACTTAGCCGTGCGTCAGGCTTCAGTAAAGTGGACGATGCCCATTAGAAATTTGAAAAAAGGCCTTGAGCAGGTTTACTTCCCTGTTCGAAAACCGTTTGAAGTACTATATTTAAACTGGCAGTTACACAGTTTGGTTTACCGCCTCTTTGTCAATGGATCAACTTTTACTAAATAATATCTATACATGTAGTTAGATACGCCTTCGATCTAGATCTAAAGAGCTAGGATCTCTCTTCAGTTCATTATAGATAATTTACTATCTATAATGAAAAGCTGCTTCCTTGGACTGTTCGAACCTGCCAGCCAGCCCAGTATTCATCATCCTTAATCAATGGGTTTTGGATTGCTCTCTTTGAATCTGGAGCTGAGGTGGAATCAACGAAATGAATGCTGGTTTTTTTAAAGTCGGCAAGATGCTGGCTGTGTATAACTGGGCTTTTTGTTTGTTTTGAAATGTTACACATGGCTGGTATAAGCCCTTGGCCCATACCGGAGTGTCCTAGATCGATGACCACATCAGGCTTTTGTTCAGAAATTGATTCTCGAGCTTGTCGACTGAATATCTCACCACAAATTAATACCGCGCATGAGGTACCAGCTATGTTGATAACTCTTGTCTTACCTGGAATGTGCTGGTCTTTTACATATTGTGCATTATCTGCGGTGGTACTGGATTGGCGCCAGTCTTTGGTGAGTTGATTACCTTTATTGTCTTTATAGGTAGCAAATGCAAAGTACGGTACGTTATTTCCTGAAATTTGTTCATTTAAAGTGGGGTCTTTTTTGGCATTGCTCTGTGAAACATCAATACCGCCAATTATTGCTAATTCCATATGTTTAGATATGTGTTCAACTTCTGATAAGATTTCTTTGTAGTCACTATCATTGTGTGCAGATAAAAAACCTGCTGGAATAATTATTAGTTCGGCACCGTTAAACTTTGAAACATCGATGAGTTTATGAAGCAGGTTTATTCTTTGTTCATTTTTATCAGGGTTACGAAAGCCATTTCTAGATATAACCGTTTGCAGTATTTTCATAGCTATTCCATTGTGCTAATCCGGACATGAGAGAATCTCGGAGCGAGTTCCATCTCAACCTTACGTCTGGATAAGTGTGGACAATAGCCGTCATTTGTCAAACTCCAGAGAGCCTTTGATCAGATAGGGGGGGAAGCACTGATTTTTAGGAACCGAAATTAGAGATAGCTATGAAATTGTTTATTGATTGAACTGAGAAGGATGTATAAATCGGTGCCGGGGTTTAGCCCAAAAATAGGCTTGTACACACCCATATAGATTTTCTAACTGACACAGCTCTATTCTGTCAGGTAGCCAGCCCCATTAATGGTTGGTTGAAGCAGAAACTATTGTGGCTATTCAATTCCCCTGTATAAAACACCTAACATTCAGTTAATTATGGGTGTGAGATATGCAGATAGTTGATGCTGTTGAATCGAAGGAAGAAATAAAGCAGGTCGCTTATCTTTTAAGAAAGCATTACGGCACTATCTATATAGCCACCTCAAAATCTAAATAAGTAATGCGGTACTCAGTTGATTTGACCACATGGTCAAACCAGCCAATCTCCTGTATAAGTAAGTACTTATAAACAAAAGTACCAGCAAGGCTACTTTTTTATTCTAAAATCAATAATAAGTACAAAGTTTATACAGTATGGAACGCATTTTAGTCACCAGGATTGGCGGATTAGACATAGACGAAGGCTTACAAGGCAAAACTGGCCCGGTGCACGCCACTCTAGAGTTCAAGGAGTTCACTCATGCCCACCTGTTGTATAACTACGCTGCAAAAGACAAAGATGCACCCACATTTGTAAGTTGGTTAAAAAAGCAGTCTGTAGCCACTAACCCGCAGCTAGAATCTTATTATGCGCTCCTAACCAGTCTTCAGGATTTTGGTGAGATCTACCAAGCAGCCGATAAATTGTTAGCCACTATCCAAAAGACGAACCCTAAAGCAAAAATTACCCTGCAAATCACCCCTGCCATGCAAGCGGTATGGATATTACTAGGTAAAACGAAATTCCAGGTAGAGCTCCTACAAAGTAGCAAAGAACAAGGTGTTGAAAAGATCCATATCCCATTTGATATCTCTGCTGAGCTGCAAACCAGCCAAAAACTTAAAGACTTGGCGCAGGCCAGCGTACCTACCCACGCGGTCCTCATCGTCCCAGGCGGTGTATTGTTTGGGTCATCAAAAGCCCACCAACAACTGCGTAAAGACCTGATCGAAAACAAACAGCTAGAAGGCATCGTCAGCTTGCCGTCAGGTGTATTCAAATCTTATGCCGGTTTAAGTTCCGCTATCTTGTTTTTCACCAAAAGTGGCGAAACTGACAGTGTTTGGTTATATGACTTACAAGCGGACGGCTTAGCATTAGATGACAAATGCACAGAATTAAGAACAACGCCAAAAGAACAAAAACGCATTCGCCGCAAACGCCAACTAGCCGACGACTTCCTGCGCTCCGTATTTCTGGATATGCTTGGAGGACCTAAGGATAGTTTAGCGGTACAGGAGATGCTTGATCAGGAAATCTTACTACTGCTTAAAGATGGCAATCATGGAAGTAACTATTCTCGAAAAGAAGCGTTCGCTGAGCAGGGTGTGCCATTTATATCTGCAAAAGGCATATCTGAGTCAGGTGGGGAAATTAATTACAGCGGCATAGCTTATTTGGAAGAAGAAAGAGCAAAGAAGCTAACGATAGGGCGGTTAAAAAAAGGCGATGTATTACTGTCTCATAATGCAACCGTAGGTAGGGTTGACTTTTCTGAAGGACCAGCTTCTAAAGCCTTAATTGGTACATCTTTAATTGGTACATCTTTGACTGCTTATCGGCCGAATCTTGAAAAAATAAGCTCAGGATATTTATTCGCGGTTTTTAAGTATTCAAACTTTCAAGATAAATTAAAACAAAATATGGGGCGGTCTACTCGAAATCAAGCACCAATCACTGCACAGAAAGAAGTCCGTGTACCAGTTGGCGACTGGGGAATGCAAAATGCCTTTGAGAAGCTATATAAACAAATATTTGAATACAAATTTAGAATGAATTCCGGTTCAGTTAGTAAAGCTGAACTATTCGATTCACTAAGCCAAAAAGCCTTTTCAGGTCAGTTGTAGGAAATTAAAACAAATGGATTTGTTTGAACCATTAAAAGTTAACCTCCCCTTGCTAGCTAAACTCCCGTTAATGGCTTGCTGCCACATAAGTCGCTTGTTGAATTACTCATGCGCTGCATGCTCTAGTTTTTCTACCTTAACTAAGGGTGGGCTATAGCTGTGCCAGCCAAGTTAGTTTCAACTTTGAGTACAGAAGAGCAATATCTTCAGTTTGCCTCTAACATGGTAACCCGTGGAGAACTTGATTGGGCGGTTCGAATACTGATTAAGGCGAATCGAGAATTTTCTGAATCTACTCGTGTATTAAATGCCCTTGGAAAGCTGTTATTAAAAGCGAACAGAACCAAAGAGGCTGCACATTACTTAAAAAAGGCTTTGAACCTTAGCGTAGTTGAAGAGCTGCCAACTGAGGACGACTTCAGTTATCTTGAAGAACAAATGCAATCCTTATCTGAGAAAGAATACAGTTATGATGAGCCCGAAGATAAGGTCGTTACCCCACCTAAGCGCAAGACCATCAGATTTAAAACAAAGCGTAAAAGTAATAATCCTGTAAAAAATAAAATAAGAATTAAGAAAAGAGCCATAGTTATTCCGTCTACTGAGGTAGATGGAGAGATGCCCGGTCAAACAAATATAAATGAAAATGAAGGCTGGACTGAAGTTGAAAGTCCATTAGCATTTATTGCAGAGCCAGAGCCAGAGCCAGAGCCAGAGCCAGAGCCAGAGCCAGAGCCAGAGCCAGAGCCAGAGCCAGAGCCAGAGCCAGAGCCAGAGCCAGAGCCAG
>MAAA01014271.1_pt1 | contig 13614 bp, 8 predicted proteins | sample 1115971 | NCBI WGS metagenome assembly MAAA01 (sample SAMN04961123, study PRJNA320927) | seawater metagenome | isolation source: sample BD02T6 sea water enriched with oil for 6 days | place: USA:Gulf of Mexico | collected 2013-07-27 | reverse complement strand
CCGGTGAATACCAGTTAGAGCCGGGTGACGCACTGGGCACGGCCAAGGCCAAAGACCCAAAGGAAGAGTTCTTGTCGCAGATCATTGCGCGTTTGAACGAACTGTTTGTTACCGATGAGCTAACCGATAAAGACATGGTGAACTACGCCCAGACGGTAAAAGACAAGGTAATGGAGAATGCACTGGTGATGCAGCAAATCTCAGAAAACAGCGCCGAGCAAGCCATGTTAGGTGATTTCCCTAAGGCCATTGACGATGCCATTTTGGGAAGCTCCGACGCGCACCAGAATCAGATGATGCAGCTGTTGTCTGACCCTGCCAAAGCGGCTGGGTTTGCTAAGTTGGTGTTTGAGATGATCGCTGGTGCAGGCAAAGGAGTTTAGTCATTGCCACTAACTGGATGGTACGTGCTGGGCGTCTTGGAACTTTTAATATAAGGTGCGCTGCATTAATAGCGTATTGTTGATTTCCCTTATAGTTTTAGGGGGGTGTTTTTATGATTGTAAAAGGAACTGGTAATGATTTATACGGAAGATCTAGGGCAGTCGTTTGCTCATGCTAAAAATGAACTTTTGAAGCCGGGGATGTTAACGCTACATGAGGCAGGGGAACTAATAAGAAGGGCAGCATTAGAGTTAGGATTTATACCTATATCAGAGCATCAAGTTCCAAGCAAAATCACAGAATCAGGTTTTCGGTATGTAGATTGGGTTTGGTGTGATCCAGATACTAGAAGCATAGTTGCAGCATTTGAAATTGAAGGTGCTGATTGCCCAGCGTCAACTGTAGACAAAGATATTGATAGCCTTGGTGACTTAGATTGTCTGTTCAAATTCGTATTTTTATATCAGGCTAGGAAGGATGGCGTGCTTGGTTGTAAAGAGGCAATGGGAACTAGGGTTACTGATTTGAGAGATAAAGGTATCAAGGCCGTCTATGACATTGAAATGATGGCTGGTGGCATGAAGGCATTAATACATGAAATTAAAGAATAACTAAGAGCGATTAATAGGCCGTACCACTACTCCTCTTACCCTGGTAGACCAGGATGATTTAGCCGACTTGATCGTCGGCCATTATGAAAGTTTTGAGTTGGAAGGGCGTGCCTTGGTGCCGTTGATTCGAATCTATTGGCCTGTGGATTAACAGGTTGAGCCTCTTCTACTTTTATCGTTCTCTAAATAATTTCAAATTCTGGATTAGAGGGTTTACCATGCTTTAGTATGAGTTTTAGGGTGGGGTGTAGCCAATAGATGTTAATATAATATTTATCAATATGTTATTGGTGTATGTTAGCTTTTTCCATTGATGCTTTATTTGGGGTTATACTTGAAGCGCAGTAACATCCTAGTCCCCAACTACATTGGGCTCCGTTAATAATGGCTGCAGTACATATAACTGGATACCATACATGTAAAAAGAGTGGCGGCAAGGCTGAAGTGGTTAAAAATGCACCATTTTTAAGTCGCTCTGGACCCAAACAATGGTTGACGCAAGGCTACTATTTCTGGACTGACAGTGATCACTTTGCCCACAAATGGGGTCAAAATAGCTATAATAATAGCTACGCAATACTTGAATGTATGATCGAGGTTGACGAAAAATTACTGCTTGACCTCGTTGGCTCGACGGCTGATCAATTGTATTTTGATAAAATGTTAAGAATTTACAAGGATAGGCTCAAATCCGCTGGCCAAAGTGAATCTGCAACAGTAAGTGCCGTTATTTCGCATATGCGCGAATTAACCAAGGATTACCCGGGAACCTTTCCTTTCGCCGCAATTAAGGCACAGGATAAGTTAAGGCGACCAGAAATTTCCTTTAATGGAGGGAGAGAAATGATGCCTTTAGGCATTCAGAGACTACAATTATGTTTGTTTGAAAATTTTATTCACCTCCTTAAAAGTAAGAATATAGTTCATCCCAGTGATTTTGTATAAGAGAGTAAATTATGACTAATAAGTATGAGAAATCATTAGAGTTAATGACTAAGTATTTAGAGTCTGTGAGTGATGAGGATTTTTTAGCTGGTTATAAGTTGGCTGAAAAATTTCATGGCCCTTCGATTGAGGAGTTTCTTGGTCGAGAATTAGTATCATATTCGAGTGCAACGAACAGGCAGAGCATTCATCTGAATGCTAACTCGGCAATCAACGTTCGTCATATGGCGCTTGTTGAACTTAAGTTAAATGCGGATGAGTCTCTATATCAGGCGAATGATGAATCATATGCACTGTGTGCGGTTGCATAAATGAATATAAAATTAATCCGCACGCATGTTGACGAGCTATCACTGTTAAAAAATGAAGGTAAAATGGAGAGCATTGAGTTCTCATTTAGCACTGCATTTTCTGAGAAGCAAAAAAACAGCTTTTTAATTATATTTAACTTAAAACTTAGAATTAATGATGAATCAATTTTAACTGTTAGTTATTTTTCTGAATTTGAGGCAGACCAGGACATTGGTTTTGATGACCAGGAATCAAAATTCTTTTCCATTAATGCACCTGCTATAGCATATCCTTTTTTGAGGGCTTACATTGCTAACTTCACACTAAGTTCCGGTTTTGACCCAGTAATGCTTCCAACTATTAATTTTGTCAATCATGAAAAAAGCAGAGTAAATAGCTAGGCTGGCCTTGACTGAATCAGCCTACCTAGTCACCTGAAGTAACCTCTGAAGAGTACATGTTTAATCAGTCTGTGCTATTTCTCCATTTTTAATTTCTTACTGCCTTTATCAGCTTACCTTTAAATTAGTTGCCTCTAAGTACTTGGCTTAGCTAACTGACACAAAGGTATTGTGTAAATTAGCCAGCCCCGTGAGCCGGTGGCGGGATGGACAAAGTGCGTCTATAGTTTACACAATTGCCTGAAACACCAAACTGTCAGTTAGAAGTGAGGGAGTGATATGCAGATTGTGGACGCGGTTAAAACCAAAGAAGAGATCAAGCTCATGGCCTCGCTGTTGGAGAAACACCATGGGAGCATCTACAGTCACATGTGGGTCTTTGGAGTGAACGCCGCACTGCGCATCAGTGACCTGCTGTCCGTTACCATGGAACATGCTCTGAGCGGGACTATATCGCTGCGAGAGGGCAAGACCAATAAGCTGCGAACCATCCCCCTTAATCAAACTGCCATGTCGGTGGTGCAACGTCGTCATGAGCAGCACCCTGAGCACGCTTACCTGTTCCAGGTGGACTGCAATCGCGCCAAACACAAACCCATCTCCAGGCAATCGGCATCACAGGCATTCAAAGAGGTGGGTAAAATTCTAGGGCTAAGAATCGGCACCCACAGCATGCGCAAAACCCTGGGCTGGACTATGTACTCAGCAGGAGAGCGAATTGAGCGCATCAGTAAAGTTTTAAACCACAAGGACTCGGGCGTGACCATGCGCTACATCGGCCTGACGCAGGCTGACATCGACTCGGCTTACGATGAGTATGAGATTACGTTTTAATGATTCTATTTTAGTGGCTGAGAGTGTGTCATAGGTACTGAATAAACAGCGAGTTGATTCAGTACCGTAAAATTTCGGCCTTGCACTGATTTCAAAAGCAACCGACCCTCAGCATGGCGAAGGGCAGTGCCTAGTCAGGACATCAAGCCCAAACTAATTTAATTCAACTTTATAGTACGCCCGTTACGCTACAGCAACCTACCATAGGCAATTATAGCCTCTTCATTGCCTTGCTTTGCCGCCTTTTCATACCAATACAGGGCTATATTAACGTCACGCAGAACACCCTGGCCATGTTCATACCTAAGCCCTTCCAAATATTGAGCTACAGCATGCCCCTGATGCGCTGCCTTTTTGTTCCAGTATACCGATTGACTGTCGTTCTGTTGAACCCCATCTCCATTAAACAACATATTGGCGAAAACAAACTGAGCATCAGCGTCGCCTTGCGATGCAGCTTTTTGATACCAGTAAGCCGCTTTCTCAGAGCTATGTTCTACACCCCAACCTTGATGATACGCATACGCTAGCGATGTCTGAGCCTCTGCAAGACCCTGAGATGCTGCCTTTTGAATCCAGTAAACTGCGTTAACATGACTCTTCTGCACACCTCGGCCGCCTTGATACATTATCCCGAGAAAGTGCTGAGCATCTGCAAGACCCTGATACGCTGCCTTTTGATACCAGTAAGCAGCCTTAACATGGTTCATCTGTACACCTTGGCCAATATTATATCTGTGCCCTAGACCAAACTGGGCTAAGTCATAATCTTGATCGGCTGCTTTTTGATACCAGTGCACGGCTAATTCATCATTTTTTTGAACAGCCTGACCATCTGAATACATTAATCCTAGGAGACTCTGAGCACCTGCATAGCCTTGTGCAGTCGCCTTCTCAACCCAGTAAAGTGCCTTTTCATAGTCTTGCGGAACACTATTACCCACATAATACATCCCTGCTAGATAGGCCTGAGCATTTGCATTACCTTGTTCGGCAGCTTTTAGATACCAGTACTCTGCTTTCGTGCCACTTTTCTGAACACCTATGCCTCGAATATATAAATTAGCTAGGCTAGTCTGTGCATGCGCATTACCCTGCTCGGCAGCTTTTTTTAACCAGTAAGCCGCTTGTTCATAGTTCTGCTGCTCACCCTTACCTCCCCAATAGAAATCCAGTCCTTTTTCATACATTTCATGAACGGTAAGGTCCTTTGATTTTTCCGCAAATGCTAAAGCTAGCTTCTCCTTTTCTTTTGGCGACTTGCTTTCAACTAACGCTTTTTTAAGCAACAGCATTTCCAATCGCAAGGCTTCAAACGCCTTTGCATTTTGATATAATTGTTCTTTCAGCCTGATCTTTTCTTCGTCATTAGACGCTAACTCTTTTATACGATTTAAAATATCTTCAGGGTCAGCAATCATCTTGGCCTTAATATAAATTTTGTAGCCGTCCCACTTTTCTTCCAAAACGTCCACTTTCACAAACCCAGCAGTCATGGCCCTAATTTCTTGCTTGGCGTCTGTCTCAACCTTAGAACTTTCTGATATGTTTATTGTTGAATAGATATGGGTGCCAATCTCATTGAGTAGCTCACGCTTAATTTCCTGCATGGCCATTTGTCTTGAAGAAATTTTACTGTCCGCCTCACCAGCAACATAGGTGTAGTCACGAACGAACTCTTTAGTGTCGGCCCATGTAGCGAATGTTGAGATAAGGATGGTAGTCAGTAACAGCCACTGTTTCATATTCAGCTTCCATGCGGATACGATTATTTTTTAGTTGATAAAATACAGCTTAGAACATACGTACGATAATGTAGCGTGAAGTAGATAAGACTTAGACCTTGCATGCTGACTGATCAAATACAGGGTATTTAGACAGTCACCTCCATCGCCATCACCAACGCTGGGGCAATTGATAGTGGTATAGGGATATTGTGATATCACTAGGGCAGTTACACCGAATGGCTTACAGTCTCCATTGGTCTGACGCAGGCTGACATCGACTCTGCTTACTATGAGTATTAAATAACTTTTAGTGATTCTATTTTAGTGGCTCAGAATATGTCATCGGTACTGAATAAACAGCGAGATTATTCAGTACTATCAAGGCGCGAACTGATACGACGGAGATCTTTTCGCTATTGGGTATATGTTAAGTATGGCGAATTAACTTCAACTGGGGTTAAGTTACATGTTTCTCAAATTATCTATAGCCGGTTTATAACCTTGATCAGCCGCCTTTTGATACCAGTAAACCGCTTGCCTATAGTCCTGTTGAGCACCCTGACCATTAGCATACATAAGAGCCAGATTGAACTGAGCAGGAGCAAGGCCTTGAACAGCCGCCTTTTGATACCAGTAAACCACTTGCCTATAGTCCTGTTGAGCACCCTGACCATCAGCATACATAAGAGCCAGATTGAACTGAGCAGTTGCATGGCCTTGATCAGCCGCTTTTTGATACCAGTAAACCGTTTGCCTATAGTCCTGTTGAACACCCCGACCGCGATAATACATATTAGCCAGACTAAACTGAGCTTTTGCATGGCCTTGATCAGCCGCTTTTTGATACCAGTGAACCGCTTGCCTGTAGTTCTGTTGAACACCCTGTTCATTTTCATACATATAAGCCAGATTGTACTGAGCACTTGCATAGCCTTGATCAGACGCTTTTTGATACCAGTAGACCGCTTGCCTATAGTCCTGTTGAACACCCAGACCAAAAAAATACATAAGAGCCAGATTGAACTGAGCATTTGCATAGCCTTGATCAGTCGATTTTTGATACCAGTAGACTGCTTGCCTATAGTCCTGTTGAACACCCCGACCATCAGCATACATAAGAGCCAGATTGAACTGAGCCATTACATAGCCTTGATCAGACGCCTTTTGATACCAGTAAACCGCTTGCCTATAGTCCTGTTGAACACCCCGACCGTGTTCATACATATTAGCCAGATTGTACTGAGCATCTGTATTGCCTTGATCAGCCGACTTTTGATACCATTTAATAGCCTCGCGATAATCTTTGATTTTTCCCTTTCTTTCCCAATAGTAATCCTGTCCTTTTTCAAACATTTCACTGGCAGATATAACCTTTGATTTCTGCTCATATGCCAAAGCGACTTTGTGCTTCTCATGGCCAGGTTTACTGTCTGCAAGTGCCTTTTTAAGCGCCAGCATTTCCAACCTCAAATTTTCGAACGCCTTTGCACTTTGATTCAGTTGTTCTTTAAGTTTGACCTTCTCTTCGTCTTTAGAGGCTAACTTTTTTATACGCTTTAAAATATCTTCAGGGTCAGCAGCCATCTTGGCCTTAATGTAAAATTTGTAGCCGTCCCACTTTTCTTCCAAAACGTCCACTTTCACAAACCCAGCAGTCATTGCCCGGATTTCTTGTTTGATATTTGTTTCACCCTTTGTATTTTCTGATATATCTATCGTTGAATAAATGTGGGTGCCAATTTCAGTGAGTAGCTCACGCTTAACTTCCTGCATGGCCATTTGTCTTGAAGAAATTTTACTGTCCTCCTCACCAGCAACATAGGTGTAGTCACGAACGAACTCTTTAGTGTCGGCCGATGTAGCGAATGTTGAGATAAGGAGTGTAGTCAGTAACAGCCACTGTTTCATATTCAGCTTCCATGTGGATACGATTATTTTTTAGTTGATAAAATACAGCTTAGAACATGCGTACGATAATGTGGCGTTAAGTAGATAAGACTTCGAATAGTGGCGTTGAATTTCATATAGCTATGGACTTGGGCGGAGATGTAATTTAGACGTAAGCATTTTTATTTATGAGCTGATTTAGGTAGTACTCTCCGTAAACGGCTAACAAAAAGTAGCAATAGCACTAAGGTCATTATTGGATTCACACTACCTAAACCTTCTTTGATGTCCTCTATGTTAGCATCAGGCCCTTCTACCGCATCGACAGGTTCGCCTTGGTTTTGGTCTGTTTCATTTCCCGTAGAGTTAGGAGTATCGATAGGTGGTGTCTCTTGTCCAGAAGTAATATTTGAATCTAGGTAGTCTAAAATACCGTTGCCGTCGATGTCCTTGCACTCTGGATAGTTAGGGCATTCATCCAGGTCACTAATAGCGTCACCGTCAGAATCAGTGTCTAGGTAATTTGGGTAGCCATCACCATCAAGGTCACTATCACCTTCAAAGTCATTTTCAATACCATCGTTATCGGCATCTAGGTCCAGGCTGTTTTGAATACCGTCGCCATCACGGTCCCCCATTGGGCCATCATCATCTTGTGAGTCAGCGTAATTTGGTTGACCGTCTCCATCGGCATCTTCAGTTATGCAATCGGGGTAAGCCTGGCACTCAATGGTGTCTTCAATGCCGTCATCATCACTATCATTTATGTCAACTCGCATGGCGTCAACATAGTCGGGGATACCATCGTAATCACTATCTTGCGGTGACAGTGGATTAATACCTAATTCAATAATATCTTCAATGCCGTCATTGTCGCTGTCTTTATCTTGATAATTAGGCAACCCATCGCCATCGGTATCAATCGGGTTCTCAGGGGTTGGTCCAACTTCAATACTATCTGTAATGCCATCACTATCAGAATCCATTTCCGTATAATCCGGCTGACCATTCCCATTGCTGTCGGTACAAACAGGGTAGAGTGGGCATTCTATATCATCTCTAATGCCATCGCCGTCGCTATCGTATGCATATTGGTGTGTATCACTCTTGTCTAGATAGTCGGGTATTTTATCGTTATCGCTATCGGCATAATTTGGTATGCCACTGTCATTTATGTCTGTAATTAGTGCCTCTAGAACGTCTGCAATATTATCGTTATCACTGTCCTTATCTTGAAAGTTCGGAGTGCTGTCTCCGTCTGTATCTAGAAGTACATAAACATATGGGCCTGACTCAATGGCGTCTGGGATTCCATCATCATCAGCGTCAGCTTCGGTGTAATCTGGTTGACCATCATTATCGCTATCAGAGCAATTGGGGAAAGAGCCGCATTCAACTGTATCACCGATTCCATCACCATCTACATCAAGAGGATTGCCCGAGCCAGTTAGAGCATCAACAACATCAGGAATGGTATCACCATCACTGTCACGGATCGGGCTTTCGTTAGCACCTTCTAAGTTGTCCTGAATTCCATCATTATCACTATCAAGGTCTAGGGCATTTATTGTGTTGTCCCCGTCAGTATCGAGTGGAGGGTTGAACCCGGCACCTTCAATTAGGTCGCTGATATCATCACCATCCGTATCAGCATCATTCGGGTTAGTACCTGCACTAAGTTCAACACCATCAGAAAGTTTATCGTCATCACTGTCTGCATTAAGTGGGTCGCTGCCAAGGGCATGCTCTTCACCATCTGTCATTCCATCGTTATCGGAATCGCTTGCTAATGGGTTTGTACCGTATGTTTTTTCTAGGCCGTCACTTATCCCATCTCCATCACTATCAGGGTGGTTTATATTGGTGCCATCAATTTGTTCCTGTTGGTTCTCGATACCATCATTATCGGTATCTGCGAGGAAGGCATCTAAGGTTAACCCCGATAATTCCTGGCACGCTGTATCACAGCTGTTATTCCAATAGTCGGGGAAGCCATCGTAATCATCGTCAATGGAGGCCGCGCTGTTATTTGGAAAGGCATCTAGGCTGTTTACAACACCGTCGCTATCACTATCTAGCTGTGCAATGAAAGGGGTTGAATCGCTAGTGACAGTTTCATTTGTTCCATGGCCATCCGTATAAGTGACGACAACATTTAGAAAGGCTCCCACATCATCTTCGCTAAGCGTGTAACTTGGGGTGGTTGCGCCCGGAATATTGAAGCCATTCCGTAGCCACTGATAGTTTAAGTCTCCAAGGCCATCGGCATCAAAAATGGTGGTGATTACTGTTAATAATTCATTCTCGGTGGCTGTACCTGAGATTGTCACAAAGCCTCCAGGTGCATCATTCAAATTTGCGACAGCATTGGTTGGGCTACTGGTGACACTTTCATTTTCGCCGTGACCATCTACGTAACTCGCGACGACACTTATCGGTGTACCCACATCATTGTCGCTTAATGTGTAGGTGGATGTAGTTGCTCTGTTTATTGCGTTTCCGTCACGTTGCCATTGGTAACTGATGTCGCCTAATCCATCCTGATCGGCAAGGGAATTCGATACTGTAAGCTGTTGATCCTCAATGACATCACCGGAAATAGTGACAGATCCAGTTGGGGTGTCGTTGATGTTGGCAATGATAGGCGTTGAATAGCTGGTGATACTTTCATTTGTGCCATGAGTATCCGTATAGCTGGCAATGACACTTATAATTGCTCCCACATCGTCGTCACTTAATGTGTAAGTGGATGTGGTAGCCCCGGTTATCGATATTTCGTTGCGTAGCCATTGGTAACTTACTTCACCTAAGCCATCAAGGTCTACAAGTGTATTACTTGCTGATAGTTGCTGGTCTTCAATGGTTTCACCGGCAAGGGTGACAGTGCCTGTTGGCGCGTCATTTAAGTTCGCTACAGCAGTGGTTGGACTACTGGTGACACTTTCATTTTCGCCGTGACCATCTACGTAACTCGCGATGACATTTATCTGTGTGCCCACATCATCGTCACTTAATGTGTAGGTGGATGCAGTTGCTCCGTTTATTGCGTTTCCGTCACGTTGCCATTGGTAGCTGATGTCGCCTAACCCATCCTGATCGGCAAGGGAGTTCGATATTGTAAGCTGTTGATTCTCAATGGCACCACCGGAAATGGTTACAGATCCAGTTGGGGTGTCGTTGATGTTGGCAATGGTAGACGTTGAATGGCTGGTGATACTTTCATTTGTACCATGAGTATCCGTATAGCTGGCAATGACACTTATAGCTGCGCCCACATCGTCGTCACTTAATGTGTAAGTGGATGAGGTAGCCCCTGTTATCAACAAATTATTGCGTAGCCATTGGTAACTTACTTCCCCCAATCCATCGGGGTCTACAAGTGTGTTACTTACTGATAGTTGCTGGTCTTCAATGGCATCACCAGAAAAGGTGACTGTACCAGTTGGGGTGTCATTCAAATTCGCTACAGCAGTGGTTGGGCTACTGGTGGCACTTTCATTTTCGCCGTGACCATCTACGTAACTCGCGACGACACTTATCTTTTTACTCACATCGTCGTCGCCTAATGTATAGATGGGTGTAGTCGCTCCGTTTATAGGGTTTCCGTCATGTTTCCATTGGTAGCGGATCTCTCCTAATCCATCTTGGTCGGATAGGGAGTTCGATGCCGTAAGTTGTTGATCCTCAATGGCGTCACCGGAAATGGTTACCGATCCAGTCGGAGTGTCGTTTATGTTGGTAACAGGGGGCGTTGAATTACTGGTAATACTTTCGCTTGTTCCATATCCATCCGTAAAGCTGGCAGTGACACTAATTATTGCTCCTACATCGTTGTCACTTAATGTGTAATTGAATGTATTGGCACCATTTATGAACTCCCCATCGCGTTGCCATTGATAGCTTATGTCGCCTAATCCATCTTGGTCGGAAAGGGAGTTGGTTACCGTGAGCTGTTCATCTTCAATGATGTTACCGGTAATTGTGACGGTACCAGTTGGAGCATCATTTACGTTAGTCACTAAAGAAGTTGAACTGCTAATGATACTTTCGTTTGTTCCGTGCCCATCTTCATAACTAGCGACGACACTTATCTGTGTGCCCACATCTTCGTCACTTAATGTATATGTAAAATTAGTTGCATTTGCTATTGAATTTCCATTTCGAAGCCACTGATAATTAATAACACCTAAGCCGTCTAGATCCGAAATGGTATTGTTTGCGGTAAGTTGTTGATCATCAATTGCATCACCTAAAATTGTGATGTTGCCTGTGGGTGAGTCGTTAATATTTAAGACTCTATAGTGTATGTTAGCTGTTAAAGAGTCATAAATTCCATCATTAGCAACAAAACTTAAAGAATCACGGCCACTAAAATTTGGGGCGGGGATATAAGTTAAGTTTGGTATGGTACCTATAAGTTCACCATAAACGGGCTGTTTAGTAATTGTATAAGTGACTTCGTTACCGTCAGGGTCAGCCCCCCTATCAAGGGAGAACGGTAGGGTTGTGTCTTCATACATGTATAGAACTTTACCAGAAATGGTAGGGATTTGATTTGTTGGCAGTTTCCATAACTCGATACCATGGCCTGCGTAGGATGCTGAGAAAAGAATAAACCTGTCTAGTCTTGTTATATGAGCATGGATGGTAGTGCTTCCGTAAGACTCATCGAAGTTGGTCAAGTTAATGGTGCCTTCCGTTGTGCCATCTGTTTTCCAAATGTCCCTGCCGTAGAGGCTCTTCTTGGCATTAAAGTAAAGAGTACCGTCTATGTTTACCATTGCATCGGCCTCCGCAGAGGAATGGCCTCCAGGGTAAATGTCTTTCACCATTACTGTGCCAATTTCGGTGCCATCAGATTTCCAAAGCTCGTACCCATGTGTTCCGTCATTGGATTTTAAATAAAGGTCGCCATTGACTTCAAGTAGGTCTCTAGATAATGAGCCCTGAATGCCAGGTGCAATATCCTTTACTAAAACGGTACCTTGCTCAGACCCATCGGATTTCCATAATTCACTACCGTTACTACTGTCTTCAGCTATGAAATATAACGTTCCATTCACGTTGGTGAGGTGTGTGGGATTACTGTTTTTCCAGTCAGGATTAATATCCTTTACAAGGGTCGTACCAGAGTCGGAACCGTCAGACTTCCAAAGCTCTCTTCCCTTACTGCCGAAATCTCCAGTAAAAAATAGGGTTCCATCAATATTAATTAAATTTGAAATATATCGGCTTGGGCTTTGGTTTATTGTTTGGCGTTTTATTTGAACTGTTCCAGAGGAAGTTCCGTCACTTCTCCAAAGGGTGTTGTTGTTTACAGAGAAATATAACGTACCGTTTAAGTAGGTCATGTAGCTTGGGTTTGAATCGCTGGAGCTATAATTTATGTTTTTAACCAATACAGTGCCGTTATCGGTACCATCTGATTTCCATAGTTCTCTTCCGTTTACGCTATCTTTAGCAGAAAAATATAAGGTACCGTTTGCGTTGAAAAGGTCTGAGGGAGAAGAGTCAGTAATGCCTGGGGATATATCTTTTACAATTACTGTGCCTTCTGTAGTGCCATCCGATTTCCATAATTCTATGCCATGGGCATCATCTTTTGCTGCAAAGTAGATCGTGCCATTAATTTCAGTAAAGGATGTCGAGTAATAGGAGGTTGAGGATGAGTTAACAATCGGGGTTATATTTTTTACTAGTACAGTCCCTTCAGGGGTGCCATCCGTTTTCCAGAGGCGTCGGTCGCCATCATCATAAGCAGCGCTAAATAAAATAGTACCGTTTACATTCTTTACGTAAAAAGGCTTTGCGTGTCCACTAGCTGGATTGATGTCTTTTACTAGGGTTATGGGGACGCTGGCATGAGTGATGGTAGCTATTGTCAAAATTGAAATAGAAAAGATGTACGTTGCAGCTAAAGAAATAGATCTAAATGAGCACACCATCGGCAACTTCCTTATACCTTCACTCATAAAAACAACTTGGCGGAAAACGTCTCCTTCTTTACGGTAGCTTAGATTTTTCCGAGTGTAGGCTCACTATCTAGATCTTTTGTTTCTAAATGTTACGGTGACTATGTGTATAGAGGGGAGACAGGGAGGTGCGGCCCTTTGACTTATTATTTTGAATTAATGCTAGATACAATAATGGTGAGCCCTTCTTTGGGGTCTATTTCCAGTGCAAGGCAATACTCTACAAACTCAACCACATCGATTTTCCTGCGGTCCTGCTCCATTTTCCCAATAACCGAGTGGTGCCTGCCCACAAGTTCGGCAACATCGCGTAACGATAGCCCCTTTTCTTCTCGCTTCTGTTTAAGCCAGCTTCGAAGGGCTGTGTATTCTGTGCTGTAAGTAGATGATCTCATTGTCTCGATTGTAGAGACGTTATATAGTGTCGCGAAATACGAGACATTTTGGTGGTGTATGGCAAAAATGGTTGGTGGTGATTTATTGGCATTGGGGCTCGAAGCGTATCTAAATCGGCTTGAAGCTCCAATTAGCGTTATAGAACTTATTGAAAATTTGAGATTGC
>MAAA01014270.1_pt1 | contig 13661 bp, 9 predicted proteins | sample 1115971 | NCBI WGS metagenome assembly MAAA01 (sample SAMN04961123, study PRJNA320927) | seawater metagenome | isolation source: sample BD02T6 sea water enriched with oil for 6 days | place: USA:Gulf of Mexico | collected 2013-07-27 | reverse complement strand
GATTTTCATAGCTTCCTGCAGGTTCCGGCCGTATGTGATTACCCCATCTTCATGACCTGCCATAGCAAGATAACCACTAACATTACGGCCGGTTTTTAGTTTCACTTCCTCAGCCATGGCCACTGTGCCATAGGGGATTTTGTCTGACGTGTGGGTGAGGTCATCATTCAGCATACCCTGCCATATTTGGGCGTTGTGAATATGAATAACAGCGTGAATGTCTGCATGGCATTGATAAATAGCGCCGTGGGTTAACGATTCGCTAGAGGCCATGATGGGGCCCAATGTTGAAATTTTATTGCGCTGGATATTCAGGCTCCTGACGCAGGTGTAATGCTCGCCAGTGAGGTGAGTCAAATGGCCAGTTTGTGTGCCGGAAATAATGAAAGGCAATTGCCCATTGCCCAATTCGACCTCGGATAACGGCCCTGTTAATTGGCTGGTTTGAGTTAGGCGCATGGAAATATTGCCAAAGCCGATATTAATGTCCTGATACAGTCCAATTAATTCTAATTGATGGAGGCGTTGGCGTACCGATTCAATCTCATCGATTAGTTGCGCTTCCAATGGTGTTGTCTGGATAAAATCACTGGCATCAAATTTAATGACCCCTTCATCTATGGACATCTTGATTCACCTGTTTTGTGTATGGCCTGAGTATATCAAGGCAGTGGCGTATTTCATGATAAAAGCCTGCGTTAGGTTTTTAATGGGGGAGCAAGTTAGATAGACAAACCTGGAGCTATTGTTTGTTAACGAGCAGCCCCTTAAAAAAGCGTTGAAGCAGTGGGCGCCAGTGCCAGTACAGGAGCAAAATCCAATACGGCAAAACAAAGGTGGTTAAAGAAAAATAAATTTGGAGTTGTTATTTATCCTTCCACCATGAAACCCCTTATTCAAGATTTGATCATAGGAAGAGTTGATGCTTTTTTTAGAAAGGAATCAACATATGCAAGATTACTTTCAGCTGTACCTTGAGTAGATAAAAAATCAAAAGATAAAGGTTAAGAAAATCAGTAACGGAGCTACTTTGGTAATAAATTTCTAAATCAATACCCAGCTTTTATGAATGTTTTTAATTCCTTTGTTTCCCCATGCATGAAGCCTAATAACAGAGTATTAATGCGGTATATTGATAGGTTGTCTTTGTGATTGAGTCAGGAGCCGGTTTATAAATAGACTCCTGCTATTGCCAGGTTAGCTATTAATGAACAATCTAAAATGCATTAAACTGCTGCTATTTCAAGCTAGTTAGTTAGAGTCTCTTCCAATGCTTGTGCGTAGGTTTGTTGGGCCTGGTTAAGGGAAGCCTTACTCTTACGAGTGGAGTAGGGCAGCAGGGTATTAGTCCAGCTAAATTGAATGTTGGCAACGGCTTCATCGAGATCCAGCTGCGAGCCCCCCCACATACCAATGATGGCTAAAAATTGTGTAATGAGGTGGGAGCTGAGAATTTCCACCTTAAGCTTGTCTGAGCACTCTTTTTGTTTTACTGCATTACTCACTAGTACAGAAATTATACCGGCAATGGCGGTGGTGGCTGTGTCTCTTGTGAGCTTGGTGTCGGAGCTCATGATGCCCCAAATTACGTCCCGGTAAAAATCATGATCGTTGGCTATAAACTGCTTAATAGTATCTGGCAGTTGTATTAATTGCTCAAGTAGTAGTTGATTGTTAGCACCAACCGCTGGTAACTGCATGTGTTTGGCTGCATCAAGGATGATGGCAACCAGGATGTCAGTCTTGGATTCAAACAGGTTGTAAGGAGTGCGGGAGCTGACCTGCGCTTTTTCTGCCAGGTAGCGCATGGTGAGCTTGTCCATCCCCTGGGAAGAAATAATTTCTTTGGCGGCGATAATGATCTTCTCACGCTTAAGTTCTTTATTTTCTTCTCTGCGGCTCATTATTACACTCAGTAATTTTAGATTGCGCGCAGTATAGCCCAGTGCCCTTGGCTAAGTAATTAAAAATTAAATTCAGGACTCGAAACTAGACAGGGGTCAATAGAGAGCTTTCAGGCTCACTATTGACCCAGCCTTAGACTTGATCCTTTTAAGAGGTGGCCAATCTAGCCAGGCTTTGAAACCAGCTTAAAAACAAGGGATTGCCTTCAATATTGATGTCTTTCTTCTGTATACCGCCAATCATAGCCAGTTGCTTGTTCTTGGTGGTGAAGGTTTTAAAGCCTATTTTGGCATTTTTAAAACGTATGGTGATATCCGGCTCGTGGGCCTTTGCTAAAAAAGTTGGGTTGCTGGCTCGACCTGGATAACTCATAACGTTTTTATCTTTAAAGATATAATGGCGCGCGGTGCCATCCTCACTGCTGATTTCCAACGTCAAATTTTTACCTACAAGTTTCTTTTGAAACTTAATGTTACTTTTAGCGGCTCTTTCCAGTGCCAAGCCTAAAAACCACAATACTATTTTGAATCTCATAATTTGTACCCTTTTGAAGCCTTATTTTTATTGGAATTCCAAAAATTTTGCACTTGCCTTTAATAAGGCGTTGGCAACGTCGTTTGTGCTTATATAATTCTGATCAAAGCGAGCGCAGATATGTCCGTCTGGGCGTACTAAAACTGCTTTTACCTTGTTCAGGCCCATAGTTTTGAGGCTTTCCTGGTCGGCGTTGAAATGCTCTTTTTCTGTTTTAATTTGATACGGTATATCAAGGTCGATATTGTCAATTTTCACATGGGCTAATGTGATCAAGGTGAATTGTTGAGCACACAGCAATTCCAGTGAAGAAGCTTTTTCACCTTTTATTTCTAACCAAGTATGCGGGAAACGGGCTCCCACATCACAAAACTGAAAGTCTTTAGCGCGAAGATCCGGAGCGCTGGTACGGCCATAATGTTGGCCAATATGTAATGCCATTCCATCAAAATGATCACGCTGGTCTTCAATACCCTGTTGAATCTCGGCCCACTTTTCAGGGTGGTTTTTTAATTCACTAAAAGAGGATTGCATACCGGTTGGCATGAGTGATTCAGTGGCGATCATTATGCTCATTAACTTGCCTGCATTTTCAACACTAAAATTAGCATTGTTCATGGCCACTTGTTTACGTTCAGTATCATAGCTGTCTAGCAATCCTGGCCATGCCCACTGTTTGAGAACAGCCGCTAATTTCCAAGCGATATTTTGAGCATCACCCACACCTGTATTAAGACCAAGGCCACCACTGGGTGGGTAACGGTGGGCAGAGTCACCAACTAGAAATATATTTTTATTGCGATAAGACTCAGCAATTTGAGAGCCCAAGCCCCAGCCGCCATTACTTAATATTTCTACATCAATATCATTTTGACCTATGGCGTTTAATACCAGCTCACGACATTTTTCTTCAGTAAAAGAGTTGCGGTCGACTTCGGTATCGTCATACGGATACATGTATACCCAGTTGTCGCGAATATCATAGGCGATTAACGTGCCGGCACACTCTTGGTCCATTACCCAGTAAAGAATGGCGGGTTTATCTTTTACTAAGTCTGTTAAATCGGCTTTAAAATTAATCATAATAAAATTATGAACAATGCCCATGCCTTGCATTTCAATATCTTGCGATTGCCTAACTGGGCTACCGGCGCCATCGGCCCCAATTAAAAAGCGGCTTAATACTCGAGATTCATTGCCCTGTTCATCGGCAATGATAGATATCACACCTTCATCTACCTGCTCGCAAGATAACCAGTTGCAAGGGCGCAGGGTGGTGATGAGTTTTTCATTGTCCACGTACTTTTGCATCACTCTTTCACAGTTAGGTTGTGAAATATTAAAAAGCGGATGTGGACTGGGTAAGTCGCCATTGTCTTCCATTCTTTCATATGGAAGTTTGCCAAATTCATTGGCGTTTAATTTATCTACCCAGCGCACCCAGTTGCTTTCCTCACTGGGTGTGGCTAACGCTTTAAAATCATCCAGGTTAATACCCAATGCCGAAAATATTTCTAGGGTTCGGGAATTTAAAGCGTGGGCTCTTGGCTCCATGTAAAGCGTTGGGCGTCGTTCAATGATCGTGCTGGCGATGCCAAATTTTGCCAAGGTTAAGGCGGTGGTCATTCCTGATGGCCCATTGCCAACGATGAGAACATTGGTTTTGATCATGTCATTCATGTTTTTTCCTCATTAATTATTTTTTTAAATGGGCTCTATGAAAGAACTTCTACTGAAGATTGAATGTTTAGAAATGCCACACTGACTACAAAAATTATGATGGTGAAGTTAAATACGTTGGTATCTACCTCAACAATGTTGCCACCAATATTGAATTTAAAAGGTTTTAAACCATTCACATCTTTTAAGGCGCCGCCAAATATTCCCATGCTGGCAATAGTTATGTAGATAGGCACAAGAATAGCAAGCTGAACAATGGCCACTAAAATAAGTTGTAAATCATATTGGGCAACCAATGGCGTCCATAAAATAAATATCATAAACAGTGAAAGGAAACTGTTAGTTATGACTTGCCATACCACGTGAAAACGAGCATGAGGCGGCCATAAAGGGTTAGTGGCATGTGTTTTATTAAAGTCAGCCACAGCAGGCCCTATGGCCAAACCAATTGCTGTGATCGTCATTAAAATTCTAGAAAGTAAGTTTAGGTCGTATAAATTTTCCATATCGCTCTCCACAGATTTGATTGATTTAAATCCTGTCGCCTATCAGCTAGACAATGATTTGATGTACCTGATGATGCTCAGGTACATAAAATATTGTTACTAATTTCACTGCTTGTTATTTTATGAGGACACAGGCTCAGTGAGTGGCAGCTGTTTCTTCATGTATTCAGTGTTTGTCAGGGTGATTTATCTTAGCCTTACAAATATAAGAATGCAACGCGTTGTATCTTTATATTTTGCATTAAATACTGACATCAAATCTAAAACTGGATCACCTGTTTTAATTGCAACTTAATTAATGGAATAACGGTTAACCTTTAAGCTTGTTATTGGTTGTAAATACAAGGGTTAGGGATAAGACAGATGAGGGTATAAGGTTGGAATTAACAATAATGTAATAGTGATAATGAGAAACTCAAGGCAAAGCATGACTGCTTTGCCTTGATGTCGTTAGCGTTTTCCGCTGCGGCGAATGGCCCCGGTTGTGAAGTCTTTACGTTTTAGTTTTTGCTTGAAATCAAATGCGTTGCGCTCCTCTATGTTTAATTCAACCATGTAGCGCCCAGATAGGAGGTCGTAGTTGGTGATGGAGGTATACCACGGCGTATTAACATTAATGAATTGCATGGTGTGGCCTTCTGCCACACGCCATAGTTGTCCGCGCTGGTCATAATGATCGGCCACTGAAATTTGCCAGCTGTCTTCGTCTAAGTATAACGAGCGTTTTCCATAAATATGACGGGAGCCTTCTTTAATCGTGGCTTCTATGTGCCATACCCTGTGCAGTTCATAGCGGGTGTATTTTTGATTGATATGCCCTGCACCAATTATGTCTGCATACTTGGCATTTTTATCAATGATTTTGTAAGAGTTGTAAGGAATGTATATTTCTTTCTTTCCTATTATTTTCCAGTTGTAGCGATCTGGAGCACCGTTAAACATGTCCACCTGATCTGCCGTTCGCAAGCCATCGGTATTGGGAGAATCGTAGGCAATTTGCGGTGCACGACGTACACGGCGCTGGCCTGCATTATACTGCCAAGCTTTTCGAGGCTCGTTAACCTGGTCTATGGTTTCATGCACTAGCAATACATTACCGGTTAAGCGAGCTGGGGATTTAATGGCAGAAGAATAATAAAATAAAATATTTTTGTCTTCTTTAGAATCGAAGCCTTCTTGCAAATATTGTGGCGGGCTAAAGTTGGCACTGATCCTTATGGGTGTGAAACTGCCATTGCGCTGTACCGGGATGGTGGCTCGGTTCAATTGCACACTGCCACCTCGAAAACGTGTCACATGATTCCATATTACTTCCAACCCATTTTGAGGGATAGCAAAAGGCACGCTCTCATCAAAGTTAGTTAAGCCATTGCCGTTAGCTAGCAAGTCAGCAGAGGTGGCATTTTTTTTGGCTTTCGCTTTGATCTTTTGGGGCAAACTGGCGCTTCGGTGAGTTGGGTAGATCGGCATGTTATAGGTATCAGGATACCGTTCAAACATCGCTATCTGGCCAGGTGTTAGGTTGTCTTTAAATTGGCTTAGATTTTTTTTACTAATTGTAAATAACGGGGCTTCATCGGCGTAAATGTTAGTGTACGGGTCGCTATTGGTGTCTTGTGCTAAACCACCTGTGTAAGCGGGAATAGAGCCACTTTTATTGGCGCTGGCTTGCGCACCGATAGCGGTTAATTCATTGCCCAGTTGTGAAGCTTGTTGTGTGCTAACTTTTGCATAGGCCGTACTGGTTAGCATTGTGAGTGCCAACATATTTATTAAATTTTTTCTCATGTTTGCTCCTTGATCGTCCTGATTGCTGACGATCACGATTTGAAAAATAGGGTGTGGTTAGAATTGCATGCCAAGATTGAATGAAGCGAAATCTCGATCGCCTAACTGATTGGTGCTACCACCTGAATACTGGGTATAGGAAATGGCGGCGGTATACATATTTTGATACTCGGCGTTCAGACTGAAGCTAAGAATTTGCTGGCCTTCGATAAAATTACCGCCCGGTGCTGGCGATACACCATCCACATCCTCACTCCAGGCCAGTACAGGAGAAAGATTCACCCCTGCAAATGCATCGTTATACTTAGCAATGATACGAGTGCGGTAACCCCACGAAGATTCAGTCACCACATCATTTAAAAACTCATCGCCTGAAAAAGGAAGGTCACTTTCAAAATCGTGAATGTAGGTGTAGCCGGCTTCACCCACAATGGCTATTTGGCTGGCGCCCAGTACCTGGTCGATTAATTTAATGGCGGTGAATTGCGCTTGGCTCACGTCAAACGAACGGTAGCCAGCTGCACCAGCGCCATCTTCTGTATCCAACACATCTATGCCAAGGGAGCCGTATGCGCCAAAAACGGCTGCGCGGGCAGCTTCATCTGCAGCCGCCTGATTAGCAGCGCCACCCATAGCATCATAAACATACGCATAGGTAGCATCGGATTGCACAGAGGCGGTCATAAGGGTGACTGAGTTGATTTGCAGTGGCACATCAAGCTTATGGCTAAACTCTCCCGATAGCGCAACGCTACCTACATTAGTGGCAAAACTAATACCGGCAATTTGCTGGTCTTCAGGATAATCGATGTAGTAAGACTGGGGAGTAATACCAAGAGGAATTCCATTATCGGTAGACAAAATACTCATTACCCCTATATTAACTTCAGCCAAAGCCTGTCGCGCTTCAGCAGTGGCAGCTGCGGTTGCTTCAGCAGTGGCAACGGCCACGGCATCCCCAGGATTCATAGCAGCAGCGGTGCTGGTGGCAATGTAAGCATCATTGGCAGCGACCAGTTGGTCGTAAACAGAAGAATCTGCGGCGCTGCCGGAAGTCAGTTCATTGCGCATGGCACCAAGGACTGGCGAGCCTGAAGTTAAAAATGCATATTCATCAAAGGTAGATTTTTCGCCGCTAATTAAGGGTGAACGGCTGTGGATGTTCATGGCATAAAAACCAAATTCGGTATCCAGTTTTTCTGAAAAATAGCGAAAGGCTATACCAAATTGGCCGTCGCTATCGGGCCGACGATTGCCCTCCACATTACGAGTTATATTACCAGCCGGGGTTAAGATGGTATTGCAGCCATCAGGTTGGAAATCATTAGTTGAAAAGAATGTGCCGCAGCCTTCGGTGACGGTTTCTTGGAAATCCAATTGATAAAAAGTCTCTGCACTTAGGTTTTCAGAGATACCTACACTAGCAAAGGCCATGTTAACTGGAATTAAACCTTCTTTAATTTCTGCACCAGGGCGGCGAAAAGATGAAATGTCTACCGGGTTGATTTGATTGATGCCGCCGTGAATAAAAGTAGACTCTCCCCAGCTAACTACTTGCTTGCCCAAGCGAACATCTAGCGGCATGTCTAATACATCAAATTCACCGTAAACAAATGCATCCAGAACTTCAGCGCCAGAAAACTTGGCCAGATCGTGGTAACCGCTGTCATCCATGTCATCGTTGTTCTCTAATGCTTCGTCATGCCAATATTTACCCCGTACAAAGGCACCGTAGTTTTGATATTTCACTTGTAAATCGTGACTGCCTTTAACGATGTTTGAGAATACATCGTTTTTTTCATAATTTAAGTCACCTTCATTTTCATTTTCTGCCAGGGTTAGGGTTCCGCTTATGCCTTGTGTAAGTCTTGAATCCTGTTGTTCCAGGCGCCAGCTTGAACCTATCGATAGCTGGCTATCAAGGCTGCCTTCTATCTCTCCTATGAAAAATCCAGCCCCCTGAGCTTGAGCTGCCATAACGAGTGGAAGAATGACCGCCAGGTATTTCTTTTTACCTAAGCTTGGGTGTGTTTTGAATGAATTCATATTTGCCCCTGGTTTATTTTTATTGTTGTGTTATTTGATTTTCAATTTTTTTGTATTGAAAAATCGTCATTAACAAGACGAAGCGTATATTGAAAACACCAAACATGCAACGTGTTGCATGTTTGGTGTTTGATTGTTTTTTTAAAAATATTTTGAAGTGCGTAAGGCAGGCGGGTTTAATGTTAATTGGTTATTAGATTTTTATGAGACTGTGTTAAAGATGGACCGGTTAGCCGTTTTCCGTTTCGAAAAATCCATGCAAAAGTGCGTAGCGGCCAAGACCCTGCTGAGACTTCTTTTCGAAAATGAGGGCGTTTTAATAGTTTTTGATAATAACTTTTTAAGTGTGGGTGTAAGTGGAAAGGGTATCCCGCCAAATTTAGGCGATGCAAGGTAATAAACCAGGATATGTCTGCGATGGAGATACGTTTTCCTAGTAGATAATTTTGATCCTTTACTTGGTTGTTTAACCATGTGAGTGACTGATTGAATGCCAAAATTGCGGCGCTAATTTGATTATTAGAGATACCTTTATTAGAGAATTGACGCCACCAGTCTACCTGCTTCTCTCGGTAATCATTGGCCGCACCGTTTTCACTGTAATTTTTTAATTGCTGATCCGATTTTCGCATCATTTTACTGGGTGCTAAATATTTCATAGTGATCACTCGCATGTGATCATGCATATTGTCTTCCATGTCGAGAATGGTTTTAGCCAGTTCTTGTTCGAGTGGTGTGCTTGGTAAAAGCGATGCTTGATCAGACGGATGTTGTTTATCAAGGTGATAAAGAATGTCATTACTTTCAATATGTACCTGGCCATTGTCAATCAACACCGGTACCACACCTCGGGCGTTAATGCCTAAAAACCAAGGGGTGGTTTGCTCGCCTTTTTTTAAGTCAATGGGGTGTGGTGTGAAAGTAATGCCTTTTTCTTTTAATAAAATACGCACTTTTTGTGAGCAAGACGATAAAGGGAAATATAGCAGGTGTAATCCCTGCCAGTGTTTCACTTCCTCTGTTTGAATGTCTTTATTATCTAATAACATATTGTTTACTCGCTTCTTGTTATTACTTTAAAGTGGGCGATTACAGTGATTCAGTGACGACTGTGTTTTTTTGTCGGCCTAAATGTATGCTGCCATCGCCGCTAATGATTTGGCTTTCGACAATATCGCCGTCTTTAAGGTAATGGGGGTTGCGAGCTTGGGCTCGGGTGAACTTGGCCTTTCGCTTTGCATCTTTAGTCATGTTTAAAACTAATGATAATCCAGTCTTTAAATTCATATCCAAAGCCACACCACCTGGTGTGCCAGTTAATAGGCAATCGCCAGCTTTCATGTTGCTAAAGCGAGAAGCGTGTTCCAGGGTAGTGTGAGGCTTGTGAATGAGTTGGCTGGTACATGCATCTTGACGCAACTCACCATTTACCCAGAGTTTTAACTGAAGTTGAGGTAGTTGAGTTATTTCATTTTCATCCAGTATGTACAAAACGGGGCCAGCTGGGCAAAAACTGCGATAGCTTTTCCCCTGAAACCATTGCATGGCCGGAGCGCCCATTTGAACATCGCGAGATGAAACGTCATTACAAATTATGAAGCCTGCCACGTAATCTTTAAGGTTAGATTGATCAATGCTGACGGCACTTGAGATATTTTTTTTAATGACTAGGCCTAGTTCAATTTCATAATCGAGTAATTGGCACTCTTGCGGGCGCACTATGTTTTCATAGGCGCCAGTTAAAGATGCGCTCGATTTTAAAAATAAAGAATTTTCAGAAGCCCCTGGTGGACGGGATTTGATGCCTGCTTCAGCCACGTGGTCTGCGTAGTTCAAACCTTGGCAAAGCAATTGGGAGTTAGACGTAAGTGGGCTAAGTACGCGCACTTGGGACATGGTTAAATCGGTGTTTTTAGCATTGTTAATAATATTATTTAAAGGTGGGACCAATTTTTTAATGACTTGCTCAAGTTCAGGTTCTTGCCATGAAAGTTCGTAAATCAACTCTTCTTTTAAAACCCCCCATGAGGGAGCGGCTTGTTTATTTTTTTGAAAACGAACGATAGAGATACCCATGACTTAATCCTATTCTTTTATTTTTTGGCTTACAGCAACTGCATTGGCAGGTGTATAGGTTTAATTGTTGATTTGGATCATATACTGCAAATCTCATTTATGCAACGCGTTGCAATTTATGATGGGGTGATTTATGGTGTCCCTAGGTTGGGTGAATACCTTACGGTTTTAGGCCTGTTTCAATTGGAAGCTAGGTAAAACTTATTACCAGGTATTACTTTTAAGACTATAAATTATAAGAAGTAGGGGTAACTATTATGGATTTGGGTATAGCAGGTAAGACAGCCTTAATATGTGCATCAAGTGAAGGGCTGGGTAAAGCCTGTGCTGTGTCATTGAGTAAAGAAGGTGTGCACGTTTACATTAACGGCAGAACCTTGGAAACACTGCAAAAGACCGCAGCTGAAATTACTGCCGCCGGCGGCGAAGTGACAATAGTACAAGCTGATATTTCAACGGCAGAAGGGCGTAAGTCGCTCATTGAAGCCTGCCCGGATCCGGACATTTTGGTTAATAACAATGCCGGCCCTAACCCTGTTGGTTTTATGCAAAGCAAGCAAGAGGACTGGGAGGAGGCCATTGCTGCAAATATGATGGCGCCTATTTTTATGATTCAGGCAGTATTATCGGGTATGCGTAAGCGTAAATTTGGCCGCATTATTAATATTACCTCAGCCATGGTGAAGTCCCCATCACCTATCATGTGTGTATCTAGTGCCACTCGTAGTGCTGTGACCGCACTTTCCAAGGCTGTTTCAAAAGAAGCGGTTATGAGTAATGTGACCATTAATAATATCTTGCCGGAAATGTTCGATACTGGACGTCAGCAGCAAAATGCCGAGTTACTTATGCGTTTTACTAAAGTTAGTTATGAAGATGCCCGTAAAAAATTGGTGTCTAGAATTACCGCCGGACGCATGGGGACACCTAAAGAATTTGGTGATACCTGTGCCTTTTTATGCAGCCAGCAAGCCAGTTACATGTCGGGGCAAAATGTGCAGCTAGATGGCGGTTCTTACGATGGTTTGATCTAAAACCTCCAACCACCTAGGCCAGACTTTATCTTGAAAGACTAAAATAAAGTCTGGCCTGTTGTTTTAATCATTTAATCTCTGCTTTATTTTATTAACGCCTTCCATTTGTACCTGTTTTCTTAAAAATCCATTTTTGTTGAATATCTAAACTTACGTACCACAAGTCTCTAGCCTCAATGAGTTTTGGAGGCGTAAGTAAATTTATTAAAATGCCTGGCTGTGGCTTGTATAGTTGGTGTAATTGAATAATAGTGATTGAGTGATAGGGATGAGTCTAATATTCGGGAATAAAAGCATGAAAAACGCATGGAAAAAATTTAACTATATCAACCCCATCTTGCTGATAGCGCCATTTCTAATTTGCCTGTTGGCTTTTGTAAATCTTGTCTGGAGCGGTGTTAGGGACTGGATGTCTTTGTACTATTCGATCCTGTTATTGGTCTGGGTCTATCTGGATGCTAAAGATAGGTAGTGTCAGTTTTTCGAGCCTGGTGGGCCTAATGCTTTAAATGAACTGTTTAGTTAGTTCTCCCTCCCTTTTTTATATCAAAAAATTCCTGTTGATTTACTCTGCTAGCGATATCCAATTTCTTTCCCTTTACTTCTATCTCTTTTTTATTTTTTCGAAAACTCACGCTTTTATAGTGAATTGATTATTCATTTAAATATCGACCTTTCTAAACACCTATAACTTTTGTAAGCCGATAACTTTAGTTATAACCCTTTGTGATCCCGCTAGTTTTCAGGCTTCGTCAGTGTTTTGTGAGTTTTTGTTACGAATATATTTGAAAAGTTATAACTGAATTCTTCTTGTTTTTTTAGTGAAAATGCTCTGAAAGCCCTATGAAACAAGGCTTTGTTGGTATTGGAACGGTCTTTGCTCTACCTATTGATAGATATACATAGCTCTAGCTTGTGTGTTGATGCAAACGAATTAAAAAAATAAAAACGAAGAGGCAGTAATTATGAGTAAAACTTTTCTTTCAAAAATTGCGTTATGGAAAAAAATTCTAATAGGCCTAGTGCTGGGTGTTGCCGTGGGTGCCTTTTTAGGAGCCGATGCGGAATACATAAAACCTCTTGGTACCTTGTTTATCAACGCCATCAAAATGTTGATTGTGCCGCTAGTGTTTTGTTCGTTAGTGGTGGGTGTGACTTCCATGCAGGATACAAAAAAAATGGGTCGCATTGGATTTAAAACCATTGCTATCTATATGTTCACCACTGCCATCGCCATATCCATTGGTTTGGGAATTGGAACGGTTATGGAGCCTGGTGCAGGTTTGAATATGGTGGCCACATCCGATGCCGTGGTTAAAGAAGCGCCATCACTGGTGGATACATTATTGGCCATGGTGCCTAAGAACCCAATCGGAGCATTGGCTGCTGGTAATATTTTACAAATTATTGTATTTGCATTGGGCTTAGGTATTGCGCTGACCTTAATTGGTGAAAAGGGCAAACCTGTTGTACGTGTGTTCGAAAGTTTTGCTGAAGCCATGTACAAGCTTACTGAAATTGTTATGAGTTTTGCGCCTATTGGTGTGTTTGCTTTGTCTGCCTGGGTAGCCGGTAAATACGGTTTGGATATTTTACTGCCTTTAGCCAAAGTTATTGCGGCTGTGTATGTGGGTTGTATTCTTCACGTGTTATTTGTTTGCGGTGGCTTAGTGAGCATTAAGGCAAAACTTAATCCGGTGCGTTATTTCAAAGGTATTCGCGATGCGCAAATGGTGGCATTCACTACCACCAGTAGTTCAGGTACTTTGCCAGTAAGCATGCGTTGTGCTCACGAAAAACTGGGTGTGTCTCGCAGTATTTCAAGTTTTACCCTGCCTTTAGGTGCCACCATTAACATGGACGGAACCGCGCTTTACCAGGGTGTTTGTGCGCTGTTTATTGCTCAGGCCTTTGGTATTGATTTATCTGCTGCCGATTACGTCACTATCGTTTTAACCGCTACTTTAGCCTCCATTGGTACCGCAGGTGTTCCTGGTGCCGGTCTTATCATGTTGTCTTTGGTTTTAAGCACTGTGGGTCTGCCCATGGAAGGCTTGGCCATTATTGCCGGTATTGATCGTATTCTGGATAT
>MAAA01014269.1_pt1 | contig 13711 bp, 9 predicted proteins | sample 1115971 | NCBI WGS metagenome assembly MAAA01 (sample SAMN04961123, study PRJNA320927) | seawater metagenome | isolation source: sample BD02T6 sea water enriched with oil for 6 days | place: USA:Gulf of Mexico | collected 2013-07-27 | reverse complement strand
TTGCTTCCGTTTATAGGCCTGCAAAAAGTAAGTTGGAAAAAACCTTACCTTACTATGCCCAATAATATGGAGCTGGATTTTGGGGGTATTGGCAAAGAATATGCGGTGGACCGTTGTTTACAAAAAGCCATGGAAAAAAATACAGGTAAACGCATTCCAATTTTAATAAACTTTGGTGGCGATCTAGTCTGCAATGGACCACGTTTTAATCAACAGCCCTGGCAAGTGGGCATTGAATCGGTGGGGGGAGGCCATTCTGCCGTGGTGAGTTTGCGCCAAGGGGCTTTGGCCACCAGCGGTGATGCTCGACGTTTTTTATTAAAAGACAATGTGCGCTATTCACATATATTAAACCCTAAAACTGGGCGCCCCATTATGAGTGCACCCAGGTCCGTCACAGTGGCGGCCGCTACCTGTGTAGAAGCAGGATTATTATCCACCCTAGCCATGTTACAGGGCAGTGACACTAAAGAATTTTTAGCTGAACAAGATGTGCTTCACTGGATACAAGGTTAATACCCTCTCCCCTTTTCTTTCCCCTGCGCCATACCCCATACCTGGACGCGCTTAAAACGTGCAGATCAAACGCACTATTACTGATTTGGCCAACACCCTCATACCAAATCATTAATTAAGCCCTAAAAGTTTATGCACTAACAGACACATCCCGTTTTTCAATTATTATTCTGTGTTATCCAAGCAAATTCCAAGCAGTACCCTAACTAACAAAAACTGGCTCATATGAATAATAAAAATACACCTAACAATAATGCCGATAAACTTCACCCTATCCAGAAGCCACTCAGCCAGCTGTCTGACGATGTTTTAGAGCACGCAAACGAAGCAATACAAGAGCAAGTGCGGTTAGCCACTGAAAAGATTGAACAAGAAAAAAACAGTTTTATACATCGTTTAAAAGTTTGGGCATCGGCGCAACTTAGTCGCATTAGCAATACCATCATTGCATTATTAGCCGCCACGTTAATGACCGTTGCTATGCCCTACTTAGTGAAATTAGAAATGGACAGTGAGCTAAATAGTTTAACGTCTGCCTTAACAGGTTTAATCACAACCAACGTATCTGAGCAGGTGAATATACGCGCCCAAACGTTTGATAAAAAAGATCTTCAAATAGAAAATGCCATTAGCTCCTTGCAGTTAACATTAAAAGAAATGCAGGCCAATACTCGTAATGATCAATACCCTATTCTGGCCATTCAATTAAATAGCCTAAAGCTGGCGCAACAAAACAACCATGACAAGATAGCCGGCCTAGTAAGCACCCTACAAATAGATCAGACTTCAAACCAGCTCTCTTCAAAATTATTACATTCCAAAATAAACAGCTACATTTTATCGGGTAGCGACTTATTGCAAGATAACATGGCTGAAGCGGACATTAAAAGTTGGTTAGGAGAAGTGTATTACTTTGTCAGTATGATGAAGTTGCAAGCGGTGGATTTATCCACCGCTAAACAGACACTTAAAGGTCTATATCAATTACCCCCCCCCTTAGAGAGCGCCTTAGAAAGCCCCTTAGACAATCAGGACCCGCGTATTAAAAAGAGTTTAATCATTTTAAATGTGTTAAACGACTGGCTTAAACTTTCGCCTCACTAGTATTTAAGTGCGTAAATAAAACACAGTTTATTGCTCTAGTGAGCTCATCAATTGAGTTTTGTGCTGGATTAAAAATAACAACTTATCTATAAATGGCTCAGAAAATCTGGGCCAAAGTGCGTAATAGCTAATACGTACACAACCTTCAATCTCAACGCCTTAGCGTGGTCTGATCTAAGGCCTTGCGCCATTAGTATTCAACATGACTCCCACGGTTCAATCCCACTGAAAGGCGCCCTCTTTTAGTTTGCACCCTATAGACTCTAGGGCATATCAATACAAACATGTGGAAAGGCCTCAAAAAGGGACTATATTAAACAGGGGAAATAGGTAATTTATGGCCAGTCTAAGAAGTTTTATAGCGGTGTTATTTACCTCACTGTGGGGATGGGGAAGCTTAGTGGCGGCCATTGAAGCGCCTACCTATGAACTTAAAATCATCACCGAAGATTGGGCCCCTTATAATTACCAAGAAAATGGCCAGATTAGCGGCTTCTCAGTAGAAATTGTTCAAGCCATGATGCATCAATTGGGTGAAACCCACACTATTACCGTTTATCCAGGTGCTAGGGGGGAGTCTATGCTGGACCATCAAGCCAATATTATGAATTTCTCTTTATTTAGAACCCCAGAAAGAGAAAACCGTTATAAATGGATTGGTCCAATATCCCAAGAGTCCATTTACTTCTATAAACGTAAAGATGATCAACGTATTTTTAAATCTATTTCGGATATAAAAAAAGTCGCTAAAATAGCGATCCCCCATAAAGGGTTAGTCGCCAGTTATGTTGATACCCTTAAGCTTTCCAACGTTCATAAAATGCCACAAAAAGATGCACAGTTTCGTCATGTATTAATGGGACGTGCAGATCTTTTAGCGAATGTGACACCCCTTGGCATCAGTTACTATTTAAAGCAGCTCAATGAAAGTTCTGATGCATTGATTAAAACTCAATTTAAACTATTAGAGTTTCCCCTTTATATTGCGTGCTCTAAACAAATGCCCAATGACATTGTTATTAGATGGCAAAGTGCACTGGATCAAGTTAAGGCCTCCGGTGAATTTGATCGAATTTACAATAAATATTTGCATTAATGCCCGCCATTAATAAGTACTAAAAAAGTATATACAGATAACCTTGTCCTAAACGTATTTTAAAGCCCCGCAACACTTATATATAACACTATGTGTTATTAACATTCACATACCGGTCACGATAATGGGGAACCTAGACTGTGACCTGGTAATTAATCTATTTGCCCGCTATTTTTCATGGTCAAAAATTGCCTATATTTTTATTGACCACAAGTTTAGATCCCTCTTACTGCGTAAAATTTATTCTTAAAAATCAGCCGCCTACATAACAATAAAGGCTGAGTTTAACGTTCACTTTTAAGCCACCAGCACGCTCTCCTCCAGAAGTAGGATGGAGAGGTGAATCTTAAGCAATTTACACTGCGCCACTATGACAGGCCGTCTGCAGGAACATTACAGGAAGTAAATGATTTACTTGAAGGGACCCTGTCTAAAATCGGGTCGGTACCCAACCAGCCCTAAAATAATAAGACTGCAAGGTTTAATCTTGTGCGAGGGACTATAAATGAAAAATGTGAAAAAAATGAATAGGCTAAACGTTAGGTTAAGTGTCAATTTGGCAATGATCGCCAGCCTTACTTTTGTACCCACCACCTTTGCCGACACAATGAGCTATAGCTTAGCGGCAGGAACACAACCCAGCTCTGTATCCCACGATTATAAAGTGTATACCCCACCCAGTTACGACGGGTCTAGCGCCTTGCCCATGGTCTTTGCCCTGCACGGCTGCAAACAAACGCAAGATACTATTTTTAACGAATTTGGCTGGCAAGATACCGCCGATGCCCACAATTTTATACTCGTTGCCCCCCACTCTAATGCCGCTGCCACCCCTACCATGGAAAATGACGAGTGCTGGAACTATTGGATAAGCGACCATCAAGACCGGGGCGAAGGCATGAACGTAGATTTAGTACGTATTGGTGAGCACGTTGAAAGTAATTACAATATAGACGCCAGTCGCCGCTACATTACCGGGTTGTCATCGGGTGGGTTCATGACCACCATTGCAGTGGCCACCTACAATGATTACTGGACAGCAGGCGTGTCTATGGCGGGGGGTGGTTATAAAGAAACCTCCAGCTCGGCCAATACTAACTCTTCGTGTTTGCTAAACTTTACCTCTTACAAAACCGCCAGTGCTATTGCCAGTGACTTATCAATTGCGCGTAATACTTCTCCGTCCAATTTTGATACCCCCATCATGTTTATGAACAGTAATTATGATTGCACCGTAGACATTCAAGGGGGGATCACAGGCTCTGAAGGTTTTGCCCAATTCCATAATGCCAGTGTTGATAACACCCTTACCCAAGATTGCTCGGTCACCGACAGTACCGGCACCATAGGTTGTGAAAATAAAAAATACACAGATGCCAGTGGCAATATTTTGCTGGAAACCTATTTTTATGATGGCCCCAGTGACGATAACCCAAAGGGAAATTTTCACGGCACCCACAGCTCAAAAGGTCACTATTTTTCCGGCGCTAAAACCGCGGGGAATTACTCTGAAACCTGGGGACAAAATGCCCGTGAAGCAGCCTGGGCTTTTTTCGCTCAGTTTGATCGCGATGGGGTAGTGATTCCTGACCCAATCGACCCTACTGATCCTACAGCGTGTAACTCAACTAATAGCAGCCTGGATCAACATGTGGCGGCCGGTCGCGCCTACTTTTCAGGCACAGGATCAAATGCCTTTTGTGAGACTCATATCAGCAGTACTTACAGCCATGTAATAACTGGTCGCGCCTTACCCTGTTATTTCTGGTATGCCTGTACAGCAGACGACGGTGTAATTCTGGGTTTAAACAACATCTACAACATCGTCACTATCTATGAATCTCCAGCCAGCGTTTATACGACCAGCCAGTGTAGCGCCGCAAGCGGCATCGAATTTTTTGCCAGCGGCAGCGGTGAGTTATTGGGCACCAACGGCAATGCCAACGTAGAGCTGTATGAAACCTCAGACGGTATCTTCAGCAAGATTGACCCCGCCAATTGCGGCACTACACCTCCTACTGACCCGGGTGGAAATACCGGCAACAACGAAGTGGTGATCACCCCAACGGGCACAGGTACAGTCGGTAGCTGGGGTGGCATTCAAACCCTTAACGGCATGAGCACCTATACCTACACCCCACAAAACCCACCCGCCATGAACGGCAAACGTGCGTTAATGATTGCGCTACACGGTTGTTCCATGGACGGGGCAGATGCCAAAATTGGTTACAACTGGGAAACCTCGGCCGACATGTACGGCATGGTAGTGGTGGCGCCATCTGCCCCTAACGGCGGCGTGATCGCTGGCTGCTGGGATTATTACGGCAATACTAACCAAACCCGTAGCAACCGTCACAACGATAACCTTTTGGGCTTAGTGGATACTATGCTGGCCGACAGCAGCCTTAACATAGACCCGGCTCAGGTTTATATCTCTGGGCTGTCTTCTGGTGGCGGTCAAACCATGACTATGGGTTGTGTGGCCCCTGATATATTTGCAGGTTTAGGTATTAACGCAGGCCCTGCGCCCGGTACTTCGTCTGGCCAAATTGGCTCAGTTGCTGGTACCACGTCTTCTCAAGTAAATACTTGTACTGATTGGGCGGGCAGCAACTGGGCTCACTTCGATACTCAGATCACGTCTATCGTTCACGGTGCATCGGACTTCACAGTAAACACGGGGTACGGTCAGCGTGACTTTGATATTTTCGCGTCTATCTATGGCGTGTCTCAGGATGCGGGCACTAATAGCATCGCCGGAGGTGGCAGCGAAATTACGGCCACTAAAGACGGTAAAGAGACGGTGTCGTACATTAGTGTTGCTGGTATGGGTCACGCTTGGCCAGCGGGCGAAGGTCCCGGTTGTAATTACTGCGACACCAACAAGGTTAACTACCCTGAGTTTTTATCTGACTGGTTGTTTCACAACAACCGCCGTGTGATTGGTAATGCAACGCCTATGGTTAATCAATAGGCTGACAGGGTTGGTGGTTTTAATGAATAAAGACCCGGTTTCAACCGGGTTTTCACTGAGCTGCCCGCTAATTACTCTACATATTTACGTATTAAAAAAGGACTATTAATAAGCCTTAGTTATTAGTACTTCCCATTATGTCATTCTTCCTTCCACGACTATCCTTTCAATAGGAGCATTCCGTATCCTACGCAGAGGAACATTTTCACATTGTTTTTATGGATCTAAAACTAACCCCATATTGGCGTCATTTGTCCCTGTTTTTTACTTGCCTATTGCTGTGCCTGTTCATCATAACGCCTGCAACTTTTGCGGCCCAAGCCCCTACTGCCGGCCAGTTGAAAGCGGTGGTTATTTATAAGGTGATTCAGCTAAGTCGCTGGCCCGATGAAGACTCCTTAAAAGAGTACAAAATCGGCGTATATGGTGCGGCGCCGTCTTATGTAGCGGATTTAAATAAGTATTATTCAAAACAAAAAATACGGGGGAAATCCATAAAAGTTATTGCGTACAATCCATTCAAAGACAAGTACCCCATCAAAGCCCTATTAGTGAGCGAAAAAAAGGTTAATGAGCTTATAAAAGTTAACCAAAAAACGAAAGGCCGCCACATACTGGTTTTTTCCGAGCGCAGCAAGGAAAAAGGTCACGTAATGATTAACCTCACACAACCCAACAGCAAAGATGTGGGATTTGAAATAAACCGTGTAAATATAATTTTAGAAGGACTAAAAATTTCCAAAGATGTGGTTTTAGCCGGAGGCTCTGAATTAGACGTTGCAAAAATATACAAGCAAACAGTGTTAGATTTAACTCAGACTCAGAATGATCTAAACAGTAAAGATAAAAAACTTAAAGACCAAAACATTAGAATAATCACACAAAGCGAAAAGCTAAATACTCAAAATGATGAAATAACACGTCAAAACGGCAAACTAAAATCTCAATTAGAAAAAATAGAAAACAAAAACTTAGAGCTCATTGAAAAACAAAGGCATCTAGATAAATTAGAAAAAAACTTAGAAGTTCAACTAGCAACCATACGATCCAGTTCAAAAATACTCGATAACATAGAAAACAAACTACTCACTAGCAAAACCTCATTGCAGAACCAAGAAACTGAAAATTTAACCCTTGCGCAAAAAATAAAGTCAAACATGGACATACTAGCCGCCCAAAAGGAAAGCCTAAAGGAAAAAGAGCAGCAAATTAATCTTATTGGTAAAACCGTAAACAAACAAAAATCCACTATCACCATGCAAAATTACTTCTTAATCGTCTTTAGCCTTATCGTATTTTTGGTCATGGTACTGTCTATTGTGTTGTATCGTAGTTTTCTGGCTAAGAAAAAATCATCCCTCATGATTGAGCAAAAAAATACTCAATTAGAAAACACCATGAATGAGTTAAACATGGCCCAAGAGCAATTATTAGAATCCGAAAAAATGGCCTCATTAGGGGGCTTAGTAAAAGGCATTGCCCATGAGGTAAATACCCCTGCAGGGATTGTATTAACCGCGGATTCCAGTCAACTAGAACGCACACTAGAAATTCAAACCATATTCGAAAAGGGTGAAATCACCCATAATATTTTATCTGAATACTTGGACGACAGCATAAAATGCAGTGAACTATCTTTAACCAACATTAGGCGTGTTGCCAGCTTAGTGCAAACGTTCAAGAAAGTGGCGGTAGATCAGTCCAGTAACGACCAGCGAAGTTTTAATTTGGCCGAGTATGTAGAGCAGGTTATTACATCAACCCATTCGTTAACCCATAAGGGAAATCATTCTATTAAGGTTAATTGTTCCACTGACATCAATATTTTCAGCTACCCAGGCGCGATAGCTCAAATGATTAGTATATTAATTAGCAATAGCGTGATGCATGGGTTTTCGAATCGTGAAAATGGATTAATAAGCTTAGAGTTTTTATCAGAAAAAAAGGATCTTATCCTTAATTATGAAGATAACGGAGTAGGCGCAAAACCAGAGGTTATTAACAATATTTTTGAGCCATTTTATACCACCGCTAGAGGCACGGGTGGCAGCGGTTTAGGGGCTCATATTTTATTTAACTTGGTCACTCAGCTATTGATGGGCAGCATTAAATGCAGCATTGGAGCGCAAGGTGGGCTACATTTCAAAATAAGAATCCCCATGCATGATGCACCGACCTGAATAACCTAACCTCTATGGCTCAGCCATCACAGGTTAAAGAGTAAAAACATGGGGAATTAAAAAAATAATGCGTAGCGCTATGCCGCTTGCGAGAACCCGTAAATAGTCGAAACATTAGCCGCATAAGACACAAACATTGACTTAGTATTTTCTGACAAACTGTCATGCGTTTTCACATAAAGTTGAAAGATCACATCCCCCTTTAAATCGTGACGATATAACATTTGATTGTTAATTTGAATGGTAGTGTTTTCATCATTGGCTTCAGCCAATATATCAGTAAAAGATTGATCACTATGTACGCTGTGATTGTTTATTTGTGGGCTTAAATCCTTCACTTCGATATCGTCATTATTTTTATGACTTATAATAATTCGAATACTCTCAACATTGGGTAAAAATTCATCAATGTCTTTGGCTACGTTATTAAACAAGCCTTCAGTATCGCAGCTAGCATTGAGCATTTGAATAATCCGAATAAACTGTGCTTGCGCATCCCTTGAGGCATTCATGCGACCGGCATCTTTATACGCCCGTAGTGCAGAATATACAGTGGCCTGTAGGCAGTTATGAGTTAGGCTATTTTTTTCCACATAACCATCCACCTCATATTTGCTCATGGTCGTTTCCATGCCCATGGACCCCGGTTGCCCGGTACGAATAATTATACGAGCGCGGTGATTATTAAGTTCATTGCGAATGGTTTCGACTACATCAAAACCCGCATGATCACTTTCCATCACCACATCTAATAAGACCAAAGCCACATCATCGTGTGTGCGCATGTAATCACAGGCCTCTTTGGCACTCATGGCAATGACGATATCTGGGCGCACCCCTTCAAATTTAAAGTTAGACAATACCAATTTTGTCACGTCATGTACGGCGGGCTCATCATCCACACTCAATATTTTCAAGCCGCTCACTTCCTTTACAGTTTCACCGTCAGACTTTTCATCTGGTTTAGAAAACATAAAATCATCAGACATATATATATATACCAAAGTAGAATAAAAACGTAACAAATACTTTTATGCCGTTATAAAAACCAGCTACCACCTATTTAGAGTTTAGTTGTTAGAGTGGAAATTCGCAAAACCCCCTTTTGAGGGCTTCGGCTGAGCGTTTAGAATATAAATTGGGAGGGAGAAAGCCAGGTTATAGGCTGAGCTATAACCTGAACAATAACAAAGGTAATGAATATTACATTTATACATCACATTTAAATGTTGCTTAAGATGCCACCTTCACACTAGGAGCCACATCTTCGGGTATGTCCGCTTCAACGGGCTCTTGATAATTCTTAAACAGCTGCATGACTTTTTTACCGTTTTTCAAACCCAATAATGACATAGTACTCATCACTCCACCCATCAAGGCACCACCAACTCCCGCGGTCATGGCATCTGAACCGGTGAGGTATAAGTTTTTAATGGGCATCTGTGGATGCAAACACGACTCTTTAAAGCGCTCCACAAAGTGATCCAGCGCCAACATTTCACCACCACTATTTTTTTGATACCAGTTAGTAGACAGGGGCGTGGATAACTCCACAAAATCTAATTTATCACGCAGTTGTGGGTGACGCTCATACAGCTTCTCTAATAAGCGCGTGGTAAACTGTGCTTTAAACGCTTCGTAGTCTTCACCGCGTTTATTCCATTCGGTGCCATCCCATTGCTCGAACCAATCCATCTGTGCCGGCGTGACAATTTCTACAGTGGACTTACCTGGAAAACGATTATGCCAATCAGGGTCTTTAGAAGACGGGAACGAAATGTACACCAACGGAAAATCGGCTAACGGATCTTCTCTGTATTTATCAAGGTTGGCTTCATGATCGCCGTCAGGGTACATCCACAAGTTAGTGCTGTTTAGCCCCAGTTCTTCATTAGTACCTTTAAAGCCCGCGTAAATACCCAAGTGGGCACTGGATCGAACCAAGTTCTTTTTCCAGTTTTCCACCTTGTGACGCTTTTTAGATTCTTCTGGTAACAATTTATCGATGGTGTTCATGAAGCCGGCGTTGGTGAATACGGTATCGGCGGTAATTTCTGAACCATCCGCCATACGCACACCGTAAGCGGTGTTGTTTTTAACTAAAATTTCATCCACATCGGCATAGGTAAATACTTCACCACCGCTTTTTTGCACGGTAGGAATAATGGAACGGGCAATATCTGCGGCGCCGCCCACCGGATAAGCTCCACCGGCTAAATAATGCTTGGCAATGAGCGCATGCATTAAAAATGAAGCGTCCCTTGGAGTTTGACCATAGTTGCCCCACTGGCCGGTCAATACCGAGATTAGCTCTTGGTTTTGTGTCATGCCCTCTAATACTTCACGGGTATTTTTAAAGAATTCTTTGCAGACTAAAAATGGGCGTACTAGGTTATAACACTTACTCATCCATCTAGGCATCGCTTGGCCGGCAAAAAATTTGGGGGTTTGTGAACTGATTTTACGAATTAACTGCACGTAATCCGTAATCACCTGACGCTCTTGGGGGAAGTGCTTAGAGAGTTCGTTGATGAAGTTATCGCGCCCAGCCACAAAGTTAAATTCTTTATCACCGAGGATAATTTTGTCGTACACCGGATCCATGGGGGCCCATTTTAAGCGCCCTTCACTGATAACATCAAACATGCGCTTCATGGTAGAAGGTTTGTGTACCTCACCAATGTAATGCACACCCACATCCCATTCGTAACCTTCACGCTCGTAGGCATGGGTATAACCACCAGCCGTGTAATGCTGCTCGAGCACACACACTTTTTTTCCTAACAAAGAAAGCAAGGCTGCATTAGTGAGACCACCTATGCCCGAACCCACCACAATGGCGTCGTAATGATCATCACTGCGGCCACTGCGGTAGCGTTTGCCAGTACGAACTTTAACTTTTTTTGCTTTGGCCATTAAATAGTGCCCCCACTGAAGATCCATTAAGCTATATGCAACTTTATGCATAGCGATAAGTCATACTAGCACCCTCACCTCCATATGCAAGTGTTTGCATATGGAGGTATAATCTAGCCAAAGGAGTTCTTATGTCTTTAAAACATGCCATTTTAGTCTTGCTAGAAACCGAGCCCGGTAGTGGTTACGACTTACTTAAACGCTTTAAAGAGCGTTTAGGTTATTTTTGGAACGCTAGCCACCAGCAAATTTACCTGCAACTAAAAAATATGAACCAGGCTGGATTACTGCAGTGTGAGCAACAACCACAAGTGGGTAAACCTGACCGCAAGGTATATAAGATCACCCATTCAGGCCATGAAGCCCTCTTGGAGTGGATTGAAAGCCCGGCAAAAGTCAGCCGCGTAAACGATGCATTATTGGTTAAGATGTATGCAGGACACCTAGTGGACAAACACATCATTAAGCAAGAGATCCTTCAACATAAAAAGGTGCACCGCGCCATGCTGAATACCTTTTTAACCCTACAAGAAAAGTATCAGGTCATGGAGCCTGAGGAAAAAGCCGCCCATGCCCTACCCTTTCTTACCCTTAGAAAAGGCATATTAGGCGAGCAAGCTTGGCTGGATTGGGCGGTGGAGGTGGAGGCGTTTTTAAGTTAGGGCATCTAAAAGGATAAAAACTTAAGATGCAGACGGTTTTTCAAGGAAGTTTTTTATATCAAGCAAGTCCCTATATAACGCTTTTTTCATGGAACTCTTGATTAAAACCCCCATGCAGGCGGAAATAATTTTAACCCCCCATGATTGAGCCTCGGCTGCAAAGCTCATGGTGAGCTTAGTATTTTCACCTATCTGGGTTAATGCCAATTTGGTAATGTAAACCGAGCCATGGCTTTCTGCCCGGGTACAATAATATTCATTTTCCAGCGCCTCGGTTATCCACATGGTTTCAGTGGATTTTTGAGCAAACATTTCCCGTGTCTCTTGCCACTTCAAACCCACTAGCGTGTCTTGGGGTTGATTCAAAACTTTTAAATCCGCAATGGCTGAAATCATGTGTGCGGCATTGTCCAGCTGGGTAATAGCTGCCCAGACCACCTCTTTAGGCTTTGAAATGTCTATGTGCACGTGTATCTGCATGATAGCGCCCTATATTGTTCGTTGTGCTTAAGTGTAGATGACAGAAAAAGCTAAAGGCACTTATGCTCTTTCACATTGTGCATTGCTACATCCATGGTTAAGGTAGGGGGCATTAAAAATAAAAAAGGCGAGCGCGATGATCCCCCGCATTAAATCAGCTGTGTTGGCTGTAACCACCCTAATATTCTCGAACTATTGTTTGGCTTGGGCTAACCATACCTTGATCAGTCAGGGCATGCTGGAATCCATGCCTGAAGTGGCACAGGCAGCACCCGTAAAGGTAGAAAGCCTTGAAAGTTTCTTGTTGGCCACCGAAGGTCCTTTGGTGGATTTTTTGGCCCAAGAAGAGATTTGGATGAAAAACCATTTATTTCATTACCAGCCGTTACCTGCCGCACTGGCTTTTAAAGCCACTGGCAACAGCGACGATATTCGTCAACGTTTCAGCCATGCCATTCGCATCAACCCCAACACACCACTCAATTTATACCTGCAACTTAACCCAGGAAAGGAGACTGCGGGAAAACCCACATTAGCGGCCTCGCAAATTACTATTTATAAAGACAATAGCTACCTAGATAACATTAATATTATTAAGCTGGCGGCAGGAGAATTAGTAGCGCCTTTGGAGGTAGTGGTGAGTGCCAACGATGAACCCGATCATGGCTTGGACATAGGTTTATACACAGATAGCAAAACCGAATATGGCCAAATTTATGGTTTTGGTGCTCAGCCCTTTGGCAACCCAAATTTAGAATACGGCACACAAGCCCCCTTTCACATGGGCTTCTACCATGAAAGCGATATTATGTTCGCCGCCGGGGGCTTTTTAAAACGCACTTACCCTGAGTTTCGCATTCAACAATTTAAGCACTTATCACAATTTGCGTTTGAACAGGGGCATGCATATTGGGGCTGGCGCTTCATGGGATTGGGATTACATTATGTGGGGGATTTTTCAAACCCCTATCACGTAACACCCGTGCCCGGAAACAGCACGGCCAGCACCATATGGGTGGGATTATTAAATATTATTGGGGTGACAGGACCACAAACAGACGCCGTGCAAATAGTCTCAAACCGACACACGGCCATAGAAGAGTTTCAAGAATTGGTGATGAAAAAAGCCTATATCCGTGGTGATCACCAGCACACGGCCTTACTCGCCACCCAAAACTCTGAATCAGTGGGTGAATACAAGCACGCCTTTGTTGTGGATGTATTTGCCAAAGGTGCCTTTGACCAAGCCCATAAGTTGGATAATGTCATTTTACAAAATATGCCAAGAAAGTTTGTGGCCGACAAAAATATCGAATTTTCCGAGCTCAGTGAGCGCCACATGCTGCTACAGAAAATACGAGAGCATAAAGGCCAAGCAGGCATTAATGCACTTGAAGAAAGTCTGGCTCAATTACTGGGGTTGTTTAGTGAAAATGGTAAGTCTTATGTACAGGGGATTTTGCAGCATTCCGCAGGTAACTAATGCACGCAGGAACGCAGGGTGAAATGTCAGTTCGCTAAGTAAGGGCCCATATCAAATTGGGTCCATATTTAATTAAGCTACACAAATGATTAACACGAAAAAAGAAGAGAACATCCCGTTAGGGTTGTCATTTTTAATGCTTTTTTTTGGGGGGGATAACGCATGAACTACTAGAGTATCTCTGATATTTGAATGAAAAGGATGGTATCCCGTAGGGGAGTCGAACCCCTGTTACCGCCGTGAAAGGGCGGTGTCCTAGGCCTCTAGACGAACGGGACCCAATTCATTCATAACTTTCTT
>MAAA01010908.1_pt1 | contig 13725 bp, 20 predicted proteins | sample 1115971 | NCBI WGS metagenome assembly MAAA01 (sample SAMN04961123, study PRJNA320927) | seawater metagenome | isolation source: sample BD02T6 sea water enriched with oil for 6 days | place: USA:Gulf of Mexico | collected 2013-07-27 | reverse complement strand
TTAACAATTAAAAAAGGGAATATGAACAAGAAGAGAGTTGGTGCGAATGGGGAGACTCGAACTCCCACGGGCTTGCGCCCACATGCACCTGAAGCTAGTTAAGTATCGTTATAAAACAAGGACTTAACCCACTTTTTCCGAATATAAGCCATTTTACAGCCCAGTGTTTATGGGGCCTTCTGCCCACCCTAAACACTGTATATTCGGAAAATACCGGTACCCTGCTAGCAGGGTAATTCACACTCCTGATTGGCCGCCTTCATGATCATCGTATACGTGGCGACTTGAATGCCAAGCTGAAAAGATTGTCCATCCTTTATTAGAAAATGACCGGCTTTTAATTCGCTCCAATGTATTGAAAATTGTCCGCTATCCGAGCTAATTAATACGCCATTTTCGGTCATGGATACCACTTGATTATCGACCATTTTACATCCTGTTATTAAGTGATTTATTGAGACCGAACATTACTCTACCCTCATAATGGATTTGCGCAATAAGGCAAAATACGCCAACATTTATGTGGGACATATTTTGTTTACTCTATTAGACAGCAAAATAAACGGGCAAATACCGCACATTTGTTTGCAAGATGCATATCTCTGTATATAAAGCCTCAAATTGTTTAATTGGCCGTTTATTGGACTTTACAGCCGGAACACAATAACTGTGCACCACGTCGCATTAAATCTTTCGTGTATGCATGTTCCACGAAGCTTTAAGAGCTCATTTTTTTAGAACCAATCAATCCCTAGCATGGGTATAAACCTGACTTAGACATGGATATGTTAGTAGCGTACCCACTAGAAGGTAACCCCATGAAAAAAGACCACGACAATACCAGGCAAGAAGATTGGGACGAGCAAGATGATCGAGAGCAAGAGCTGTACAGAGACCCCACTACTGAGAACGCCGAACGCTACAGGGAGGCTAACGACAAAGTACGTAACCACTACCCAGATACAGACGATTGACAGCTAGGCAATCAAAGTCTGCTGCCGACCTTGATTCATACCAAGCGTAAATGCCAGCTGGAAGATGGCTTGCTTACTAATCGGAATTTCCGGGCAGTTGGATTTAATTCCCTACTCCTGTACTTGCTACCAGCTCTTTAAATTACCAATAGGGAGATCTGTGAAGTGCCTTTTATATCTCCAAAGTAAGGTCTTTTCCTTTTCACGAGCAGATTTGTCATCTGTCTGTTCTTGCCAGAAAACCTCTATACTCTCGGTTGTTTTTTTAATACCAAGCACTGATTCAAAATCAAAATGAAACCACCATAGTATTAACTGATGGTGCGTCGCCCTCTTCCAGTCTTTGACGTCGTTAATAGGAATAGATTTTTTCAGTTTATGAAGTCTAGTAGGCCCATTACCTGAACCAATATTTAAGATACCTAAGTCGTCAACCTTTCGTGCTCGATTTATAGAGACTGGCACTCCTTTTTCATTTACGGCACGAACTACGTAAACGACCTGCTGTCCTTTGGGAATAGAATGTTTATTGACATTAGATAATGCCACCCACTTAGAAAAGCCAGATAGCTCCTTATTGAAATCACTCATCGGTTTGATTGCCCTGTGTTTTATTACCGCTAAATACGATGGTGTTTTCACATATGAAAGCACCCTCTATTCCCCTAAGTTAAGAAATCGCCTTATTAACGCTATAGGATTTGTAACTCAAAGCAAAAAAAACACCTAACGTTCATCGAATGGGCTTTTGATAACGCCCGCCATCAGGGGCGCAGAATGCGTCCCTCTGGCTGGTATTGTTAGCTTTCTCTATTTCTTAATTTTGTAGTTTATTTCACGCGAAATAAACTCTTCTTGTATCCAGTAAGTTAACTTGAGCATCAATGTAATAAGGGCAATTAAAAACTTTATCCTATTGTCACTCTCTGCCCACTTATAAGTCATTTCACCAGGATTGCCATATTGATCTTTCCCCTCTGAAACTATATAAAACTCCTCACAATCATTAACTTTGGCCAACGGTAAAATCCTATTTACTTTAGATTTCAGCGCTACGATTTCCGACTTTTCAAGTTCGTAACCCTTTCTGTGGGAGAAACGGTTTCTAATAACGTTTACACTATCGAAGACTTTATATATGTCTTCATTCATCCCAAGATTCTTTGATATGACAAGTTTTGTTTTAAACGGAACGAATATCCCTGAATATAAATCTACGGTACCGGTTACTTTACTCGACCAAAGATTTAGAACTTCCTCCAAAATCAGGTGCCCTCGGAGTATGCAAGTAGCCTCATCTTGAATATTAAGCATTGCCAAGTAATCTTTGGCATCAAAGATTTGGCTGAAGTCACCTCCAATAGGTACTCGAGTATCATTCATTCAAATATATCCCTATATGGCTAACGCCGACAATAATCCGCGAACGAACTGAGTCGGGCACCACAGGTGCGTACTTAATTGTTTTGATATGGCTAAGCTTCAAGTTCAGGCAATTCCACGTGATGAATCATTTTTCGTAGCTTCAGAAGTTCCTTTCTCTTAACTGTTTTTACATATTCACGTTTTCTATAGAGCTTTCCGTTACCCAAATGCATTACTAAGCTCTCATAGTAATTATGTGCATGCGGCGATGAAGGGAACGGGTCTACATCATTTAAATGCACATCCCATATTTCTCCCTTTATTTTGAATTTCTTTTTTTCAAGTCTAACGGGGAGGTCTTCTGGTAATAATGTGTCTTCAATAATAATTCGTTGTTCTATTTTTCTTCCTATTTTAGTGAAGTCATCTGAATTTAACATTGCAGCGACACTTTTTGCATCAGGTGTTTCAGTTACTCCCTTAGAAATTAAATACTCAGCTACATCTTCAAAATTTAATTTTGAGCCAACGTACCCTTCAATCTCACATATAAGTTCTCTAATTTTAACTATAAATAGAAACTCTTTCATACCATTCATTGGTGATGCCTAAATCCATGTGGCCATAACAGTGCGAATATACGGCCCCTTCGGTCCGTATATTCGCTTTTTATATCTTACTGGCTGAAGGTATTGCACTTTTCACCCAAGCACTTTTATTTGACTGAACCATAAATGGAATATTTTCACACCCCATATATCTAGCTACGGTTAAGCGATGCTTCCCATCTGCCACTAAGGCCATATCTCTGCTTCCGTGTTTGACGAAAAACAATGGGGATAGTGCTATACCAGACTCCCAAGCATCAATAACTCGGGCAATCTTTCCACTATCATGAACACTCTGCCACAAAGTATCCTTATCATATATTTCGGGCTTGTAGATTCCACTCCATACATCCTGGTGTGGCGCGGTATATATATCTATTCCTGCCCCCAAAATTTCATGATTAATATCATTAAATTGAATGGATTTTGCAGTCGCATCCCAAATTGGAGTCACATTTGGAGTGGATTTTTTATAAATGTCAACTAGCTCATAAGTACGCTTTACCTCCTCCACGACTCCATTCCTCTCTTCCATAAATTTTTCGATGTCTAGTTCATTACTCATAAAATATAACGTCGTGCTAAGCGGCGATTGCGCAGCAGACGTCCAGTATAGGCCGCGAAGTGGCCGAAACGATGCTTGAGTACTTTGTTAAGTATTGACCACATCTCTAAAGAGCACCTCTATGAAAATTGTAAAAAATAAAACAAGAAAACCATGCAGTATGTAATATAAGTATTGTTATTTTCCAGTTTGAAGGTATAGGTTGCTCATTGTTAATGAAGTCATTTTTAGCATAATTAAGCGAAAGCATTCGGTGTAATGTACCTAAAAATATAGAACCCAATGAATAAACCAAAAGAGATGGGATCATGTATTTTTTCATATTTATCGGCAGGTCATTTATGAATAAGAGTGAAATACCTAAAATAAATGCTGAAAACCAAGATGGAGCAAACCTGGGCATTGCTACCATTGCTACAAGAAAATTTTGAGAATCATTAGCCATACTTAAAATCTACCTTTACACCTAACATTTTAATATAGTTGAAAGGAATTTAAGACGTGGGCTCAAAATCCTTTCCGAGCAAAGCGAGGGGTCCCGTTAACACTGATATATCAAAATAGTAGGGGTCCTATTATTTTTTTACTCAAACACCTATGTGTCTGACTTATCTTGCTTTATTTTGTGCTTGGCAGTGTAAAGCGAGCACAGATCTAAATCAATCCACACATTATCAATTAAAAGCCACCAATAGACTGTCTATTACTACAGCGTATTGGTGTGCACAGGCTAGATAGCCCATTACCCCTTTAGATTCGATGTATCACCTAGGGCCTCCGTAAGCTTGGTGGGTCTTTCGTGTGCACGAGTGACCCAAAAACCCAGTGTTAAAGCCTCTAGATTATTTTGACAAGAGCGTTAAGGGCTGCCCCTACATCCTCCTGAAGATTATAATTCTTAGCTTCAGATCGCCTCTCATCGTTACGGGCTTTCATCCTGAGTTTTGCAGTGAAATCAGTGTCACCTTCAAGCTGGTGTGTCTCAACATCCGATTCACTTTCGCAAAGTGCTGGCTCGCCGTTGAACATCAATGGTGCGCGGGCATCGTAAATTTGTTGAGTCGTTGAATTTATAGAGGACTTTGTTAAAGGTGGCTCATCTGTGTGGTTTCTAGGAGAGGTTGTTCTCATAGGGGGGCTTTTTTTAGACCCCGCTGCCGAAAGCACTGCACCAACTACTGACCCCAAAATAACCAGGCCATGAGTGATTCTTTTATTGGTCTTAATCCTTTTTGTAACACGATCAACATGGGAAGTCCCAAAATCTACGAAATGGCCATTAACTTTAGTGGAGTGTAAGGCGTAGGGGGAATCGGTTACTTTTTTAAGCCATTCTTGCCGGATTCTTAAAACTTTATCCCAGGGAACAAAGAACTGTTGTTCTAGCTTAAGAGAGGAGAATAGTAGTTTATTAAGATAGGAAATGTACTGATTTTGAAGTTCTAGCATGTGACACCCTTATATATGGTCTGCAAAAATACAGTCCAAATGATAAATCAGAATAAATTTTGCATAAAATACAAAAAAAAATACCTAACATCAGGTATATGAAAAATTCAGATCATTCATATAAAGTCAGCATAATTTGCTGGCTCTGGCGTATTACGCCAAGGGTTTTCTAAGCAATATCGATGTATCCCACCAATATTTTTCGCATAATATTAATATCTTGCTAGGCTGTCAAGTTGAATTGATACTGGTGTATCGCTTCGCCGGTTGTAAACTGTACGAAATGTATGCTCTTCCCATATTCCCCTGGCATAAAAAAACCCTCAACTTGAGGGCTTGATACGGGCAGAGTCGGGTAAATTTCACTACCCAATATTCCCATGCCCCTCAACTGCCCATACACACAAGAATGATAACAGTAGCTTAAAATGCTAATGTAAGCTTACCGACCACAGACAATACCTATAGCTATGAATGAACCAACCCCTTACGACACAGGAAACAACAAATGGATAGGTCGTGTATTGAAGCCTGCTAGTGGTGGTCGTCCCTATTATCAAGTACGATTCACTGAGAATATCCCTGGTGAATATACAGCTTCTGGATACATCAAACAGAAGACCCTCTTTGCGAAGCTGTTCTATTTCCACAACTATAAAACTGAGAAGAGCTGTCTGACTGCCGCCAGAACCGTTAGGAATCGTGAAGCTACTGAAAGAGGTTTAAGCCTCAAAAAGAGAAGGCCAAATGTTGTCCGAACTAAGCTGTTTGGAGACCACAAGAGGGCTTGGAGAAAATCAGCAGTGGATGGCTCCCCGAAGCTTAATGGCCTTGGTGATGCTATAAGGAGTCGGTAAGAGGCTAAGTTACTTGATACATTAATCACTGCTCACTTAACACCCAATGTTGTTACCGCTCTATTCCCTTAAGCGTTTATGCCGCTACGCGATATGCGTAAAATTGGAAATCAAACAGCTCATGAGCTTTCATATCAGTTCGTATTTCACTCCACAAGTGGCACGCCTTCTTGTCTTCGACAATACATTTATGTTCAATTTTTCCTCCATCACTAAACGCCTGTAATACCGCAATCATTTCTTGAAGTGTGTTAAATTCCATTTTGTTGCTCCTACAAAGCTTTAATCATTGAGTTGAATTTTTCATGTATCATCTTTTAAAGGCAAACAACCAGTTCACAACCCATCTATTCCCCCTATGTTAACGCTAGCGTACCGAAGCGAATGCACTTGCTAGCCATTTGCCAGTAAAGGAACCATGACATCACTTATTGGAGTGAATATTTTTAATGCATCTAGGATAATTAAAAATACCATGCAGACCATCAAAAATGGGCCTGTAAAAGAAATCGCTTTACCCATGTATGCAAAAATCACGGTGTAAAACCTTTTATATCCACTCAAGCTATAGATAGATGATAAATTTAGTTTGGCAAACATATAATCATTCCTGGAGTGATTTTCAGCATCAACTTCGATATCAAGATATTTTAAGTGGTAAAAATCGTAATTTGGATCTCCTTTATTTTTGATATCAGAACTTAAACAGCGCTGTATTTCCTTTATCTTATCTCCGCACTGATTCATTTTTTCTGCCCGTAAACTATACCTTCCCTGAGTGTTTATCACTGAAAAGACAAGAACTGCTACAGCAAGAAATATTTGTATAATCCCAAGAAGTCTTTCAGGAAAGGATAATTGAAGACCCGCTGACTGCATCAATGGAAGGAAGATTAAACCAAGAGACAGTATTGTGGTTGTATGTGATGAAAATGTGCCAATATGCTTAAGTCGTGCAGAAGCTAGATATCTGCACGTTGCAGCCATAATAAATGACCGCCTTAGCTCTTCTATAGCTGGAAGATCATCTTCTTTGTACTTGTCTTTCCCAAGTATATATAGGAAAAGTTCCTTTCTGCTCACTACAATTCCTTTTGAATTTGGGTTTATTGCCTAACACTTAATATAGCGCCGTTGCGCTTTGTGAGTGTGTTTAAGTAGTGTAGTTCAGTTATTCCTAATCCCAAACTCACTGTATATTCATATAGTGCATTAATGGGCATAAGCCGTAACAATTGGCTCAAAATCTGTAATTTTAAAGCGAATCACTAAGCTACACACCCATATTCCCTGGGCATAAAAAAACCCTCTATTAGAGGGCTTCCTAGGTACGAATTGAAGTTGAATCAAATAGAAGTTAGATCCAACTGCAATATCACTTTACAATGATGTGACACATTTTGCTGTAGCTGTAACATCCTTTTGGGCTGAATCACCCCACAGCACCCAATTATTTCCAGATGCAGTAATTCTAACCTTTTCACGGTAGCCATCAAAATCACCAGATATTCTTGTTAAGTAACAAACGTGTGTGTTGGTAGGTTTCATCGTAAGAGGTTCAGCACCTTGATTCCATTTATAATCTGTCCCAAGATCCGCAGACTGTCGATCGACACAGGCCGCTTTTCCTTCCACATGCTTCTGCCCAGATTGCACCTTCAGCGTATTAAATAACTGACTTTCAATAATTTCAATAACTTCACCCTTGCCTTGAAACTTACCTTTAAAGCCCGTTAAAAAGCAATTCGAGTCGTTATAACTTCTCATGTACGCAATCGGATTAGTATCTTCATTCGCCGTCCAGCGACTAGTTGTAACGTCACCTTTTGGGTTTGTTACACAGCGAGCCCAAGCTTGGACCTGTTTTTGGCTGGAATCGCCATTTAGATAGTAGCTAGTTGAGCTAGGGTCAACCCATACCCATTCGCCTCGTCCTCTATACTCCCCAGCAACACCAGTTAAATAACAAATACGATTTGTGGTAGAACCCATATATACAGGAGCATCCCCTTGATACCAACTATAGTCCTGGTAGGTGTAAACGTGCTCAGCAGAATATGCAGAATGAGAAACGAACATTATTAAAAATGAAAGCGCTACTAACGCTTTTTTTATTTGCGGCATTGTTATTCCTTAACAATTACTCGGCTGTTCAATTACGGCCATTAAATGAGTGGCATACATTATCACCGTCAAGCTTTTGACGAAATAATACCAAAGCATGAGATTAAATTAATACTCTTCATTTTTCTGCGCTCACGGTTATTTGTGCTGGTACTATAATTTGGGGGTATGGAGATTTGATGTTCGCTCGCTAATTTTAATCCTTGGCAACATTCTCACCATCGAAGCAGCGCATGCCCTCTATTCCCTTAAGTAATCTTCCCCCGCTTTAATGGACACCTATTCCTACTTTGGTGACTGAAAGGTGTTTTTGAAGTTATTCGTAATGATTTCGCACTGGTTCATTGGCACTGCGAAGGCGTAATTGTCTGTCACTTGAAGACATAAGCCTTTTGGTAAGATCATCCGCTGCTTTCTCATTGCCTGTCACCCCTAATTAATGTCATTATTTTAGCTATTAACAGAGCCATATATAAATAGGAAAGTAAGCCTTCTGCCATGGCAAACATACGACCATCACCAATCGGTGAAACATCACCATATCCCACACTTGTCCAAGTAATTACACTTAGATACACAGCATCAAAAATGCCATAAGAAACCTTACCGTCTCCGACATTCATTCCATACCCAGTATAGGAAAAAGCAAAGGCCATGATGAAAATAAATGAACAAAAACTGTACATTAAAAAGTAACCTACGTTATTTCCTCTATGAAAGAACCTATGGCTATTCACAAATGCAACTCCTACACCTCCAAACAAAAGTAAGAGTGCATAGTCTGCGTCGCCTCCAACCATCTCCATTGGAACTTGTGCAATTACAGATAACATAATTAACGTAGCCCAAAAGAAGGGATCCCTTCCCATAGCTCTACCAGCAGAGAGCATCACTCCACAACCCCATCTAAAAGATCTCACTATATTCTCAATCATATCCGCGTACTCCGTTAATTGAACCATTCGGAAACCCCGAATAGGTGGATTTATTCCCCTACCTTAATATCTCTTATAGATGATATTCATCAACTAGTGCAGCCTTCTGTGACTTAGCATTAAAGGTTTGTGAGCCGAAAGGCATTTCACTATAACACCGTATTAGTAGCTTAGTTATTGGGACCTCTACTGTTAGATTCTGCCCATTTAATCCATTAATGAATGCCTCGGCCATAGCCGAAGATTCTCCTCGCCCCTTAAAAGTACTATTACGAACCACTGTAAAATAAGTAAAACCGCTTTTTATTGTCAAGTTTGATGCATGTAGCATTGCCATATCAAAAGTCTTTTTCTTACTTGTTGAATCATTCCCTTCAAACTGAATACTAAACGTATCTTGTTGATATTGTGTGCTGGTATAACCCCCATTTTAACCAAGTGGTTCGTACCCAGTTGCACAACCTACCAACCAATGATAAACAGAGCGCTTAATGTAAATTTCATATTTATTCCCCTGTAAGTTATTTAAAAATTTCAGTGACACCTAAGGCTGCGTTAAGGCCATTAGAACTACAATAGGAAATTAGTCTGACCAGACATTAGCTCTATCTACGATTTTATGTATTCTATAAGTAATTCCTGGCCGTAAAATTGTTCTCTCTGCCTTGTACCAGGCTTTCACTATAGAACTGTTTTCACATAATTCAGGATAAAATATTTGATTATGAATACTATTCCCTATTTTCATTTTTAGATCTATTTCAGCCCCATCTCTTGCTTTGATTCTTATTTTTAGTAGTTTTCGCCGCTTTGAAAGTGACATTAAATCACAACTTAATAATTTCCCTTCTATAGTCTTTTCTCCTTCCTCTTCTGCTGGTAAGGGTAGATCTAGGATGTATGCCACCATGAACACAATTACAACACTAGAAATTAAGAAAGTAAGTGCTTTTTTTCGAATAAGTTTTGCATACATTTTGTTCATTCATTTATTCCCCGTCCTTTTCAGTTTCTTCATCAGGAAGCGCATTAAGCTCTTCGAGTGCTTTGCGGATACCTGTGTAATCAGGATCAACATATTCGTATGGCATATCATCTGAGGTATGCCGTAATAAGGCACACAAAAGCTCTTCTGAGCCGCCTTTTCTTGCTACTCGTGTTGCCAGTGTTCTACGGCCTGAGTGAGTCGTGAAGCCATCTATTCCCCTGTATCAGTAATTCCTCATAAGCCACCTGGCATACCTGGTACTCATTCATGCCTTGAATTCGCTCTTTAAACTCGACGGTCTTAGCGTGAGACTGGTAGAACTGAAACCCACTGTATGCGCCAAAGAGCACCATTGGCAGTACGATCACTTTTATAATAGACTTCCTGCCCTCCTTGCCTTCATAGAGCTACTAGCAGATTTTCTTCGATACTGTGGTCGCATCATCGTCAATACTACCTATATTTACAGGAAGGCTTTTGAATAAGATAGAGTAACGGCCATCTGGCTCGCCGTATGAGTTGGGACCCGTAATTACTAGCATACCCGTCTTAATTATTCTGCATAACTGGACCACCCATCATTAGAACAATAATTGTACAAGCCTAATTCCATCACCTTATTTAACTTTTATTATCTTAATGCAATATTAATGGTGTCACTTAAACACTAGGACGCCTAATGCATTTTATTATTTAAGCGGCAAGTATTTTTATTAATAACTACTTCAAGGAATAAAGATGCCTTACAGCTCCGAATTAAGAAAAGAAGAAGATACTGCTCAACTCAATAATGGGCTGACTATTGATGGAACATGGGTAGTTAATTATACGCGGGGCTATCCACAAGATACCTTAGTTTTCTCAAAAAATGGCACCTGCGTTGAAATTGCTATCGAAGGAAATAAAAACCCTGATGGAACCCAAAAAATATATAAAGCAACCGCCGTTCAGAGCAATGGATTAATCTCAATTGAGGTTGTTTTAGGCGTGAGGGAGGCACGGGCTTCACTGCTGGTTTTAGTGATGGTGGGTATTACACTAACGAAACAACCTGGCGAAAAGTTAAGTAAAATTAATAGCTTGAGGCCTATACCTCAAGCTACTTCTGCATTCTATTCCCCTACCCTCTATTCCCCTGTAACAGTAATGGCCTCGATACCGTCCAGGAAACCAATCTCTTTGGCCCTATCGATGCCGAATTCTTCATAGTCAACCTGGCATACCTCGTATTCGGTCATGGTACATTCGCAATATAAGTGCAACTCCGTATTAAGCAGCAGATGAAGTCTGCTTCCTTCTCCATAGAATACTCTAACAGCGCCACACATAACCCTTTTAATAGCCTGCCAGCTCAAGGTATGGTTTATAAATGAGTTATATACAAGTATAATTGCGCCTTTAATTTGTTACTACTGGAGAGCATTTGTGAAAGGATTATTCACACCCACCCTATTAATTGCAGCATTAAGTATTTCTGGTTGCGAACTTACCTTAGATGAGAAAGAAAAGCTGGATAATGCAGCGACCGACTTATCTCAATTAGCTGATCAAATAATAATCACATATCCAGTGAAAAACTCTGAAGTATCTGAGTCCATAGTTACCGTTCAAGTCGATATTCCAGCAAATACTGAACTACAAGAATTAAAATTATTAGTTGATGGTAAGGAAGTCGGCAAGGACACAAATGGCGCTCCATGGGAAATTCAATGGCCTGCATACTATTTTGCCGATGGAGGACCTCATAGCCTGTTATTAAAAGCAGTCACCAATGAAGGCATTGAGATCCGTAACAATGAGCAGTTTCAGTTAACCGTTAATACAGAAGCAAATGATGCACTTGCTTTCAATAACAACCTAGACGGCACCCAAATAAAAGATTCCAATGCGATATCAGTTAGTTTCAACCCTTTTCCTGGTGCTAGCCGTTACCAAGTGGAATACGATGAAAAGGTGATTGAAACAAATTCGACCGAACTTGAACTTATTGATCTTGATGTCGGCTCTTACGATATTCGGTATAGAGCTATTTTTGATTACTCTGAGTTAACTACCCTTACTGGACCATATAGTGAGGCAGCCACTATTGAGGTATTGGCGCCTACCTTGCCACCTTTAATTAAACCTGTTATTGAAAACATGGAAGACGGTTATCAGGTTACTCTGTCTTGGGAAGGTGTCACTGAAAACGATAGTTACACAGTATTTTTTGGTAAAACTACTGAATCTCTTCAAGCTCAAACTGCCACCACTGACAATTCACTAATTATTACTGGTTTAAAACTAGGTCAATTTCAATGGCAATTAAAGCGCACTAATGCTTTATCCCAAAGTAGTGTAAGTGAGATACAATCACTGTCAATAGGTGTATATAAGCGACAATTTGGAGTAGTTGGTGACATACCCCTGCAAATAATTTCCTCAGCTGACGGTGGCTCCATTATATTGGCTAGTACAAAAGCTAAAGGTGATCCTCAGGGAGATAATTGGTTTATTAAAATAGATTCTAATGGTGTTAAAGAGTGGGAATATATACTGAGAAAACCAGGGTATCCTGGATTGACGGATTTGAGGGAGTTTAGTGATGGTTCAATATATGCTATTGGATCAAACGGCGATTACAACGATAAAAAGGGCTACCTAATAAAACTCAGTGGTGATTCATTTCCAGAAAAACGTTTAGTTTGGGAATTGGAATACCGAGAGCCTCAAGATGAGCGCCAATATTTTAGCTCCCTCACAGAGCTGAACAACAATTTATATGTTGTTGGCTATAATTGTACCTCTATACTTTGTACAACAGGTAATAACATATATTACCTTTACGACTTTGATATGATGGCAGGTGCATTAAAGTCGGCTATAAATATTCCTAATCCAAACGGCGCCTTGCTTGATGGCCTCGGTTATTTAGCAACTACCACCGACAATAACTTTTTATTATCTTGCGCCGCAACTCCTGAGATTGAAGACCCTTACTTTTTTGGAGCCGCCTGTATTATGGAGTTTGATACTAGTGGTAAATTAATTTGGAGTTGGGACTCTATAGGAACTTCCACCTACAATAGTGGCCGCTATGCTGTTCAAGCTCCATGGGGGGGGCGCATACTTGCAGGACAGCCAGGTGCAGGCAGTGTTGGGGGAAGAGATGATATGCCCTTTACGGTTTTCGATAATTTTGGAGTTAAGGTAGGAACTTATACCGGTGACTATGGTTACTCAAATCAACGTGAATCAATTGTTTTTGGGAATGACGAAAATTTTCTGCGATTAACTTCAAAATCATCAAGTACGATACTTCTATCGACTAGTCGATATGGAATCTCAGAAGTTATAAATGAATTCAGCAACTCCGGCTCCCCTAGCTCACTGTTTAAAGCTAAGGATGGTGGGTTATTCTTACTCTTTAGAAATAATGGTATTGTTATCATGAAAACAGATATTCAGGGTAATATGTAATAGCTCTCCTGTATCCAATAAATAAAAAGCCATACCAAAAAACTACTAGGCCACATTCAATCTGGAAGTCCATCGTACACCATCCTGAATTCGTTGTTTGAATACTTCTTGTTGGGTGTGCCACTACATACTCGCACTGGTCACGGATCTATTCCAAGTGGCCTTCTAGCCACTTAGCCTCTTTGCTTTTACCAGAAATACCAGCTATGGCCTGCTCGGCTATAGCGGTCATTGCCTCAAGGTTAAAGCCTTCGTCTTTAAGGTCTTCTGCGTCAAACATATTCTTTCCCCTACCTTTGCTGTCTTGAGTTAACACCGTATGGGCTGCCATAGCGGTTCTTGTTTGGGCGCTTGCCATTGGTTGGCTTTTGCATCGCTGCCGGTACTTTTAATTCGTTTAA
>MAAA01025616.1_pt1 | contig 13732 bp, 11 predicted proteins | sample 1115971 | NCBI WGS metagenome assembly MAAA01 (sample SAMN04961123, study PRJNA320927) | seawater metagenome | isolation source: sample BD02T6 sea water enriched with oil for 6 days | place: USA:Gulf of Mexico | collected 2013-07-27 | reverse complement strand
TCCACAGGCGATCATGGCAGTGGCGGCTAATACGATGGCTACTTGCTTTAACATTTTTATTCCCCAAGTTTTAATTATTATGCGCTTAAAAGCGGGACTAAGACTAAAGCATAAAATTAAAATTAAATATGAAGCACATCCGTATTATTAATCTTGTTATTAGCAAACGATGAAACTGTGAACCAGTACTTTAAAAAATGGCGTAATCAAACCAATGTGCTAATAAATTTTTGCCCACGGCGCGCTTAAAACTGAAATTTTACGGGTAAAGAAAGAGCTTCATCGGGTAGCGATAATACTTCAACATCAATTCCACTCACTTAGGCAAGGCTAATGGGCCCTGAGAATGTAGAAGTACCGTTCAACTAAACCCTGCAAGCGCAGTCACGCTTTTTTATTTAGGGCTGGGAAACTTTCACCTATAGGCAGAGTGAAAAACTATCCTGCAGATGCATTGATTCCAACCCAAGGTCATTTAAACTTGGTGGGTGTAGTGCTGTTACATTGGAGGTGCCATTTTTCTGCCAAAACCCGACATAAGCCCAATAATGCCAGGGCAGCAGCAACTCAGGCGCTTGCATCAAAAATAGTTAAGTCCCCTTAATACCGTTGCATGCTTTTAACCCTGCCCGACTGCCTTTTAAGCAAGACTACTGATCACTGGCCCGCTAAGAACACTCAGCTCAAACCTACTCGTCATAGTCGCTCACACTGGCATACCCCCTATCCAGACTCACATGGCACGAATCTGCCTTTAAAGAGCACTTTCGCTGGGTTTATTGACTATGCTCAATACAGAAAACTGAATTTGAGGCCCCACCTTGCTTACTCTATCAAGACGTATTTGGATCAGTTTCACCACCGTATTAACAATAGGCATTCTTATGTCTTATGTGATTAGTCAGTCTGGCAACATGGTTAACCACACCACCCAGCATTTGGTTATGGTGCAATTACCCAAACTGGCACTCATTAAGCACCTGCGCGCCTCTCTCACAGAACATGAGCGCCTATTGTATGAGTATTACACCACCACCAACCGCGACCTTGTATGGCCAAAAATAATGGCCCGCGAACAAGAGTTCAACAGCTATTTAAGCAACGTTCGCGATAGCTTTTCTGGCAACATCATGTCACTGCCTAAGCTCTATAAGGAGATTCAGTTATTGCGCCACTCCCTAGACCAGAACCTAGGGGGAGATCAAGTTGACTGGGACAAAGCCAGATTTGATTTGGCCAATTTAACACTTACCGGTCAGTCTGCCGAAAATATACTCATTGTGCTCACTGAGACCATTCAACAAGAAGCTTGGGAAGGTGCCGAGTCTTCCCAGCAGCAAATCAGTAACATTTTATTACTCGTTATTAGCTTTACCGTCTTTATTATTGTTGCAGCGCTGCTAGTAGGCTATTACACGCAGATTAATATTAAAAAGACCGCTAAGCGTAGAGCGTTAGCCAAATTCCCCGAACGTAACCCAAACCCTATTATCAATTTAAACTGGCAGGGTGACATTTTATTTAACAATCCGGCATGCCTTGATCTAATCACGAGCTTAGGAAAAGATGCTTCTGATGTAAGCCATATTTTACCTGATGATTTTTTAAAAAATTTAAAGAAGTGGCAACATGAAAAGAAATCGCAGATAAAATTTAACGCACAGATTGGCGAACGCCATCTTCACTATAGTTTGTCTTTATTACCGGACTTAGGCAGCTGCCATCTTTATATGGAGGACGTCACTGAGCGCATAAGAGCCCAAGAACAACTTAAATATCAAGCACTGCATGATGTGCATACGGGCCTTGCAAATAGGCGTCAATTTGAAAATATACTCAATCAAAAAATCAGCGATCATAGTACCTTTTCTGTGTTATTCATAATGATAGACCGTTTCAAGCTTATCACTGCCAGCCAGGGCTATCATGTTGGGGACCTGACCATAAAATTTATGGGTGAGCGCTTACTGCAATCTTGTGAAAAACTTAAAAAGCACGTTCAGATATTTCGCTTAGAAGGTTCAACTTTTTGCCTCATCATAAATAATAGTGAACAGGGCTTTGTCCAAGAGGTCGCGCAAACCATTCGAAACTCAATGGATGAGCCTTTGTGTGTCAAAGATTACCGATATTACTTAAATTTAAGCATGGGCATTTGTCACTACCCTCAGGATGCACACGACTCTCAAAGTTTAATCACCAATGCACATGCCGCGCTACATTATGCCCGCCGCCAAGGGGACATGTGTGAAACCTACGATAAAAACCTACACGCAACCGATACCAATTGGCTACCCATAGAAGCCGGTATGCGCCATGCTCTAGAACATAATCGCTTTTTACTGCACTACCAAGCAAAGGTAGATGCCGACTCTACGGTGGTTAAAGGCGCTGAAGCGCTCATTCGCTGGCAAGGAGAGGACGGTAAACTAATCAGCCCAGGAGTGTTTATACCCGTGGCTGAAGAAACGGGTTTAATTATAAAAATTGGACAGTGGGTTATTGAAGAAGGTTTTCGTCAAGCGAAGCGTTTTAGCGATCAAAATCAAGATATACAATTAGCTATAAATATTTCAGCCCGTCAGTTCCAGCACCGGTTTTTCTTGCATCAACTTAAAGAAGCCCTTGAAAAAAGCCAAGCCGATCCAAGTAAAATTGAATTAGAAATCACCGAAAGCTTAATTATGGAAAATGCCGATCACAGTATTTCAATCATGAAAAAATTAAAGGATATGGGTTTTGCATTAGCCATTGATGACTTTGGTACCGGATATTCATCGTTAAGTTACTTAAAGCAATTCCCCGTTGACACCCTTAAGGTTGATCAGGCTTTTGTAAGGCATTTGGAAACGGATGACAATGACAAGGGCATAGTGTCTGCCATCGTTAATTTAGCTCAACATTTGCACCTTAAAACCATCGCAGAGGGAGTAGAAACCACGGGACAGTGGGAGTTTTTAAAAGATTTAGGCTGTGATTATATTCAAGGATATTTGTTCAGTAAACCAGACGATGTTAGTCGGCTTATTAAACCCAGATAATTAAATAACTCATTATCTAACCTGCAAACAATTCATTAATAAGAGAAAATAAAATATTTTTCTCAATGGGTTTGGCCATATGTCCATCAGCCCCCGCCTGAGCACTAAGCTTTTTATACTTTTGATCCGTATTGCCGCTGACCATGTAAATGGGTATTTTTACGCCTAAATCTCTAAGTTTTTTGGTAGCCTCTACCCCACCCATAACCGGCATTTCCATATCCATTAATATCAAATCAAATGTCTCACTTGCCGCCATGCTTAATGCTTGCTCACCGTTATGAGCCAGCTTTATTGCCAACTTATCGTTAGCTTTAGTTACAAATCGCTGCAGGACCATCTGATTTACCTGATTATCATCCACAATCAAAACATTGCCCGCTCGTAAAGTTTTCTTTAAATGTTGCTGTAACACCTCATACACATCACTTTGTTTAATGGGTTTTTCCAATACATTTGAAAACCCAATAGCTAAATACTCTTTGACCTGATGCGTCATTACATTCGCGGTAAAGGCGGCAATAGGCAGATTAGGATGCAGCCCTTGTATGATGCTCGCCGCCTCCTGACCACCCATGATCGGCATTTGCATATCCAATAACACCAAGTCAAAGCTCTGTGCTTGGCATGCATCAACAGCCAACTGCCCATTTTCCACCACCGTAACTGTCAATCCACATTGCTGTAATAAATGGCAGATTAGTTGCTGGTTTTCCACATTGTCTTCGGCCACTAAGATAGACCCAGTAAGCTTGGGCGCCTCCTGAATTTGCGTGGCCTTTTTATGCTCTTCCACTAAGCGTTGAAACTGCCTTGCATCGGCGATGAAGTGCTGATCACTAACCTGACCCACACCTATATTTAATGTAAAGCAACTGCCTTTGCCTTTTTCACTTTGCAAACTTAAATCCCCTCCCATAAGGTGGGCTAAGCTTTTAGAGATAGACAACCCTAAGCCTGTACCGCCATACAATCGAGTGGTAGAGGTATCGGCCTGCGTAAATGCGTCAAATATTTTTTCTTGTTCTTTTTCATCCAACCCTATCCCGCTATCCAACACACTAAAAACAACCTGATTATGAGCAAAGGACACCTCTATGCGTACCCAGCCTTTTTCAGTGAATTTAATAGCATTGCTACATAAATTTAATAACACTTGCTTTAAACGGGTAGGATCCGTTTTGATTATTTGCGGAATGGGGTGTTGAATTTTCATCTCAAAATTTAAGGATCGTTCACTACAATTTAACTGAGCGTAGTCTTTCAAGTCGCTAAGAATGCTGGTCAGCTCAACATCAATTACTTCCAGCTCTACACTGTCGGACTCAATTTTTGAGATATCTAAAATATCGTTAATAACGGTTAATAGATGATTGCCACTTCGAATAATAGTTTGTAAAAAGCTATTTTTTTGAATGTCATCTAACTGCTTGTCTTGTAATGCTTCGCTGTACCCGAGGATAGCGGTCATAGGGGTGCGAATTTCATGGCTCATGTTGGCTAAAAAACGTGTCTTGGCCTGTTCACTTTGTTCCGCCTGCTCGCGCGCTACGTTTGCGTCTTCAAACATACGTACATTTTTTATGGCCGTACCCACTTGTACAAGGTATTCACTGATGCGCTTTAAATCAGCCTGGTTAAGAGAAAACTGTGTTTCATAATTAATAAAGCTAACACCGGCTACCACTTGGTTTTGAACATACACGGGAAATGAAGCGATTGAACAACTGGGTTTAACACGATAGAGGCGTTTATCTAACTCCCCTCCTTTGGCCACCATTTCTGGAGTTAAGTGACTGATATTAATAATACGATTGCCTTCTACGGCACTTACAAATATGCAATTTTTGTCTTTTTCTAAGTCCATTTCCATAAACTTAAAGGCATTTTCTTGTTCTTCGGTTAAGGCCGAACCATACGCCCCTTCTATCATTAACCGATCTCGATTTTTTGAATATGACACTACAAATAAAGACTCAAATGGGTATATTTTTTCTAGTGTATTCATCACCCCTTTCATAATGGTATCCAGATCTAAAGAACTGTTTACCGCTAACGCCAATTGATTAATAAGTTCCAAGTCTTGCTGGCGTGCACTCAAACGTGTTTTATTTTTTCGTAAACTGCTATTTGTTTTATATACAGCCGTACCTAAGCTGAAGGTAAATAACACCATACCCGCTGAGGCCAACAGCATAGCCATATCGTTAAGCTCAGACCGGTATTCAAAACCATTAAAGAGTCCGCCGACTAATAAACCCGATACTTGAAATATTATTCCGTAGACAAAGGTTTTTTGGCCACCGGCTGCCAGATTGGTCATGTTAGTAGAGCTGATAAATAATGCCACTAGGAAGGGGTTAAACCCCCATAACGCCACGGAAAAGCCGTATAAAAAAGAGTCGGCAAATATGTTGCGATTTTCTTGCTGCGAAGTATGAGTAAAGAAATAGGCGACGTGTGGGTAAATAAGAGTATGCGCAATGATAAACGCCCACTGCCAAGGACTGACATCACTGTCCCAAAAAATAATTAAATGCAAAGAAAGCACCACTAAGCAGGCAGTGACGCGCAATGAGTAATTATTGCCAATAACAGCAGATTTGTAAGAAGAGGGGCGAGCCTTGCCCATGCAGTATCCTAATTATATAAACTGAAGCTTTACAAGTATAACAAAGGTGCCGATAAGCTGGAGATTAAATACCAATATCTATGACTAATTAGAGCTTATTAGGTGCCATAAACCCCATCACCCTTTTAAAAGCCTTAATACATCGCTCTGCTGAATGTTCGCTTGACCTTGAACCGCTATTGCCACTTTTAACTGGACTTCATTTTTACTTTTCTCAGAAATCGTTTTAGCAAAATCGGTATCGCGTATGCGACTACTGGCTGCCTGGTTCGCCTCACTTTTTAACGCTAAAAATTCGGTATTATTTTGTAAACTAGATTGTACTGCACCCAATTCACTGCGCCGAGTGCTAAGAGCCTCTAAAGCTGCGTCTATACCTGATATATTTACCTCTCCAACCTCATTCAAGACCTTGCCAGCCAAGTCTTGTGTATTTATCGTTATTTGATCACCCGCATTCGGGCCCGATTGAATGTTGATCTGACCCTCTTTGAAAAGTTTTTGGCCATTAAACTCACTATCACTAAAAACTTGCTCCACCGCTTGCAGGCGCTGCTCTATTTCCCCTTGCAAGGCTTGGGTGTCACTCTTAGTTAATACGCCGTTTTCTTGCTGAACCTTAAGCTCACGAATCCGCTGAAGCTGCTCTGTCACATTACCAAGAGCGGCTTCTTCCACCTGAAGCCTAGAAATACCATCTAAACTATTACGTATCGCTGCCTTAAAACCACGATCTTGTGTATCCAAGCCGGTTGTTATCACCAATCCGGCGGCATCATCTTTGGCACTATTAATACGCTGACCACTGGCTAAACGCTGCGATTGGGTTTGAAGTGATGATTGAGCCCGATCTAAAGAACGGCCAATGCCACTACTACTATGTACCTGCATAATTAGCCCTCGTACTGAATCTGCGAATTAAGAAGCCCATCCATGTTTTGAATCCTTCCACCTACCGTCATACGCTCCTAGTTTAACGCTAAAGGCGTAATACGGAGAAAGAACAAAATAGCGCTATGCTTACTAAATAATTCACATTTCATTATAGATCGGCCGAATTGCACATTTTGATCGTTGTTCTGCTAACTTGGGTCATTTACCTTGCAAATAATGCGGTCTATATTGCTGTCATCATAAAAGGAATCCACCATGAGCCATTACCCTCATCTGCTTGAACCATTAGATCTAGGTTTTACCACGCTTAAAAACCGAGTATTAATGGGTTCAATGCACACTGGCCTTGAAGATCGTCCCTGGCATTTCAAGCAGTTAGCTGAATACTTTGCCGAACGAGCCCGTGGTGGCGTTGGCCTTATTATCACAGGTGGCTTTGCCCCTAACCGTCGTGGCGAATTATTACCGCTGGGCTCACGCTTAAGCAGCTTACTGCAGGTCAATATGCACAAAAAAGTGACGTCTAGCGTACATGAAGCGGGCGGAAAAATTTGTTTGCAAATTTTGCATGCTGGCCGTTATGGCTACACACCTTATAACGTAGCGCCCTCTGCCATTAAGTCGCCTATAACCCCCTTTAAACCTAAGGCGTTATCCACTAAAGCCGTTTATAAAACCATTAAACATTATGGACGATGTGCCAAATTAGCCCAAAAATCTGGGTACGACGGCGTGGAGGTCATGGGCTCAGAAGGGTATTTAATTACTCAGTTCCTTAATGCTAGAACCAATCAAAGGGACGACGAATTTGGCGGCTCTTATGAAAACCGCATGCGCTTACCACTTGAAATTGTACGCACCATTCGTAAAGAAGTGGGTGAGAACTTCATTATTATTTTCCGTCTATCTATGATCGATTTAGTAGAGGGGGCATCTAATATGGAAGAAGTCATTACCCTTGCACAAGAATTAGAAAAGGCGGGTGTGACTATTATAAATTCGGGCATCGGCTGGCATGAAGCCCGAGTGCCCACCATTGTGACTTCTGTGCCTAGGGCTGCCTTTGTTGACCCCTGCACACGAGTCAAAAACGCGGTAAATATTCCTGTTGTCGCCTCAAACCGCATTAATATGCCCGATACCGCAGAAGAGATCATCTCATCTGGAAAAGCCGACATGGTGTCGATGGCACGTCCATTTTTAGCCGACAGCGAATGGGTGAATAAAGCGGCAGAAGGTCGCAGTGATGAAATTAATACCTGCATAGCGTGTAACCAAGCCTGTTTAGACCATACCTTTCAAGCCAAACGCGCCAGTTGCTTAGTAAACCCTCGGGCCTGCCATGAAACTGAATTGCTTTATACACCCACTCATAAAGCGAAGCGGGTCGCAGTCGTCGGCGCTGGTCCTGCTGGATTAGCCTGTGCCACCGTGGCCGCACAAAGAGGCCACAACGTTACCTTATTTGAAGCTCGTGACAGCATAGGCGGCCAATTTACCTTTGCCAGTAAGGTTCCAGGAAAAGAGGAGTTTTTGGAAACCATTCGCTACTACAAGAAGATGATTGAAGTTCACAACATTGATTTGAAGCTTAATACCTGGGTCGCCGCACAAGACCTAAAAGATGCTGGTTTTGACGAAATTGTGGTATCCACCGGAGTTGCACCGCGCATACCCAATATGCCAGGTATTGACCATGAAAAAGTGGTGTCGTATCAAGAACTTCTAGGTAAAGAGCTTAAGCTTGGTAAATCTGTAGCCATTATGGGCGCAGGTGGCATTGGCTTTGATGTGGGTGAATACTTAAGCCATCAAGGACCATCGCTTACCGAAAACAAAGAAGCTTGGTTCAAAGAATGGGGAGTGGATATCGACAATAAAACTTCTGGTGGCCTTGCCCCTATGGAAATTGAAAATTCACCTCGCAAGCTTTATCTATTGCAACGTAAAACCAGCTCTTTAGGTCGAGGCTTAAATAAAACATCGGGTTGGGTGCACAGAGCCGTGCTTAAAATGAAGCAAGTAGAAATGATTGGTGGAGTGGGCTACAACAAAATTGATGATGACGGCCTGCACATTACCATCAGCAATCAGGATGGTGACGTACTGGAAGAGCGAGTCTTGGATGTTGACCACATTGTTTTATGTGCTGGGCAAATCAGTGTGAGCGAGCTATATAAAGAGTTACAAGGCAACCATGACCACAACTTCGGCCTGCACTTAGTGGGCGGTGCTGAATTTGCCGGTGAACTGGATGCTAAGCGAGCCATAAAATTAGCATCTGAGTTGGCTGCAACGCTTTAATTTGCCATTGACTGGAACATAACGAGCACCTGCGTTGCCTGTTACGCTTTAATACCCCTGATTACGAGTAGTCAGGGGCTAGCACCGCTCTTCAAGCACACCTTAAAGTCATGTTCAATATGGCCTTATTTGTCCGCTTAACGGGGTTACTGTGGAAATTTTAAGCAAACATCTGTATGCTCAACGTTTTTTTAAAGGGTGCAGTTATGGTTCGTTCGGTTCGATATATCCTTTTAGGCGCAATCTTTGCCATAGGTTCTGTGCTAGGTATCTTAGTTGGTCTAATACGCCCTTTTAACCCCACCAATAGCCGCTGGTGCGCTCAAATCTACGCATTTTTTGGTTTACCGGCCATTGGCATCAAAGTAGAAGCCATTGATCTAGAAAACTACCCCACCGATAGAGCATTCATTGTCGTCGCCAACCACCAAAGCAACTGGGATTTATTTGTAGTGGGCAGTACCGTCCCCAAGCGCATGGTGAGCCTGGGTAAAAAAAACCTAAAATGGGTGCCATTATTTGGCCAACTGTATTGGTTAGCCGGCAACATTTTAGTGGATCGTGGTAATAGCAAAAAAGCCATGGAAGCTATGGAAACCACTAAAAAAGCACTGACACAAGATAATACTAATATATGGTTTTTTGCAGAAGGTACCCGCAACAAGGGTAAGAACATGCTGCCCTTTAAAAAGGGCGCCTTTGTGACTGCTCTTAATGCTGGCGTGCCTGTTGTACGTGTTTGCACAAGCTCTTACCTTAATGGCTTTAGCATGGATAAGCTGAACAATGGCACCGCCAAAGTCAAAGTATTGCCTGCCATCGAAACCAAAGACCTAAGCATGGATGACCTCGATGCACTCATGAAAGAATGCCATGACAGCATGATGGAAGTGATTCAAGACCTAGACAGCCCTGCTACCGAAGGCACAGTGCTTACCAACTAATCTGTTGGTATCACAAAAAAAACCCAAGAGGCCCTAATGCAGGGCCTTTTTTATGCCCATCAAAACCCTCATTTACTTGCTAACACTTCAATTGAGACCTTTACTTTTAAGAGACCAAATCTAGCGACAGATTATAGACTCAATTAAGGAGGCCCTATGAGCGACGAACTCACCTTAAGTGAAGAGCAAAGAGATTGTTATCAGGAGATTACTAATGTGGCCATGGGACAGGCTGCAGATCGTCTTGCACGCTTATTAAAGGTTTTCGTCACACTGCCTATTCCCAATGTAAACATCATCGAAATCAACGAGTTTAAGATGACCCTTAAGGCCCTTGAAGGGGCAACATCGGTCAGTGCTGTATGTCAGGGTTTTATTGGCGCAGGGATCGCGGGCGAGGCGTTACTTATTTTTAATGACGCCAGTTTTGGCGACATTTCTGGATTACTTAAGTATCCAGGAGATCTAGATTATCACGAGGAATTAGAGATCCTTATGGATGTGGCTAATGTACTAAATGGCGCCTGTATTCAAGGTATTGGTAATCAACTGGATATTACCTTCAGCCAGAGTCACCCTATTATTTTAGGTCAACATTGCACTATCGCTGAACTTATTGAAGAGCAAGAAAACCGCTGGAAAAGGACCATGGCCATAGAGATAAACTACAACATAGATGAACATAAAATAAACTGCGACCTATTGCTTTTATTCACTGAAAAAAGTGTCGTCCATATGAATCGCTTAATTAGCTTTCTACTGGAGGACTAAATGACCACGTCTATTCAGGAAAATACAGAATTTCATTGGTTAATGGCCATCTTACAAACGATAGATGTGGGGCTTGTAGTTTTGGATAGAGAATACAATATAAAACTATGGAACGGTTTTATGGAGAATCACTCAGGGTTAAGGCCTGATGAGACCAAAGGGGAGAACCTATTTACGTTATTTAGTGAAATAGATAAAGAGTGGTTTAAAAGAAAGGCCGAAGCGGTTTTTTTACTCAATACACCTGCCTTTACGATACATGAACAACGCCCCTACCTGTTCAAGTTTTTTAATAACCGCCCCATTACAGGCCGCACCGATACTATGTATCAAAACGCCACTATTTTGCCGTTAAATAACAGTGACGGCACTACCGATCACATTTGCTTAATTATTTACGATGCGACTAATGCCGCTATGCATAAACTGGCTTTAGATAAATGCCAATCTCTTATGAACGCCTAACAAGCCTACAATGCAGCAAGTGCTTTCTAAATAACACCTATCTCTGGGTCAATATTGGCAATAGATTGCTGCAGCTTTTCCCCTAACTTTACATTCTTATTCATCTCAGTGACGATGCGTTCAACATGATGCTCCAACACCCCAAGCTCCTTCACAAGGCTGGCATGAGCCATATCATAATCGTCCCCGTGCTGTAGTTTTCGAGTTTTAGCCAATAATTTCTTAATATATTGCAGCTGATGGTTAAAGACAGTATTGGCCTTATGGGCATTACGCTCCACTAGACTTGCCTGCTTATATAATGCCTCTAGATGGCCTGGATCCAACTGGTTTGCTGTACTGGCAGCGCCATTTTTTACTGAAGGCTGAGCATATTTACTCAGCCCATAAAAACTTAAAAATGATACGACATAGCTAAGCAGTAACGCCAACCAATCTACCGGTACCTGCTCATACAAAGCAGCCCATTGGTGGATAAGGGTAATGACACTGCCCAAAATCAACGACAGTTTTATAACATTCAAAATAGACATGAGGTTCTCCATTGATGAGTATCATACCCACTCAGGCTTTAACTTCAGTGAAAGCCTGCACAATCCTTGTACTTCTATTTAGATTCTAGCGATTTAGCTCAGTGGAAAATTAAGCCAACCTAGATTTGTTGCAATAATGCAGCCCCAGATCACCACCACTTGAGCCAAGCTAAAAAATACCGCTGCACTGGCAATGTCTTTGGATGCACCCGATAAGTCATGGCGCTCACTGCCAATTCGATCAATTGCATATTCAATAGAGGTATTAAGCAACTCTGTTATCACCACTACAAACAAACTGATCAGCATCGCCAGAAGCTGACCCAAGCTGTGGGCCAATACAAATGCCAAGGGCACCAATATAATGGCCAGCATAAATTCCTGACGAAAGGCCGCCTCTGTGGTCCATGCTCGCTTTATGCCCTTAAACGAATAACCGGTGGCATTAAAAATACGCGCAATACCGCTGGCGGTAAATTTCTTATGTTCCATATTATACTTCTCTAGTATGTGGCCCGTGAGCACGATTAAGTTAATACGGGCCCAAAATCAGCGCACACCCTACCCTGCAAGATAGTGTTAAACAAGTTTTAGTGTTGCACGAATTGCAGCTACTTAACAGGATTGCAGGCTCTGGCCCTAACTACAAATCAATAAGTGCTTGACCCATGGCGTCAAACCCAGTTTGCTAGGGGCAATACTTACAAGCCATGAATGAAATGAATTACTTTAAACACTCTATTCCACCCATAAGCTGGGTAATTTATACATTGTGCGGTTTAGTCTGTGCTTTTTTTATTAGCTGGATATTACTGGCCAAAGTAAATTTTGCCTATGCCTGGCTTCATGATGCCATGGATATTCAACAGCACAGCCGCCAATATGGTCCACAAAACCGTTACCGCCACAGCTTTCAGTACACCGATAAAACTGAACATGTTCGTTTATTTTCAAAGATCAATACCGCCATACACAACCAGGGCACTGGTCTTGCCGCCATTCAGTACCATCATTCAAATGGCAGGGTGATCGATAAACTATTGCATCGTGCCGAGGTAATTCACTTAAAGGATGTCGCCAATTTACTGGATGTACTTAAATACCTAGGTGCGGGGGCCACTCTTATATGGTTAATATTGGCTGCCATTTACCATTTTAAATTATTGCCTGAGCCCAATCTCAAGCAGCAAACCAAAAGTATTATGACCCTAGTAGGTTTGATCGCTCTAGCGGTACTGATCATTGGCCCCGTGAGTGTTTTTTATACACTCCATGAATGGATCTTCCCTCACAACCACCAGTGGTTCTTTTATTATCAAGAATCGTTAATGACCATATTAATGAAGGCACCCGACCTGTTTGGTTTCATCGCTATATTGCTCACGTCACTGGCTTTAATATTATTCCTATTCATTAACCTAGGCGTTCACACCCTTAATTCTAAGTATCCCTATTTAAAATGAAAACATAGGCCATAGTTTGTGTCGGATTAAGCAGCCCTTTACTTTGGCCAGCTTAATCCCCAAGGACAATTCCAATCCGCAAGCACGCCTTCAATCTCAGGTGAACTGAATTTCTCGCCATTATTCAACGGCAGTATAAATTCATATTGAGAGTCTAGGTAGTTAAAGCGTAAAGCATAAGCATGTAAATACATTCGATCAGATTTTTTAGCCGCATAAAGCTCATCGCCAATTATCGCAGCCCCTAGTGATTTAAGCGCCACCCTTAATTGATGGGTTTTACCTGTTGAAGGCTTTAATAAACACAATCTTAATCCAGAGCCAATACTTTTAGAAAAAAACTGAGTAACGGCTGGGCTATCATGGCTTTTAAGCAGTTTATAACTGCCGCGCCGCGACTTAGCCATATCTCCAGCTACTTTACCTTGTTTCTTTTTTAACGTGCTTGGGCAAATAGCCAAATAATATTTTTCAACCAACCTTTCACTGAATAACTGGCACAGCTCGGCACAGCTTTTTTTAGATTTGGCAACCAGGATTAAACCTGAAGTAAGTTTGTCCAGCCTATGCACCGGCCACACATCACAACCTAATTGAGCACGCAGCACACTGATAAAACCTAACTCATCTTCTTCATTATGAAAGCCCAAGCCTGCAGGTTTATCACACAACCACCAATCAACAT
>MAAA01014267.1_pt1 | contig 13758 bp, 11 predicted proteins | sample 1115971 | NCBI WGS metagenome assembly MAAA01 (sample SAMN04961123, study PRJNA320927) | seawater metagenome | isolation source: sample BD02T6 sea water enriched with oil for 6 days | place: USA:Gulf of Mexico | collected 2013-07-27 | reverse complement strand
GTTTGATGATAGCCATGATTTGACTGTCGGAATAACGTGATTTTTTCATGTAGATCTCCTGCGTTTAATATACGAGAAAACTCTACTTATTGGGCCTATTAATTTAAGGGGGGATTACCAACGAAACGGCTATTGTGGTGGCGTTATAACAAATATACTAACTCATGCACAACAATATACTCAAGGCACTCAGGGGGATTTTTAGCGAGATCTAGGTTCAACCAAATGCGTTTCGCTTCAATATTGCAGCTTCCCCACTTGGTCTTCATTTTTTTAACGCCCCAGTCGTTAATGGTTACACCAATTTAGGTTTGTCATTGATCTAATAGACTGGGAATAACTAACTTTAACTGCTCGCGATACCATTCGTTCATTAACTTTAAACGGCTCTGAGTACTGGTATTCGCCAATACCGTTAACCGAATTCTGTTGCCTCCAGCCAGTTCAATCGAATGCTTACCCGCTTGCTCTACTACTTCTAAGCGGTAGCTTTTACCAAAGAAGTAATGGTTTTCACCCGCCACCAATTCTCTAGCGCTTTGACGTGGCTGCTGACGACATTCAACCTGCTGTTTTTTAATCCAGGAAAGCTAATCAATAATGGCTAAACGAATACGCTCATCAGTCACATGCGCAGGCACGGCGACCCGTACATGGCCTTCGGGTGGGTGAACACCCAAATGTAGATTTTTAATATCCTTACGAATAATCTGGACATGAATGCCAGCAACGACTATCTCTGAATTGCTGCCTAGCTTGTTCTTTGGCTGCGTCATCGGCTATTGATACTCATGCTGATTCTTCTCGAATAGCATTAGCCACTTCACGTTATTTAAGCGATCACCAACCCAGTCGGCCTTTTTGGTATAACGAATAGACGTATCAATTTTAGACGCTAAAACCTCACCATTACCTAAGTTATCAAATAACGCGCGATTTTCTGCTTTATCAATACTTGGGTTCAACAGAATAGCGCTAAGCTTTTTTAAATAAATAAAACCACCCTACATCAGTATGATTTTTGAAGTCAGAAATACTGTATTCATTCTGACTCAAAACACCCTGAATTTCTGCCATTAATCCGGCCTCGTATTACACGAAGCAACTCTTTCCGAAATAAATTAACGACTCGACCTTGGTTTGCACGTCCCCTTCTTCCTACATTACTCGTTCTTCTAATTCCTTTAATACAGAGCAAAAACTAACTATCTTACTTATGATTTCCTGAGCTTCGTTTAGGCCACTTTTACAATAATAGTTGTGAATTTTTGAAATTATAGTTTCTGTATTCAGTTGATTAAAACCCTGTTTATCAAGCACAGATAAAAGCTCACCAGAGTAGTCGGAAGCCCCCTTCCCTATAAATTTAATATTGATTCCTATAAGGCTATTTCTAACCTCTATATGACAATTATTACCATCAAATCTCCACCCCTTGATTTTTGCACAGGCAGTTTCATCGCGAGACTTAACTTTATTGTAACCAACCGTAGTGAAAGGCGCCAGCAAACCTTTTCTTTGTTTCAATTCAAGCTCTAATACTTTTGTATAAAGTTCATGGTGATAATGATTACGTTGAGATTCACTGAGCAATATAGTCTCTTGACTATTATGTTCAATAAACCCTTGATTGCAGCACTTCATCAACTCTTTGTGCTTTATTAATGCCCTGCGCCAGCCACTTATTTCAGGGTTTTCAAGTGCAACGGCACAAATAACTTGCAATGAATGCCCTATATCCTCGGCATCGAATAATGGATTGTCGATCACAGCTTTAACATACTGTTGTTTTTTTTCAATATCTCTAGATCCTATACGCATTAAACGTCGCCAGCTATGATCTCGCGGTATGTTATTTCGAGTATCCCTAGAACTCAACATGTTATACCTATCACCATTTTTTTCTGTGAAGTAAACACCCTCACTTAAAACCGCTCTTTCCCAAAGATAATCAATGTCACCTGAACTATTACGGATGACTCTAAATACATTACCGGCTGACTTGGAATAGTATTCAAAGTAATTAAAATACTGTTTATCAAGTTCTTCATTCCAGTCGCAGTTTTCCTGCCCACGATAAAACTCTAAGATTCCTGAAAAATTAAGAATAAAGCCTATTTGACCATCAAAAAATGGATGCTTCTCGGCATCTATAATCACTTCACGCCATCTGTTTGATTTAAGTAATAAATGGGCTTTTATTTTTTCTTCTAAAATTTGAGAACCAGTGAAACCTGATAGCTCACAGCCACCTTTTAATACTTCTAAAATTGGTCCATCAATTTGGCTCAATGAGTTAATAGAAAAGAGTGCTCTGTAAAACTCATCAGAAGTATTTATAATGGTATTTTCAACTAGGTTATAGATAACACGCATCCAGTCTTTCAACTCTGACAAGTCATCATTTTTTGCCAAGTATGTGTAAAAAGCAAAAAAACGTAACTTGTCATCGTAACTCGCGTAATTAGAAACAATCCTCTCAAAGGTTTTCTCTTCCGAATAATAATATGAGTCTTCTAAATAGGGAGTAATCTTATTGTCAGAAAGCCCTACGCTATAAATAAGATCTAGCACTTCAATTAGACGAACAATTAGGCCTTGATTAAAACAATCTAGCTCTCTATATTTGGAAAAAGTTGGCGCTTTTAACCTCCCGGAAGCACCAAAAATATCACTCTTAGCTTTAGCTAATTGCACTTGAGAATTTTGATTATCTAAAAGGTATTGATACGAAATAATCAACCGGAAAAAGCTCATTAGTTCATCATCAAATGTATTATCTTTTGAGTGAGTATTTCTATAGGGCCAGAATAAGTCTGCCCAATCAGAATCTATTTTGTGAATAAAATACTCAAAGCCACCAACGGAGCCATTTTTAAAGGACAATCGATAATCCGGCCAAGGCTGATCATAAGACTGAATGAACTGCTCAAGCTTTGCCTTGAAGTTTTCAAATACCGTGAGCGGCTTACCACGGGCATTCATCTTAATATACAGTTCGTCAGACAAACCGAACGAATGCAGGTTTAAAAATTGAAAAGTGATGTAGGGTTTAGCTGTATCTAAGAGTTTTTCAAATAGCCCATCTGCTTTCCCTGTAAACATTTCTTGAATGGCATCCAACATACATAAGCAAGCTTGAACCGTAGGGTCTTGCTGCCAGGATAAATAAAACCACTGACAATCCCTGACTTGCTCACTCAATTTAGCCTCACCTATAACAAAGTCTTTAGCCATTAAAGCATTAAAGAACTCAGTAGTGCTTGGTCTTGTTTTGTAAGTAAAGCGTGACTGCCCTTCAGATGTAACAAACTTCCCCCTAAAGTCCGAAAGTCGATCGTTTTCAACCGCTAAGTACCAGTGAAGCAAAAACAAAGTTGTTAAACGTTGCTGCCCATCGAGTACAGAGAAGACCTCGTTCTCATCACCTTCATAATTTCCATAAACAAAATCTAGGTCGAGCGACTGTCGTGAAGGAGTATCCTCTAGCGTTAAAGCATTCGATAAAGAGCGTAAGAACAAAGTTCTGACCTCCCCCTCTTCAGATCTTCCTTGCGCATAATCACGCTGCAGAATGGGTATCTCAATAAAGTTGATTTCGTCAAATAAGCTATAAAACGTTAAACTTTTGCCACTGTTCATTAGTGCACTCCTTCGCCACAAAAAATGCCATAAATACTATCAACCATGGCTAATTGATGATCTTGACTGTCCTTTACCTCCCAATACAACATTTTATCGACTTTCTTGCTGTAGTATTTCAAAAATGCATTTTTGGTACACAAAGGAACAAAAGTCGCTTGCTTATCAAGGTCGATAATTCTGGAACGCTTTATCGGGAACACAGCATTTTGGTAGCTACGATTTGTTGAGCTATCCAATAGGGTTAAATTACCGATAGAGTTATCAGTTTCTTCATCACCACCAGGGTCATAGAGCGATAAGACACGTTCATAAATGGTTTCAAACTGCTCATTATCAAACACCGTAGTATTCAATAGTTTCTTTGCATCATCCCTAATCGACTGCGCAGTGCACCCCCCCCCTGCAGGCATTTTCTTCGGATTAACCGTGTTATCGTCAGAAATATAGTCAACAACATTAATCAGCCAGACTTTCTGCTTGTCTTTAACCGTAGGCATATCGGATGCCACTGAACGTATATGTTCAATATCCCAGGCATCCAGCTTGAATTTTTCGAACTGAAAACGCGAATTAGTTGCGGGGTTCGCTAGCAGGCTAGCAATATTAAATAGTAATAAAATAGCTCTTAATCGCTTTGGGCCAAAGTCATAGCTAAGCTTAGATAACTCCGCTTCAACTAACACCCTAGAAAGCTCTGAAAAGGCTTTATTAGGAAAGGTTTTACTGAATATTCGCTGAATGAGCGCATGTCGAAAAGCATGTTTGCTTTGGCTAGCTTCGCTTAAAGCAAATATCACTTCAATCGCCACATCTTGCGATATCAGATATCCCACCAAATGAAATAGCGCTCTATCATTAAACCACTCTTCCAGTGTCATGAAACACTGCTTTACCTTCAACCATTCTTGAACAACATTGGCATTTTGTTCATCGAGAATTTTATTAAACTGTAAGAATATTTTTAGTTTATCGTTATCAAGAATGCCTTCACTACTCAATCTTCTGGCAGCCAGTGCCAGCACAAACTCTATGCGATTCGTTTTAATGGACTTATTGCTGACAAAATACCAAAAGCTATCATCTTGTAAGCGTTTTTCAATGGAATCCCACTCTTGGGAAATATTGAGCTGCTGAAGGTGCCTGGCGGCCTGGCTATCACGATTAAAATTGCTTGATTTTAGAAACAGTGCTTTAACCAGCTCTGCACTCACCAGAGGAATCTTACCCATGTTCAAGCGGGTAAATACATCGGTTACATTCTCATAATCACCAACTTGATACCAAATAACTTTAACATTCTTTCCCGTTTCATCGTCGTTTAACAGAGTTTGAATAAATTTTATCTGATAAGTCGGTTCTTGTTTTTTAAACCATTCCTCAACGGCCTTTTTTGCCTCAACAATATGGAAAAAATCAATATTTTCCTCGCCCCGTTTGTCATCAATATTATTGAGAAATTCCGCACTACTTTCTCTGGTTTCATAACTCAATTGATAACGAGAACTGCCTAACAGCGTGAGGATATCTTTGAGGTAAGTAAGAATGATAAAAATGGTGGTTAGACGCTGCTGTCCATCCACCAATTCCCAAACACCATCCCGCTCTTTTACAACTATGGGTTGCAAACAATAAAAGGCTTCTTTGGGGCTATTTTCCGCTTGTTGCTGAAAACCCTTGATGTCATCCAGCAACTCTGTGACTTGTCGCTTAGTCCATCGAAAACCCCGTTGATAGGCTGGGATAAAAAAGTTTTCATTTAGCAAGGAATTAATCGGTTTTAAAACCAGTTCATTATGCTTGGGCATCCGTTATCCTTATTCTTTTGTCAGAGGCAATCTAGTTTTACCCGTGAGTAAGTCTTGCATCATGCCTGGCTTGGTTTTCTGGGTCTTGCTTAGGTGTTGTTGTAGCGCATCGAATTCTGCATCCATGCCAGATCGGCCGTTGGCGGCCATATAAATTAAAAATACGATTACCTTCAGGACTAATGTGAGCTATTGCGGCAACCATTTTAACTGAATCACAATGCTCAGTAAAAAACTTACTGCATACCCACCCTTTTAAACAACTCACCGAGAAGGACGAGATTATTAATCTAGTAACCCGTTGTAATAATACTGCTGGCACTTCGATAAGTCCGTAAGGGTCTTTGGCGTATTTGTCGGATACGTACTTCATGAATAGTAGGGTGAGTACGTAGTCTTTGTATTGTGATGCATCCATACCGCCGCGCAGTTCGTCGCAGCTAGCCCATAGGCTTGAGTAGAGTTCGGTTTTTTTTATGGCCATGGTGTTGTTTCTGTATGTTCGCTGTATATGGGCGTATTTTCGCACTTTTGGTGCTGAAAAGGGGGGATTCTATAAAGATTGCCTAGCCCTTGGTTAAGGCCAGTACACTTTCTGATAGGCTTTTATCAAAGCAACGTCTCTTATTATTCAGGGGTGCTTTCTGTTTTATTGTTTTTGTATTCCACTCCGGTCTCTAAGCCAAAGGTTTTACCAAATATATTCCCAAGCGCGCCACCAATAGCAGCACCAGCAATAGTGCCAGGCCCAGGAATGATAGAACCCAGTACAGCGCCAATCTTTGCCCCCACTACAGCACCGCCGACACCACCGACTACTTCACCAACTTTGGCCTCTTTAGACTGATCATCACCAGAAACAATACCTTTATCCCAATATTCCTTAACGATGTTTTCAAATAGCTCAGGAGTCGCCTTTAATTGCTCATACACGTCATCTACTTGCGAAAGGCTGTCTAACAGTTCATTTTGATATTCATTTAAGGCGGCTAGTATCTCTTCTTCCGATGTACCTTGATTTAGCAATTCATCTATAACACCCAGAACAAGATCCATCCCAAAAGTTTGATACGCCCCTCTCAACTCTAGGTAAATTGGGCTATCTGCTACTGCGCCATGAATTTGATCACGTATAAACTTACCTAATGGATTAAAACCATATGCAGCACCATTAGCAAAGTCTTTTACTAGGTTACTTCTATCTTTGAATAAGACATTTATTACAAATTCAACACCTGCTTGCTCTTGATCTTCATTCATGAGAATAGCTTTATGAAGTTCCGAATCTACCTTTTCACATACATATTGAACCAAGAACTGCGGAGACAGGGCTAGCTCATATGCTATTTGATCTATAGCGGTATACATTTCTTCTTTATCGCTTTCTTCTATGTCATCCGACCCATTAAGCAAATCATTGAGATTTGTGAAATTACTAATATAATTTTCTAACTCTAAGTCGAGCAAGGTAAACGCTTTTGCTTCAATAAATTCGATATTTTCCATTATAAAAACCTAGCGAATGTTGTTAAGTAGCGCATCTGTTACGCTGTCAGTTGAGTCATGTCCAAAGATTGTATCTATAAGCTGTCCGTTACCATCGTAATCAACTGTCCCTGTAGGTGTATCTACTGTTCGCTTAACCAAAGAAAATTTGTTGTCAAAATACTCACGCCCTATGGGTGTTTCCCTAGAAAAACCTTCAAAACGCCCTATTGCATCGAATTCATTTCGCTGACCATCTAAACCTTCTGTCGTCATGCCATCATATTTACCATCCGCATCAGTAAAATGGGTTGTATTCATAAATGGATTTGAATAAGAACTGACAGCTAGTTTCCCATCTTGAAATAGCGAAGCTCGATTTGCGAAGTGAGTTGTTGAGATAAATGCCATTATTTTTCCTTAAACTTTTTATACATTACGCATTATTGTCTAGACAACCAACGGCTCTTCTTTAGACAATAGCGCCATAAAGTCATCCATGGCACGAACTTTTAGGTCTATTTGCATGAAATCAGCCACGTCTAAGACTGAATCCGAGACAGGCTCATTATTTTTAATTGCCTGTGTCATTCGCTCGGTTATTGCTGTGAATTGAATTTTTTGCTTAGCCATATGTTCTATGGCGGTTGTTTCGTAAGCATCGGTATTCTTCTTTAACTGTTCAATTCGCGATTCGAATATCTCTTTAATTCTTAGCATTCTTTTTTCAGGCTTAACCGAAAACAGGTCAGCTTTATCTATCAGCCAAACAACAAGGGTAGAAGCCACACCACTTAGAACAATACTGGCGACATCCGTTAAGATATCTCCGAATGGCATTTTCCCAATAGTTGGCAATATACTGACCTCTAAAGCAAAAACTACGTAGGTTGTTACTGTTGTTGCTAATAGTTTAGTAATCGCATCTGCTTTTTGGGCTTTACTGCCCTCGCCTGTCATAATTTTAACGGCCTGTACAATCGCATTAAATCCTTCACTGATTATTTTCAGTGCTTTTTTTAATAAACCGACAAACATATCGATAATTGCGTTGATTAAATATTTTGTAAAACCAAGAATTAAGTCTTTAAGACTTGCCATACCTAGGCTTGCCATATTTTCCATAACATAGGCATTGCACCTTTTCATACGGTAGGCAAATGCTCCAGCTGTGCTTGATACGGGCATCCCTGTTTGAATCCCATTTTGTATTGCATCAGTAACTTCAAAAAATAGGGGCTTGATAATAAGTAATATTAAATTACCTAAACCTTTATTTACCGATTCATCCTTAGCCTGATTTGCAGCCCCTTTTGCTGCGCCTTTAATTAGTTTTGTATCTTTTGTAATATTTTCCAGTACAGTTTTATTGGCTTTTGATTCTAATGCCGACTGAGCTTCTTTACCTTCTTTAAGCACTGCAGCCTTAGTTTTATCATTATAAATTTTCTGCTGTTTTTTTAATTGTTTTTTATCGGCAGCGGTCGGATTTTCTTTTCTGGCAAGCTGTTCGTAATCGTTAACTGATTCCTGCCAGGTTTTAGCCCCTTTTGACTTATTAATTTCTTCGCTAATTACGGCTAAATTAGCATCAATACCTGATATCGCCTTTAGATCATCCTTAGATAATGCAACAGAACTTCCAAAATCGTCAAAAACTTGCTTTAAAGGTACGGTATGATCGGTATTAGAGACTCGCCCTGTCGATTTATTCCCTTTCGCTTTCTGTTCTTTAATTACTCTATCTGACTGTCGTCTTAACTGTTTTTTAGATCCATCAGCATTCTGTTCTAACTCGCTATGTACTACTTTTTTGGTACCATTTTTACCATCGAAGTGCTTATCCCGATAAGCATCTTTTAGATCTGTGTCTTCTATTTCATCACGTTTGTACTTACCTTTGTCGTCTTTATTAGACTTACTATTTTCATCTAAGTTGATTTTCTCTAATGCTGCATTTTGCTCAGATAGAGAGTGAGTGGAATAACTAAACGAGCTAATTTCAGAGTGTAGGCGAGTAGCGTTAAGCCCCATCTTACTTAGACCTAATTTCTTTATGCCCAGCAATCCATCACATAGACTTAGAATTACAGGGGTAATCAGCTCATCTGACAAGCTTCCCTGATCAAATTGTTCGTATACTTCAGATATAATATCCTCAGCTGCTTTTTTATCATGTAATTCGATATCAATTAAAGCCTTACTAAGCTGAAGTGGAGATTTTCCTTTCAGTTTAGCCAGCACATCTTCTGCGCTTAGCTCTAGCTGCTTAAATTCAGCTTCCATGCGTAATAATCCTTATGCGGCGATAGCGCTTATAACTTTGGCTTTTTCAAATAGAGCTTGCGATTTCTCGGCTTCGCCATCAACGACAGTGCCTGCATCGGTTAAATAACCCAAGGTCGACATTGCTTTCAATACGATTGATAAATTAAACAGTGCAAAAAACTCTTCTAAATGAACCGTCGGCATCATTTTAAAATTCAACTTATGGCTAACAATGTTTGCCGATTGCAACATCAGCTTATTACGCTGGCTTTGCACACCGTATTCAAAACGATTTAACAGGTTTTCATAATTCATCACTAATGTATCAAAATAGCCCACTACTTGAGATATTGAGCCTTCAATTACTGTAAGCTTTACTATCTGCGATTTCATTTTTTGAATTTCGTCATTAATTTTTGATTCTTCTTCTTGTACCTTTAACAAACTTTCCTTCGATTTTCCTCGAGAATAAAAACCTAAAGTAAAGACGTACGAGGCTGCCCTAACAAAACTAAATTTATCAAAATTAATGAGTATAAGGGTATCTTTTTTGGTGATAGAAACTTCTTTTTTTATACTGAATACTTCATCATCAAAAAGCTCATCAAATGGCTGCCCTTTAATCGTTACGCTATGCATTCTATTTGCGACAGAAACAAAGCGTGTAAAGTGCGTATCATAGATTTCTTTCTTAACTCGATTTATCGTTTCAATCTTCGCTTCTATACGGCTACCAATTTCAGAGACTTCTTTCTCGTAGAGCTTGGTTTCTTTATCATACCGTTCTGATATTTTCGCATACAGCGCTTCTGCTTTATCGGCATTTGTTTTTCCGGTAAAAGAACCCCATGCTTTACTAACCGTCTCGGTAACCTTGTTCTTTACTGCTTTCGCCGTATCAACAACCTTGTCTTTCATTTTCTTTAATTTTGAAGCGGCCCAACTAAACATAACTTAACTCCCTAAAATCATCGAGTAACCTTCACCTACTAGGTCATTCATTGCCTGCACCCAGCGCTTAATTTTTTTCATCAAAAAATTGTCAATATCTAATGATTCAGCTAAATTCTCCATAAAGCTCTTTTCAGCGTCACAATATTCACCATCGGCTAATAACACACCGAAAATTTCTAAAATAATTATTTTCTTTGTTTGTTCTTCAGACTGCGCAAGCTGCTCTATAACTTCATTTATTTTGTCTTGGTGTAATAGCTTATAGTCGCCAATACCGCATTCTTGTGAGAAAGCTTCAAATATTTCTTTTTCTGACTCTTTATGAGCTCCATTCACGCCCATGGCATAATGGGCCAGCTCTAAGAAATTATTTTTTTCGGTTATGTTTAATTCGCTTAAGTACATGTTTCTTCCTTTTCACCGTACTGAGTCGTTATTTTTTTAGGCTGATCATCACTTTGCTCATATACATATTGGTGCTTACAAACGACTTCGCCAGCTTCATCATATTCATACTCGAATATTGGGTTTTTGGATGAATCAAACTCAGCACCCTTTATGAATAAACCAGTAGGGCTATATTCCATGCGATATTTTAAGCTGCCCTCGTGGTAGGTTTCACTAATGCTTTTGTGACCATTTACATAAGATATTTTAGTATCTTGTCCCGTTTGTTTATCTTCAATGCGAGTGACCTTACATTCTCCAAGATGTTTGATGCTATCTTCCGTTTCCAACTTTAGCTCTTGGTGGGATGCCAGCTCATTGATTAGCTCTGATATATTTTGAATTCGAAGGCTTTGAACAAGCTCTGAGAGACTCTCTAGACTGGATTGGTTTCCTATTTTAATACCAAATAGGCCTGCTTTTGTATCACCAGATAGATTGGCTATTTTAGTAGACAGTGAATTAAGAGCCGACTGAATTAGCTGTTTGTTATGCTTTACCAGTAAATCGGTATTATTCTTTGAGGTAAGGTTCATACCTTTAACAAGCTCAGACGACGAAGTCTTATAACGCGATAAAACTATATCTCTACTTTTATTTATCTCCAGCACTGTTTGCTCTATCGCCTTAATGACCTGGTCGTTTGAGGCGCTCAGGTCATTGAGTTGAATCGTTGTATTTTTAAATTTGAATAGGGCAAACAATATCGCTAAAAGAGTTGCTCCATTGAGGCCTAGGAGTACAAAATCCATGTTGATTTCCATTTCTTATCCAACTATATCTAATTTTAATTAAGTCATAATTATCAGGGTTAGCTTTGGTGTTTATAGATATGACCAAAGGGCTAATACTGACAAATTTATAATGAGTTTCGCTACAAGGACGATAGTTCCCCTATCCATCCCGCCGGTCCATATATTTCGTACCAGCTTGTATTTTAAGTAGCGCGCCTTTAATTGTTATTTTTGTGACATGTTATACCTTTTTACTAGTTTAAAAACAATGCTAATAACAGCGCATTAGGTTAAGAATTTGCAACAGACTAAACGGCACTCTTCCGTTTCAGTCTATTGGCAGCAATCTACTAAAATGATTCAATATGACTTTCAATGTTATCAATATATTTTGCCACCACCTTACACATACTCTCCTTGTCTCGTCTCATATTGCTTTCCAGGCGAAGAGACTTAGTCTTATTAATATTCTCCAAGTTAAATGTTTCATCTCCAAATCCGGCCCATACTCTCGCTAACTTATCAGAGCAATCACTATTAAAATTAGATTTAACAAATTGAAGTTTTAAATCAAATGTAGGCTCTACTTCTACCTCCGAATCCTCTATTGGCTTCGAATTATAAAAATTTAAATATAATGACCACTTCCGTGCCTCGTCATTTTGAAGTGAGTGCCATTTACTGAGATGAACTGAAATAAAGTCTGGACCAATCTCTACGTCAAGACCGTTTATATTAGAATGAAGATATTCCTCTAACTCAACATAGGAATCCCATCCAATTAGCTGATTAATCGCTGTATAGTTTTGATAATACAGGCTTAATAATCTTGAGTTTTTTGTCTGATTCCCCACCATGATTGATATATAGGTTTTATCATCGATATATACCAAGTCTTTATCCGTCATAACCTCTAACGCTTTAGCATGCGCTTTAACAAGATTAAATATAGCCGGCTTAACTTGGCTAAAATACTCATCTTCATCTAGATCTAACTCAGCCAAAGTGTGGTAATAATCTTCTATTAACTGCGTTACTCGAACAGGCACACTTTCGTTATCTTTAGCCTCTTTCAATATTTCAATCAACCAATCGTATGATACCTTTAACCATTGATAACTTTGAGCACCGTCCCATTTTTCATAGCCATCCATATGTAAATACAGAACGTTATACCCTTTAAGGTTTTCTTCCCCCCACCTTTTATATCTTTGTAATTGCCCTTTGGTTTCATTTGCTCCATATTTATTTTCAACAACGATTGCCAACTTTTCTTCTGGGCACATAACAAGCAGGTCAATATAACCATATTCACCTGCATCGTGTTCATGAAAAAATACCGAGCCTTGCAAATTCATCTGTGAAACATGCAAAGGGGTTGCATAGCCCTCTTGGAAAAAATCAGGACGCTCTTCTTCATCCTGATCCATGGCTACTTTCCAGCAAGTGTTTAACAGCCATGTTAACGGCCCAGTACCAAGGCAGTGTGATTCACGCGGGTTTAATACCCATTCAATCATTCTGCTATGATTGGTTTCACGCATAGAGTTAAGCTGGAATGCATTTACATCCTGATTCCATAGCTGAAGTTTTTTAAAATCCGGGTCGGAAATCAGATGATTAATTAAATCATGTTCTTCCCGAGTAAAATCAATATCCATATAGCCTGCTCCAAATAGCTGAACAATAAAATCTTTCAAAATAAACTTAGCGCTCTTAAGTTAACGAAAGAACGAACTCATAACCCCATAAGACAACACATAAGCCTGCTTTCTAGCACGTGTAATGGCCACGTACACCAAACTACGCTCTTCCGTCTCCGCTTCTTGTGCAGATACCTTATCCGCCTTACCTGCCATGGCAACCGCCAATGGCACCAATCCGTCATTCGCCGAGGCCAAGATCAATTGATCAAATTCCAAACCCTTAACCCTGTGTATAGTGGCCATCTTAATGGCAGCATCTCGTCTGCAATCTACTTCAGAGGGCTCGATAACAGCAGTGGCTATGCCTAAAGCCTCTAATTTCTCACGGATTGTCATGAGTTCAGCTGTCGTTCTGGCCACGACACAGGTATGTGATAACGGCCAATCACTCTTTTCTACCAGCGCCTTTATATACTTAGCTTGTTCATCGTCGCTTGTGAAATGCTCTAGCAATGGTGCTTCGCCATGCGTCAATGACCTATAGAGGCTGTTATTATCCTTACCCCCGTCTAAATCATCGATATTACGGCCCTCAAGCAAACCGCTGGCCCATCGCCTAATTTCATCCGTGGTGCGATAGTTAATATTCAGTTTTTTGGCTCGCCCCCTGATATTGATATTGCACTGTCCCAATACCACTCTGTTACGGCCATAGATCCTCTGATGGGCATCCCCCACGATGAACATATCGTTTTTCTCTTCTGTCACCATCTC
>MAAA01014266.1_pt1 | contig 13786 bp, 12 predicted proteins | sample 1115971 | NCBI WGS metagenome assembly MAAA01 (sample SAMN04961123, study PRJNA320927) | seawater metagenome | isolation source: sample BD02T6 sea water enriched with oil for 6 days | place: USA:Gulf of Mexico | collected 2013-07-27 | reverse complement strand
AATAAGTCAAGAATTATATTTTCCTAATTGTGCCTATATAGATGTTTTTATTAAGAAAATAAATTTTTAAGACAAAAAAAGTGTAATTACTTAATCTGGCATGGATTTGTAGTGAAAATGCTTGAAATGCCTATGGATGCTCACTTAAAGAGTTTAATTGTCTTGAATTGCTCACTGGTTTATGAAAATAGAGTCGCACTAAAACCGAATATAAGGCATTTATATTTCATTGATTGATCAAATAAAAAGCTAAATTCAATCCAAATTGTTAATTCCTCGATTTTCCCTTATTCTCTCCTCGTAATATTAACCCTGGTTCCACATGACTGATCAAATATTGACCTTGAAAGAAGTGGCTGCATATCTAAAGCTGGCTGAAAAGACTGCTTATAAATTGGCAGCAGCTGGTAAATTGCCTGGTTTCAAGGTTGGGGGTAGCTGGCGTTTTCAAAAAGAAGATGTACAGCAATGGATTGAAGAACAAAAAACAATGAATAAAGGGTAGCCTCTGTGAACGCAGTAGAAATAGAAGAAGCTATATCCAATCTAGCTGAACAGCCTTTCGATGCAGCAGAGTTTCCATTTGCATTTCTAGAAGCATTTGGAAACAAGCCTGCCACAATTAAGCGCTTAAAGAGTGGTAATACCAATAAATCGGATATTGATGGCGGTATATTGCAGCGTAATAACCTGCATATTACCACATGCCCTGAAGGTGAAGTTTCAAACACTCTAATAAAGCTAAAAGAAAGCCCTGAGACTAAAAAAGCGAAAGCAAAGTTTATTATTGCTACTGATGGGGTGCAGTTTGAAGCTGAAGATCTAGTTTCAGGTGAAGCTCCTATCGTTTGTGAGTTTAAAGACTTTCCTGATCATTTTGGCTTTTTCCTACCTCTGGCTGGCATATCTACAGTAAAAGCAATTCGTGAAAATTCGATTGATATTAAGGCTACAGGTCGCCTTAACCGCCTGTACATCCAATTATTAAAAGACAACCCTGAATGGGGTAAGGCTGATCGTAGCCATGATATGAACCATTTCATGGCTAGGCTAATATTTTGTTTCTTTGCTGAGGATACAGATATATTCGAAGGAGAGGATTTGTTTACTTCCACCATTCAGCTGAGTGATAGGGATTCTTCAAATACCCATGAGGTTATGAGTGAGATCTTTCGTGCAATGGACACAAAGCTCAAAGATCGCACTATTGCTAACCTTCCTAGGTGGGCCGATAGATTCCCCTATGTAAATGGTGGTTTATTTTCAGGGTCTACCGAAACACCTAAATTTAGCAAAATTGCTCGCTCCTACTTAATTCATATAGGTAATCTAGATTGGACGAAGATCAATCCTGATATTTTTGGTTCAATGATTCAGGCTGTGACGGATGAGGAGGAGCGTAGCTCGCTTGGCCTTCATTACACTTCCGTTCCGAACATATTAAAGGTGTTAAACCCACTTTTTTTAGATGATCTTCGGGATAAGTTAGTAGAAGCAGGTGATAGCCCTATAAAGCTATTAAACCTTCGTAAACGTCTTTCTAAGATTCGTGTCTTTGACCCAGCTTGTGGCTCAGGAAATTTCTTGGTTATCGCCTATAAAGAAATGCGTTCAATTGAAGCTGAAATTAATAAACGACGTGGGGAAGAAGTGTTAAAAACTGAAGTCCCCTTAACAAACTTTCGCGGTATAGAGTTGCGCGACTTTCCTGCTGAAATTGCACGCTTAGCTTTGATTATTGCAGAGTATCAGTGTGATGTGATGTATCGAGGTCAAAAAGAAGCGCTTGCCGAGTTTCTGCCATTAAATGCGATGAATTGGATCGTTTGCGGTAATTCACTTCAATTGGATTGGCTGAGTATTTGCCCGCCAACAGGGTCTGGTGTGAAGTTACTTTCAGATGATTTATTTGAGACTCCTCTTAATCAAGCTGAGATTGACTTTGAGAATGAAGGTGGTGAAACATATATCTGTGGGAATCCACCGTTTACTGGGACTAGAAAGCAGTCTGACGAACAAAAGAGTGACCTTGAATCTGTATTTTCAAAATATACCACTAAATGGAAGAATGCAGATTATGTTGGCGGTTGGCTGATTAAGGCCGCTGAATATAATAAAAAAAGTTTAGCGCCATTTTCTTTTGTTACTACCAATAGTTTATGTCAGGGGCAACAGGTTCCCATAACTTGGGGCGTAATTAAAAGTCTAAACTGTAGAATCCGATTTGCTTATCCATCATTTACTTGGTCAAATTTGGCGAGTAATAAAGCTGGTGTTACGGTTGTAATTGTAGGTGTAGATGGAAGTAACTCTGGAGATCGTTTTATATACTCGGAGGACACAAGAAGAGTTGTAGAAAATATTAACCCGTATTTAACAGAGCATTTAATTGACGGTGTTGAACCACTTAAAAAACCTAATTCAATGCAAGTAGCAATGGATTACGGTGTCTACTACTCAAAGTCAGCTGGATTAATGCTTAGTACTGATGAAAAAAGATACCTGATCGAGAAGGGGGTGCCAAAGCGTGTAATAAAGAAATTTTTGGGATCAACAGAATATATTAACGGTAAAGAGCGGTTTTGTTTGTGGTTAGATGATAGTGACCTCCCTTTAATTGAAAAATACAATGTCCTGAAAGAACGGATTGATAGTGTCAAGTTTGATCGGCTTGCCACGAAAGATAAATCTGTTAATAAGCTTGCTAATAAGCCCCATCAATTTAGAGAGCGAAAAGGAGGCGGATTTAAAAAATTGATCATACCAATTGTCTCTTCTGAAAATAGAGAGTTTTTACCAGCTGGGTTAGTTGATGAGGACGTAATCCCGACTAACAAAGCTTTTTATATTTCAAATGCTCCTTCTTGGTGTTTATCTATAATATGCTCCAAGTTGCATCTAGCTTGGATTGCTACAGTATGTGGCAGGCTAAGATCAGATTATTCTTATTCAAATACTATGGGGTGGAATACATTCCCTTTTCCAAAGCTAACAGAAAAGAATAAACAGGATCTTACTAGGTGTGCTGAAGAAATATTGCTGGCCCGTGAAGCACATTTTCCTGCAACAATTGCAGACTTATATGACCCAAAAGAAATGCCTGAAAACCTCCGTAGAGCGCATGAGCGAAATGATGAGGTTTTAGAACGTATTTATATTGGTCGTAGGTTTAAAAACGACACGGAGAGATTAGGGAAACTTTTTGATCTCTATACAAAAATAACTGAAAATAATAAACCAACTATAAAAAGTAAAAGAAAGGAATCTTAATGATGACGGATCGTAAATCTATCCCATCTGTATCCGTTAACTACGCACAGAATGGCAGTTCAAAAAAATCAAATGAGCTTGGCATGCGTGTTATGCAAGAGCGAGCGTATGAAAAGCGGGGCGAGCAGTATTTATTGATTAAGTCGCCTCCGGCATCAGGTAAAAGTCGTGCATTGATGTTTATTGCTCTTGATAAACTTAATAATCAGGGTGTTAAAAAAGCCATTATTACAGTGCCTGAAAAATCCATTGGATCCAGTTTTAATAATGAGAGGCTAAAAAACTATGGGTTCCATTGGGATTGGGAGGTAGTGCCAAAATGGAATTTGTGTAATGCGCCGGGCGAAGATGGCGGCAAAGTAAACTCAGTAAAAGCATTTATGGAAGGTGACGATAAAATACTAGTTTGCACCCATGCAACCTTTCGCTTTGCTGTAGATCGTTTTGGTATTAGTCTGTTTGATGAATGCCTTATTGCGATAGATGAATTTCATCATGTTAGTGCAAACCCAGATAACAAGTTAGGGGCGCATTTAAGAGAATTTATTAGTCGTGACAAAGTGCATATTGTGGCCATGACAGGGTCATACTTTAGAGGCGATGCTGAGGCTGTATTGTCTCCAGAAGATGAGTCTAATTTCGATACGGTAACTTATACCTATTACGAGCAGCTTAATGGGTATGAATATCTTAAAACGTTAGACATTGGATATTACTTCTATTCTGATGGATATTTAGATGAGATTATGAAGGTATTGAACCCAGAAGAAAAAACCATTATTCATATTCCGAATGTAAATTCACGAGAAAGCACCAAAGATAAAATAAAAGAGGTAGAGCATGTTTTAAGTTCCCTAGGTGAGTGGCAAGGCTGCGATCCTGATACGGGTTTTCAGCTTGTTAAATCTAAGGGCGGGAAAATATTGAAAATTGCTGACTTAGTGGATGATGATTCCGCTAAGCGTGACAAAGTCGCTGCTGCTTTAAGATTACCTAAAGCAAAAGACGATAGAGAATTTGTCGATATTATTATTGCGCTAGGCATGGCTAAAGAAGGTTTTGATTGGATTTGGTGTGAACATGCTTTAACAGTTGGTTATAGGTCAAGTCTTACTGAAATAATTCAGATTATTGGCCGTGCCACACGAGATGCCAAGGGTAAAACCCATACTAAATTTACAAATCTGATCGCAGAACCAGATGCCGCTGAAGAAGCGGTAACGGATGCAGTTAACGATACGTTAAAAGCCATTGCAGCTAGCTTGTTGATGGAGCAAGTATTAGCACCAAAATTCAACTTTACCCCTAAGAACCCTGGTAGCGGCCCTGTTGATGGTTTTGATTACGGTGAAGATGGTTATGATCCTAAAAAAACGAATGTTGGTTTTAACTCTAATACGGGCCAGTTTCAAATTGAAATAAAAGGATTGGCTGAACCTAAAAGCGATGATGCACAAAGGATCTGTAAAGAAGACCTTAATGAAGTAATTACAGCCTTTGTTCAGGATAAGCGCTCTATTGAGCGCGGCATGTTCGATGAAGAAATTGTGCCTGAAGAATTAACGCAAGTGCGTATGGGTAAAATCGTTAAGGATCGCTATCCAGAGTTAGATGAAGAAGACCAAGAAGCAGTAAGGCAGCATGCAATTGCAGCATTGAATCTGACTCAGCAAGGTAAAGATAAAGCGAATGACGAATCTAGTGGGGGCGGTGATGATGGAGAGTCTTCTTCTAACACTGCATTTGTAGACGGTGTGCGTAAATTCGCCTTGAGTGTAACAGATTTAGATATTGATCTAATAGATCGAATTAACCCGTTTAGTGAAGCCTATGCAATTTTAGCTAAATCCATGAGTGAGGACAGTTTAAAACAAGTGGCTGCTGTTATTAATGCTAAAAAGATTAATCTAAGTGAAGAGGATGCTCGTGAACTAGCGAAGCGTGCCATTCAATTTAAGAAAGAGCGTGGCAGGTTACCTGATATTACATCTCAGGACCCTTGGGAACAGCGAATGGCAGAAGGCATTGCCTACTTACAAAGAAAAGTAGCGGAGAGTGCGGATGCCTGATGTTAGTAATGAAGACCTGCTTGCTCAGCTTGGCGCTGAAGTTGAAGTAAAGAAAAAAGCAAAGTTAACCCCTAGAGAAGAAAGAATAATTGCTGGCTTTGAAGAGATTCAGCGTTTTGTAGAAGAGCATGGTGGTAATCCGTCACATGGGGAAGATAAAGAGATTTTTGAGCGTATCTATGCGACTCGATTAGATCAGATCAAGAAGTCTGAAGAGTGTAGGGTCTTACTGATAGATATTGATCATCAGAGTCTTTTGACGGGTGAGCTGGCTAAACTTGAAGCTCAGGTTGAATATGAATCAGATGAAGCCCTATTGGCAGAATTAGGTGTAGGTGCCAAACAAGAAAATGATATTACCAATCTAAAGCATGTTAGATCTTCAGCAGAGAAGAAAGCAGCTGAAGAAATTGGATCAAGGTCTGTATGCGAAGATTTTGATAGCTTTAAATCGGTATTTAAAAACATTAATAGCAGTTTGAAAAGTGGGCTAGTTGAAGCAAAGAAGTTACTTGACAGTAAAGGTCAATCCTATATGGCTCAAATAAGCGAAGGTGATTGGTTCATTGTTAATGGTCAAAAAGCTTTTGTTGCTAAAGTGAGTGAAGAGAGAAATCACGGCTTCGATAAAAATGACCACCGCCTGCGAGTGATTTTTGATAATGCTACAGAAAGTGATCTATTGCTGCGTTCTTTTCAGAAGTCATTATATGAGGACGAAGCTTCTAGAAGAATTGTCCCTGTTTCAGCTGGCCCTTTATTTGAAGGCAACAAAGAGGATGAAGAAGGATATAAAATTTCTGCCGATACTCCTGAAGGTGAAGATCAAGTCAGTGGTACGATATATGTTTTACGTAGTGAATCTGAATTAGAGCTGATTGCCAATAATAGGGATGTAATCCATAAAATAGGCGTTACTGGTGGCAAGGTCGAGAAACGAATTGCTAATGCCAAGGATGATGCGACCTATCTACTGGCTGCTGTAAAAGTTGTAGCCACCTACCCATTGTTTGGGATAGATCGAAATAAGTTGGAGAAATTGATTCATCATTTTTTTGAAAGCGCTAGATTAGACATTGAAATAAAGGATCGATTTGGGAAACCGGTTAAACCAAGGGAATGGTTTTTGGTTCCGTTAGGCGTTATTGATGAGTTGGTAGATAGAATTAAAGATGGGTCGATTGAGTCTTATCGTTATGATATTAAGCAGGCTGCATTGGTTAAATTGTAAATTGATGATTATGGATTTCTGTCAAAATGGGGTGTTAGATGACATTAAATGAAATATTAGAGGACTATATCTCCATACGAGAAACTGGAAATGGGTTTGAAATATACGTAACAAAAATTCATTGGGCTGGTCCACATAAAACTAAATCAGAGTGGGTGCTGGCATATAAGAAAGAATATAATGATACCGAATTAGAAGAGAATGAATTGGACTTAAAATTCCTAAATAGGAGGATAGATGATGATGGAAGAATTGGGCTAGAAATAGATTGTATTTCAGACCCTGACATCCGCATTGGAATTGAGAAGGTTTTAGATCGAAAGGCCTTTTTTAAAACATGTGACGATTGCGGTGTTAGAAATCATACATTTCATATGGAAGGTCGAATTTGTAATTCGTGTATTCCTGAAGTAGCAGGCCTTGTTTATTAGCTTTATGGTTAAAGTTAATTTGTTTACCGAGGCCTCGGTTTCGGTATGAGCCTAGATTTAGCCATACAGTAACTGCAAATCCCGTTCTTTTTAGCTGGTCTTTTTGTGCATTTTCGGCATTGAGTCGCGAGAGCCAGCCTTTGATTCTTAATCTCTTTGTTTTTTGATAAACGAGCTATACCTTCATAAAATTCATCAAATAAAGAATCATCAATTTCTACAGGTTCATTTTTAATTGTTTCGATGGCTTCTGATCTGGCCTTAAACCCTTTTAGGCTTCGCTTTATGTACCTTAAACCAGACTCGAACCACTTTTTTATTTGTCCTTTTAATCGCTCGTTAATATCGTGTAGTAATTTATTTTCATTCTGTAGATCTATAGATTCATTCCTCAGTTTGATATTGCTATTGGTTAAATCTATACAGTCTGTGATAAGGGAGTCTTTAATTTTCTTAATCTCATTGGAGCTACTCTCAATTAACTCTTGCTTTTCAAGATGCTTCTTACCTGTTATTTCTTTTGAAATACCCCTCTCAAATCCAAGTGACTCAAACTTAGCTCCAGCAATATCTTGAATTTTTGACCAGTCTTTTTTTTTCATGTTTCTTAAAGGAGCTTGCTTAGTAATTGGGTCGTAGTTTATGAATATAAAATGAGCATGATAATTCATCTTATCCCTCCCAATATCATCTTTTTTTACATTTCCGTATTTATCAGTATGTGCCTCATCGCAATGGAAGTTGAAGCCCACTGGCTGCAAACCATATTCTCGCTTTATATCCTCACCAAACAAGTCTATAACCCTTGTTAATTCATTCTTCCAGTCTGGCCGCTTCTTCAATACTTCCATTTGGTCCAGGGAAAACCCAATAACAGCATCAATAAATGTATTTGCATTTTTCTGGAATTTCTTACCTTTGATCTTCTCAAATTCTTCGAGCAGCGACTTATACTCGCCATCCAGATAAAAACTACCAAAGTTCTCACCAGCTAAATGTTCTATTGAGTTTTTATTGTCTTTAAATTGTCGAATTACATGGCCAATTCCACCTGCTGCTTTCGAGTGCTTATAATATTTAGCATTTACTGATACATAGTTTTTCATTGTTATATTTTGTTATTGTTATACTTATGTCGTAACACAAATTGACCGAAGGTCAACCCTTGCTCTTAAAGAAGTGCTTTAGCCCACTAAAGCACTACAAGTAGTGCACGGGGTCTGCCGACAGCTAAAAGAGTAGGGTGGTTGAGTATCCATATGATTTTCTAGAGCACGGAATCCACCCCCAAAGGAGGGGCTGGGCAGTGCTATTTTGATGTCATAAAGCTAGATATTTAGTCCAGAGTTGTTTCGGCGTTTGTTTCTTTTTTTACTAGCTATAACCTGTATAGCCTCTTCGATATTTATGGTGTTAGCCACTAAATCATTTAGTAGTCTTCGATGGAGTTCAAAATCCCGATTATATTCAATGCCAGATGATCTAAGTCTAAAGATAAAGTCATCCTCCATCTTTTTTTTATCTCTTATCTTGTCAAATAGCGCCTTGTCTTTATCGTTCATTTCAATTTTCATTATCTTCTCCTATTTTATTTTTTTAGTTAGATCATATTTAGCCTGCTCCTTTTTCGAAACATAGACTGTTGCGTTAAACTTTGCATAGTGGATTTTCTCTTGTGATTGATTCCATACAATTTGAGCGTTTATGCAATATACATTCATATTTCCACTCTTAATTATTTTTATGTAATCATTTTCCTTAAGATACTTTATTGAGTTATATAATGTTTTTCGTGACTTTCCGAAATGCTCTTGCATTGCCTCGTAGCTAGCAATTAGTGCATTTGTATTATCCATATTTTCAATTAAAAATAGAAAAACAGATGATGCCATAGGGTTGTCTTTTGCTAGTTTTGTTATAGCTGGGAAATTACTTTTAGTGAATGCCAAAAATCTTGGTTTTTTTAATTTCATCTCTCCTGTATGTTCATTAATAACAACAGGACATTGATTTCCATACTCATCAATATTTGTATAATCTGTCTTTTCATGTAGTGCCATAATAACCTCATTATTTTGTTGACCTAATTTCGTTATGACATAAAAAATTAAAGCGTCAACCCATCCTTAGTAATTATTTACCCATTAGAGTGTAATTCTGAGGTCGTTACCCATATTTATAGCTAGTCTTTTATTGATTTAAATGTCGATATTCGATTGTATCTGGAACACTAGCGGGTAATTTCACGACCAAAAGACATGATTATTAACCAGTGTTTATATAGGTTTTTTATTTCTCGCTCTTATATCTATGTTACTTATGGTGTGAAATCTAGAAGGTGATACTAGCCAGTGTTGATTTCTATTTTTGGAGTCCCATTTTTGTTTTAATAATTTCCGAGATTAACTCTACAATAATTCTGAAAGGCAAAATAAGTTTTAAGACCAATAACTATGCTGATTTACTTAATGGCTCGTTCCTCGCAGCTGAATGATGAGGCTCAAGGAGCCTCTATTAGGCCATAAATGGCCCCAAGAATACTTTTACTGGCTTGTTAGGGAGTTGGGTAGTGGGGGGAGTAAAAAAGGGCTTTAAAGACCCTTTAATCGATTTATTTGATAGGATGGAAGAAATAAGCAGCTTTGCTGCATTAATCAGTGCTTTTATTCTTTTTGGTTATTAATATCTCTAGTATTATTTCTTAAAAGTAAAAAACTCTGTCACACATATTTACCACAAAACAAAGTTTTCTCAGAAAAATAGCTTTAAAATCAAAGGCTTACGGAATAATAGGGTTGAAGGGGCGAATCCCTCCCTCACCGCCATTTATTCTAAAAAAACCCTTATAAAACAATATCTTAAGGGTTTCTCGAAAGTCAGATTGTTTGCAAGTGCGTACAAAGGTACGTACAAATGTCCAAACGCCCTAAAATCCCCAAAACCCCATCTTATTTGTCTAAAAACCGTTACGGTACCTATTCGTTTCAAGCCCGTATTCCTACTTTCATACATGCAGATAGTCGCTCACGATTAGACATCTTTATAGGCATTTGTGCTCTATATCCCACCCTGAAACCATTGATAAGATTCTCATTACAAACACGCGACCACTCGGTCGCTGTACGTAAGGCGAGAATGAAAATGGTTATTTTGGACAATATAAAAGAAAAATTTTCTGGTGATTCTAGGTCCGCAGGTCGGGCGATAGAGTTGTGGTTGGAATATGAAGGTGTTGCGGCCGCCAGTGTAGGGTTTACTGATGTGGATACCTTCCTTGGTGGGCTTGATGAGGGTGATCATCACCTTCTGGATATGATCCTGGGTTTGCATGTTGAGCAAGGCAGGCAGAAGGAGCTAGCTGAGGAAAGTTTACGGTTGAAAGCTTCTTTGCTACAGGAAAGTGTTCTTGCGAGTAATGAGGTGATGAAAGGGCGTTGGGCTTTAGAGCCCCTCATTGGTGATGACATAACGTTGAGCGAAGTTTATATGAAATTCATCGATGCTAAGGTGTCAAACCAATTGTCTAATGCTTCTATTGCAGCGTATAACTTCGCAATATCTACTTTTGTTCAAATCTTAAACGCTGTTACACGCAGTCAGGAATGTCTGGTGAGTGAAATACAAGCGCAGCATGTCAGAGATTATGTTTCGATATTCCCCGTCATCCCCAAAAACCCGAAGGCAAATGGCGTAACGAATAAAATGAATATGCCTGAAATTATCAAGTTGGTAAGGGGTAAGTCCAGGGAACAGTTAGGGATTCTTGGTTTGAGTTGTTTGGCACCAAAAACGATTTCTACAAGGTTCACAATTGTTAAAGAATTTATTCGGTATATTGAGATGCAGCAATACCCGATAAAGCCAGGGCTTGATGCAATTATTAAGATAATAGGCAAATCGGCCAAGAGGGTAAGTGGCAAGAGGCGTAGGCATAATGCGGGAGAGTTAAAGCAGTTGTTTGAATCGGATATGTATCGCTTGTGTAAATTTAAGCGTGCTAGTGACTACTGGGTCCCGCTCGCGGCGCTTTACACAGGTGCCACGCAAGGTGAGCTTGTGCAACTTTATGTTGAAGATGTCTATCAGGTTGATGGTACTTGGGTGATAAGTATTAATGATAAGGGCGATAAAAGGCTGAAAAATGAAGATGGTAGACCAAGGGTCGTGCCTGTTCATGGACAGCTGATCAAGCTTGGGTTTATTAGTTTTGTTGAAAAATGCAAGGAAGCCAAGCAATTGAAGTTATATCCTGATGAAGAAAGGAATGGCCGGGATCAGTTTAGTGCTTTTTCCAAGCGTTTTAATCGATATCGCAAGAAATGCGGTGTAGGGGTGTCGGAGGATGACAAGGTGGATTTCCATTCATTTAGGCATTTAGTGGCTGGAGTATTGGTTGGGCATGGTGTGGAAGAGGGGATTGCTAATGACATCATCGGCCATGCGTCTCAGTATCGCTCTGAGACAGTCAAAACCTATTCAGAGGGCGCTTTTATAGAAGTTAAAACTGGTGCATTAAAGAAGCTGAAATATGACATAGATTTCAATTACACAAAGTTGTGGCGTAAGAAATTCGATGTTAAAACCGAACTGTGGATTTGATGTGTGCCATTGGTTCGGCATTTAAGGAAGAAATGAAACTAAAAGCCCACGCCTTTGCCTTTCTACACCATGGTGACCAACATTACGGTGATCATCCATACATAGTCCACTTAGACGCAGTGGCGGCCCTTGTAGAGGCTTATGGTGATGCTGTAGTCATCGCATACCTTCACGACGTAGTGGAGGATACGGGCGTTACACTGGCTGACGTTGAAGTTGAGTTTGGTAAGTTGGTGGCGGATTGCGTTGGCATATTGTCCGATGAGCCCGGTGTCGACCGTAAGGAGCGCAAGTCCAGGACCTATGCCAAAATGGCTGGTGTTAGTGGTGAACTGGAATTGGCGCTGGTGGTGAAGGTTGCCGACCGTTTGGCTAATGTGCGTGCCTGTGTTGCCGATAAGAATGTGCGGTTGTTGGGTGTCTATCGGGGTGAGCATGAAGTGTTTAGACGGTCCGTATACCGTGAAGGGTTGTGTGATGAGTTGTGAGGTGAGTTGCAAGGCCTTATATAGTAGTCGATGTTGTTGAGAATACAGACGTTACGTTGGCTGGGGTTGTCTCGTTGTCCCGCTGTGTTTTAATTGTTATGGTCGGGTAAATATTTTATGCAACTAAAAAAAACGGATTTTACTGAAATGTCGTTAGATCATATTAAAAAATTGTCAGTCTCGCTTTTGGCTGTATTCGTTGTATCTTGTGTTGACCTCTCACCTGAAGAAGATAGTGATAACCTTTCGCCTAACGATGAACCAAAGCAAATACAAAACAAAGGTGGTTCTGCTGGCGATCCAGCGGATTTAGACCTGGGCATGAATAATGAAATCAATGAGAATCAATTCTTTAATTATTTTTCGTATACAGCGCAAGCAGGTGAGAAAATAATTATAGGTACGACACTTAACACGCCATTAACTTTAAGCCAGAAAAACACCTGTTCTTTTATCGGAAATAACGGATCTAGCGGCGACACTGGGGCATCTATCGGAAAGACAGATGCTGAAATTGGAGTGTATGATCCTGGCCTGAGTGTGGTTGGTGGTCTATGTGGTGACAATCTAACTTACTCATTCATACAAGACGGAGAATATATTTTTCATCTTAAATTTGAAAATAATGGGGGATACTTCAATGCCTTCACTACTCGTTCAACTCAGTCCAGTGGCTCAGGCTCGCCTAGTGATCCTAAAACACTCAGCCTGACGTTAAATAACGAAATCAATTTAAACTCGTTTTACAACTACTACTCCTACAATGCACTTGCCGGTGAAAAAATAATTGTAAGTGCCTCACTGGATATCCCAATTACCGACAGTGAAGATAATAGTTGTGGATATGTCAGTTATGAGGAGATACACGGAGAGTCTATTGGATTCTATGACAACGAAATCGGCCTGTATGACACTGACTTTAATGTGGTCGGCGGGAAATGCGGGGACGAAATTACACATACATTTGAACATGATGGCACATACATTCTTCACTTGAACTTTAGCAGTGGCATTAGGTCCGGTTACTTCAACGTGGCATCAATACAATGATAAAAGTATAAGAATCACTACAATAAGTTTTATAGCCGAGATTAAATTTAGCTATCATAGGCCTTGGTTGTGTTAGGGCCTATGACCTACACGGGGTTCAAGGCCGGTAATCAAGTTCCGTCAGTTTATCCGCCAGTCTATCCACTAGACGTTCGATTATGTCTTCAATAACTTCGTGCCTGGTACTTCCAAGGTATTCACAAATCGCATCAAACTGGACGATTAGGTTTTCATTTTCAAATCTGTAATAGGCTTTTTTGGCCATGTTGTGGTTTCGGCCTTACCGTTCCGTTGTTTCAATATTAACTGTTAATGTCTTAAAACCAATCCGCTGTGCATACTTTTTGGCCTCATTCACAGACTGGAAAACGCGACAGTTCCCGCGCTGTGAAACCAGCCATTCAATGCCATACATGCCCGTAAAATACATTCGATAACAGAGCCTGCCGTAGTTCGGGATTGGTTCAATTGTGGCGGTTAGTATCCGGCCTTCTTGGTAGTTGTGTTTGCATTCGTTGTGTCTAATGTCGGATTCCCCTGTGTTGTGTCTGTTTGTTTGCACTGGTATTTAGTGTGTGAATCGGTGGTGGTGGGCTCTGAAATCTCCGATCACTAAATACGTATGAAGCCAATACAAAGCGTATTGGC
>MAAA01014305.1_pt1 | contig 13793 bp, 9 predicted proteins | sample 1115971 | NCBI WGS metagenome assembly MAAA01 (sample SAMN04961123, study PRJNA320927) | seawater metagenome | isolation source: sample BD02T6 sea water enriched with oil for 6 days | place: USA:Gulf of Mexico | collected 2013-07-27 | reverse complement strand
GCCACTCACGGTAGGCGGGGGTATTAGCAGTGTCAAACAGGCTGAATTATTGGTAAACAAAGGCGCAGACCGTATTGCCATTAACTCGGCTTTCCATGGCAACCCAAACTTGATCACTCAATTGAGTGACATGTTAGGCCGTCAGGCGGTGGTGGCATCGCTGGACTTTACCATGCAAGGCCAGCAGGCCCTGGTGTTTGATCATAAAACCAGAACCTCAGGTCAATATCAATTAATGGATGCCTGTAAGTTAGCCGAAGACAAGGGGGCCGGCGAGCTATTCATCCACAGTGTGGATCGTGATGGAATGGCCACTGGCTATGAGTTGGATGTTTACAGAAAAATTGTAGGCAGTGTGCGCATACCCGTCATAGCCAGTGGTGGTTACGGTAAGCCCAGTCACGTACAGGATGTCATTACTACCGGGGTTAATGCCATAGCCATAGGTAATGGGCTTAATTATGTAGAACACAGCATAGCGCTAATTAAGGCGTATCTTAACGCTTCCTCCATACGTGCCAGTGATATGGGTTACCAGGCAGGGCAGGTGTCTGAAGAGGGGCGCCTGCTAAAGCAGCAAGATGATTACCTGGACGGTTTAAAGTTTATAAAGAGGGAAGGGCGATGGTATTTATATCGATGACAACTGGTTGTGCAGTGGCTGCAAAATTCACGAGGAAAAAGATACCCTTAACTGGTCAGAGCGGGAACAAAAACTTAAATCTATTCTTAGTGAATACAAAAACAAAAATCTAAACAACTATGATTGCATCATTCCTGTATCTGGTGCTCGTGATAGCTACTTTATCGTGGATAAAATCAAGAATAAATATGGAATGAACCCTTTATTGGTTACTTATAATGCCCAGTACAATACCGAACGTGGTATTCGTAATTTGGTGTATCTGCGTACTTATTTTGATTGCGATATCTTTACCCTCAAATCACTCGCGCCACATTGAGGCGATTGGGGTCACTGTATTGGCATGTATTGGCCGGGCAAACCGTGTTCCCTGTGCAGGTGGCGGTACGCTTAAAAATTCCTCTCATCATCTGGGGCGCTCACCAGGGGATTGACCAGGTGGGTATGTATTCTCATTTGGATGAAGTGGAAATGGGGTTGGAGGCGGAAGACCTTATTAGTGATGAAGATCAGGTCTTTGCAAAAGATATTTATCAGTTTCGATACCCTGATAACCATGATCTGGCCAGCGTAGGGGTACGGGGAATTTACTTAAATAACTACCTTCGTTGGGACACCAAAACCCAACATGAAGATATGATTACTAAATACCAGTATGAAACCCATCCGCAGACTCGAACCTTTGATACTTATAGTGATGTGGACAGCTTTGTCTATTCAGATTTACACGATCACATAAAGCAACTTAAGTGGGGTTATTCCAAAGTAACTGATCATGCAAATCGAGAAATACGTTTAAAACGATTAAGTCGTGAGCAGGCATGCGAACGGGTCAACCGTTATGAGAAAATAGAGCCAGTATTTAATCGACAGTTTATGGAGTGGCTAGGTATTACCGATAACTCGTTAAAGTTTATATTGAATCAACATCGAAACCCTAAGATTTGGAAGCGAGATGAAACCTGGCGTTGGGTAAGGCACGGAAAATTATTATCACCTAGTAAAGATATTATCAATAAAAATAGGCTTGCATGTATAGAGGATTGTAACTTTAAAGTAACGCCGAATAAACGAAATAAGTATAAAGACGAAAACTATATATTGATATCTAAAGGCTGGCTAAATATAAATGAATGACTTAATGCAAGGTATGCTGTCAGGTCAGGATCTATATGTTGTTTTGGAAAATAGATTTGGTGAAAAATACGTAGAATCTTATAGCTTGCCAACGGTTATATTGCATGAAGATAGGTTTTGGGGGAAATTTGCTAACGTCCACTCTACCGTAGGTCATTTTGACTTAGAAAATTCAAGAACACTATCGTATGCCTACAATAATTTCAGTGAAGTAGTTTGTACTGTGGCACTAAATTCATTTACTCACAGATTCTACTCGTCAAATGTCTATTCTAGTGTTGACTTTTTTTGTAAGGGTCGCTATGAGAAAATATTTGATAATTATAGTAGGAATACTGTTTCATTGTTGAGTGAGGCCGTTCGGGCAGGTCTTAGGTTGAAAGTGATAATTAAAGGCGGCGACGGGTATAAATATATAATTCCAATACATACTTTAGAAGTTTTTTTAGAGAATAATAGGTTTAACATGGAAACTGACTTTGATGGATTTCCTAGTATATTAAAAGACTATGACTGGATAGATAAGCTGAGTCAGGATTTTAATGATTCAATTACATTATTTAAACCACCCTCTTATCCTGGTACAAGGTATTTTCATGAGCAAGATTTTTTTCTGACGTCATTTTTGTGGAGTGGTACATGTATGTATAAGCGAGGAGTTAAGGGAAACAAAATAATAGATGAGTTATTTGAATATGACACAATTGAAATATTTTCCGAGGTTTTATAAGTGGATAGAATATTGTGATGAATATGGAAGATAGGCTGAATAAGGACATATTGGCCTGTAAGAATATTAGCGTAGTTCTGGAGAAAAGAGAAAGTGAGTCACCTTATATCGAAAGCTATCGTTTAAATTCCTTAATATATAAAGAGGGGGAATTTTGGGGGAAGTTTTCTAACTCCCATTGTCCCCATGGACACCCTGAAGTAGGTAATTGGGAATTGCTGTCTTACGCATATAATAATTTTTCCCCTGTGGTTTGCACTCTTTCATTAAATAGTAGAATGGAACGGTATTCCTCTGCGAATGCGTATTCGAATATATCATTTACTGCCACTGGTCATTATAAAAAAATATGGAGTATGGATGAGAATAGCGGTTCAGGCGTACTTCATGAGGCGGTGGTAAGTGGTTTGAGAATGAAAGCAAGAATAGCAACAGCCGATGGTTTTGTATACGTACTCCCTGTTCATACAATCGTTATGTACAAGGACACTGGTGATTTTTTCTTGCAGACTGAATTCGATGGTATACCTAAAAAAATAACAGATTTTGAAGCCGTTAATAATATTAGTTGCCAGTTGTATGAGTATATGGAAAAAAACCCAGGAACTCCCTATGTAGCGACCGAACCTAAGTTTAATAGCGACTATTTCCTAACCTATTTTTGTATTAAAAATAATATGCTTACTCAGCGTGTATTTGATAATGGTGGAAATTTGTTGAATGAAGAAGTTGACTATATAGAAGTAGATATCTGGATAGAGGCGAATTAGTAAATGAATTTCCTCTAGTTAGCCTACCGGCTTGCCTAGTAACTATTAATTGAGCAGAGAGTAAATTGTATGGAGGTACCGGATGGATAGTGAGTTGAACCAGGATATATTGAATTGTAAAAATGTTAGTGTGGTATTGAGAAAGCGAGAGAGCTCAAATGTTTATATAGAAGGCTACCGACTAAATAACATAGTGTATCAAAATGGTAGGTTTTGGGGGAAATTCGCTAATGCACATTGTCCCCATGGCCATAAAGGTGTAGGGCCTTGGGAATTACTATCCTATGCATATAATAATTATTCACCGGTGGTGTGCATTCTTTCTGTGAGCCAGCGAATGGAACGCTACTCTTCCGCTAATGCCTATTCCGATATTTCGTTTGTTGCATCCGGGAATTATCGTAAAATATGGTCTATAGATGAAGGGAATTCAAATGGTGAATTGCAAAAGTCAATTGTTTTTGGGCGAAAGTTAAAAGCAAAAATTGAGTCGACGGATGGATTTATATACGTAGTTCCTGTTCATACAATTGTTATGTTCGAAGAAACGGGTAGTTTTGAAATTGAAACCGAATTCGATGCCATTCCCAATAAAATACGAAACTTTGATTCGATGGAAGATATCGCATCGCAGTTTTCGAGTTTTTTGGAAAAAAATCCTAGTGTTCCCTATGTTAGTACGGATTCAAAATTTAATAGGGATTTTTTTCTGACCTATTTTGCAATAACAAATACTAGTATTTATCAAAGATTGATAGATGGTAATGGGGATATTAAAAATGATAAATTTAAATTCAATAAGGTTGAGATCTGGGCTGAAAATAGTTAGTTCATATTTCTAATTATTACTAGGTTTCATTGTTTTTGATATTGAAATGGCTATTAGAGGGATTTAAATGGATGAAAAGTTAAACGATTATATTTTGAACTGTAGGGATGTCAGTGTAGTTTTAAAAAATCGTGAGAGTAAGCTTCCTTATATAGAAAGCTATCGTTTGAATGGTATTACATATTGCGGTGGACGATTTTGGGGGAAATTTTCCAACGTCCATTCTCCTGTGGGGCATAAAAAAGTAGGTACATTTGACTTGCTGTCTTATGCATACAATAATTTTACTCCTGTAGTTTGCACTCATTCCATAAATAGCCGAATGGAAAGATTTATATCTGCTAACGCATATTCCGAAATTTCATTTGTTGCTACCGGGGATTTCCGTAAGATATGGGGGAGTGAAAAGGGTTATTCTAATAATATTCTTCAAGAAGCAGTATTAAGTGGCCTTAAAATGAAGGTGAAAATTGAGTCTTCTGATGGTTATATTTATATTATTCCGGTACATACCATTGTCAACTATGAAGATAACGGTGACTTTGTACTGGAAACTGAATTTGATGGTTTTCCAGAAAAATTAAGACATTTTACTTATATAGAATCAATAGCAGCTGCGTTTGAACGAAACTTTAAAGAATATCCTCAAGCATCGTATCTCCATACCGATTATGAATTTGACCGTGAATTTTTCTTAACCTATTTCTCCATTAGTAAGCAAGGTATTAAGCATTATGTCAGGTGTGAGGAGGGTAATATTGATCCTGTAGAGTTTGACTTCAAATACTATGAAGTATGGATTGAATGCTAAATTTTAGTATTGACAGGTTTTAAAATATAGGTTGTAGAAATATATTTTTCCAGTTATACGGCAATAGATGTCCGCCTTAAAATAGAAAATTCATATAATTCAATGGCTTATCGTTGTAAGTTTTGTGGTGTATATCTTGCACTAGTTGTATGTAATCCATATTACGTTAAATTGGCATTTAAGAATAAGCCGTTTCTGCCGATTCATTCATCAAACACGTTAAATATCAATACCCGAGGATATTATGCATAATGAAAAGGTTCCTTTTAATACTAAGTTACTGCCAAATAATTATAAGAAAATTGAAAAACTTTATGGTGAGCGGGGTAAGTATAACTACCTTGATGAGGTTTCTATAGCTCATGCAAATTATAAAAATATTGGCTGTGATTGGAAGGAAAGTGGTAAGCATCACGCTTGGTTTCAGTCTTTAGATCAACAACAAATTGAAGACATTGGTAAGGTAGCCTTAAAAAATACAGAATTTGATTTCAACGGTGAAATTCTCTCCATCTTTGAAAATATATTAACCGATGAAGTAGATGAAGCGCTTAAGTCTTACCTAGGCACTAACTACGCCATCAGTTTTTATAGTTTACGTGAGTTAACCGCGGACAGTGAAAATACTAATCCGTCATGTAAGTGGCATTGTGATGGTGCACCTGTTAATTCAGCCATGGTGATGTGTTATTTAGATGGTGACGAAGATCATGGTTCTTCTACACTTTTTATGAAGGAAGGCACCACTGATGCGTTAAAGGAATATGGGTATATCTATTGTAAGCTAATTAACCGTCTTCAGGACCTTGATCCTTTACTCGACTATTACCAGTTAGACAATACCACGGTACGACATGCCGCCAAGCCAGGGGAGACAGTAGTATTTGGTGCCGCCAAAGTTGCGCATCGGGCCGAGGCGCCCCGAGGCGGAAGTACTAGGTCCACTTTCGATTTATGTATTATACCGTCACCTATTCCCTGGAAAGAAGCTATTGCAAAAGGGTTTACTCCTTATAACTATGATATTAGTTACGAAGGAAGGGTAGACAGTCTGTTGGCCTGTGCTGATTTGGATTCGCCTGGAGAAAAAGTAGAAGTTAATAATAGTAATGTTATTCAAATCCCCGCTTCAGGTGGGATCATCAGTAAAGATTCTCTTAAATACCATTTAGAAACCATTTTTAGCGATCGGACTTATACCGGTAAGCTGTTTGAACAATTAATGGGTATGACAGTTAACTTCAATACGCTTACCATTGCTGAATTATTATTCCTGTTAAAGAAATCGTTTAAGGATGGATTGGATTGGTCTAAGAGCTTTAATAAAGCCGACATGACAAACGTAACAGAGTTAATTTCATATGAGAAAAAATTCTATGATGCAATGCACACCTTTTCATTAAATGGCAAGCCGAAACCAGAGGCCGTTATGTGGCCCATACCAGATCATGCAGATCACCCAAGGTGCAAGTTTGATATGTTGCCCTATGTTGTTTCTGAAAAAATAATGAACAAGTCTACACCAATTGGCTCGGCCGGCTCTTGTTTTGCGGTTGAAATCGCGGAGGTGTTACAAAAAGAGAAATTCAATTATGTCATTACCGAGTTGGGTGATAACCCTGCGCAGGAGGCTATAATAGATGGTTATAAGGTAGATAGTGGTGAAGCGATGTACAGCGCTAATTTTGGTATATTGTTTAATACACCAAGTTTGAGGCAGATAGCAGAGAAAGCATTTGGCGAAAAAGAGTTCAATCAGTACTTACTTCAAATTGAAAATGGTCTGCACATGGACCCATATCGTGAGAATGTGTATTTCGCTTCAAAAGAAAATTATTTGCGTGACTACCCTAAACATGTAGAAGCGATTAGACAAACATTATTGCAAAGTGAAGTGTTTATTTTTACTGCGGGCCTAAATGAATGCTGGCAGCTGAATGATGGTACTGTAATATCCAGAAACCCTCGTGGGGGGTTTTATCATTTAATTGAACACCGCGTATTAACGGTTGAAGAAAATGTTAATAATATAATAACCTTCTTTAATATTGTTAAACGGCATAATCCTAAGTTCAAACTTATACTGACACTTTCACCAGTGCCTTTATTAGCCACTGGACGCGGTGAAACTCATCACATATTAGAAGCAAATACCCACTCTAAAGCTGTATTGCGGGTTGCTATCGAAGAGGTGGTGAAAACTCACAAAGACATTCACTATTTACCTAGTTATGAATTAGTGACTGAATGCATGCCTAACGCTTGGAAAGCGGATCACAGGCATGTCACTCGCGAGACAGTCAGTAAAGTTATTTCCATGTTTAAAGAGATGTTTGTTGAGGGTGAGCAATAGGGATTTTCAAAATTGCTTATCTATTAGGACGGTAAGCAATACTATGCATTTCATTAACTACTTCAATGAGACTGTATCAACCTTTGTGTGATGCAGTCTCAAATCCAGCTATATCATCATATTTATACATAAAGTGATTCAATACGCCTAAAAGTAGCAATATTTGGCAGTTTATCAGTCAACAAAAAAAGCCAGCCCCTAAAGGGCTGGCCTTTTTCGTTATACTTATATTATTCTGGGTCAGATGCTGAGCGGGTCATCCATGGGTCGGTATCATAATCGAATTCTTTAAATACTATGCCATCATAGTGGGTGATCATGTCCAATATAGTAGATTTGGTTTTTTTCTTCCAAGTATTAATCCAGTCCACCAATTCTTTTTTATCTGTGATCGAAAGAGCGTGTGAATAACCAATATAAAACAAATGCCATAATGACCCTCTCATGAAGAAATAGAAGGTAGGCATTTCAGGTTTTAGTGAGTGCTCAAGAAACATGGACATGTTGTTAATTTGTGAGGTCATGGAATACATATTTGGGTATATTTTGTTTATCTCTTTTACTAGGTAATTCCCTAGTTCGCTCATATTGTGGCTGAGCGTCTTTAATTTTTCCTCTATGGTGCTGACATCTTGTGCTTCAGACTGCTCAAATTGAAGGTGCATAAAGTCAATTTTTAAACTGGGGTCTATGTCACAGGCTTTAATCGGTAAATCATTTTCTTTTAGCCAAGTAGTATTTTGCATGGCGGCGCCATCGGAACAATTATAATATGTAACAAATTTTTCATAGTGTTTTACCAGAATTTCTACCGAGCGCATGGCGGTGTATAACAGGGGTTTGGTTCTAATGGTGGCACCATCTACCGCTTTTATGTCAATTTTGGCCTCATCGGCTACATCAGCATCGGCCATCATCAGAGGATCGGTGGAGGTGTAATACAGTGAACCGCTGGCATGGTGGTTATTCACGTCTCTATAACCAAAGTCCATACCAAACATAAATATATTTTTGAATCCCCAGTGTGAAAAAACCCCCATGGCGCCGTTGGTGCATGTTGGGGTTGCCTTGTAAACGGAGGAGCCTGCGTCGCCAAATAGCATGCTGGTAACACTTTCTCCTTTGAAAAAGACCACTTTTTTATCGACTAATTTGTAAAGTCTAGGTGCCAGTTGTGACGGCCCCATCATAGGGATAGATCTAATCCAGTCCGGGTCACCCAGTTCATCAAGTGACGCTACCGTGCATTGATCAGATTCAAGCTCGAACTGTATGTCAGGTTTTATACCGTGTTTGTATAGACAATGGATGGCGGTGCCACAGCTTATTATCAGCGCTTTGTCCTTGTACTCTTTGATTAGTTCAATTCTTTGGTCAAGGGATGGGCCTGCCCCTACGATAAATATTGGCAAGTCCAGAAACTCAGGCTGATTTTTCTTGATGATGGGTATACCCAAATGTAAGTTATGTAGGCAGTTATTAAGCTGATTAATTTCATCGTCGTAATATCCCCAGGTGCTCACGAAGGCATTAGTATCCTTGTTTATTTTATCGGTAACACGTTTATATAAATCTAAGCTTTTATGATTAATAAATAGCGTGGTAATGGGGTAGAGCGGGCAATGGCAAACCAAATAGCTCATTAACAGTGCTGAAATATGCTCCTCTTTTTCAATGGGCCCCACAATAAAATGTATGTTGCGTTCCTTATGATCTAGGAATGGTTGGCATATGGGTTCCCAATCAATTAAATACAAAGTACAAGCAAATAAATCAGGGTTCGGTTCCACAATTACCGCATTAATCACATCGTGTTTGTTTAAGAACATCTCTAAGTGGTAACCGGAACCCAGTCCGGAAAATATAATGAGAGGGTAAAAGTCAGGAATGGTATAATGGAGGTAATTGTGACTTTTTATGGGGGATTGTTGAATAATGTCATCGCACCGTTGATGGAAAAACCTTGGGTGCATGTAGGTATTAAAAGGAGGGTGTATGGTATTTAATGGACTTTGAGGTTTAAATTTTGACTCAAACTCAGCAATAACCTCTTTGGCCTCGGCAATAGGTCTATTATTGTAAATAGATTTACCATCGTAAAAAACATCCAATTGGTCTAGCTCAGTATTCAGGCTAACCTTAACATCTTTCAGTACATATTCTGCAAACGCATTGTATATCCCAGGATGAAATTTTTTGAAAAAGGCCAGATTTTTTTCTTTTAAGGCCTGTGCCGCACGCAATTTGTCGATATGTTTTTCATTAACTTCCAAAACGTCTTCCATCGTATATCCCTAGGATGTTGTTATTAATCCTTTAAGGGAAGCATTGATTGTGCCACCAACTATAGTCGCTAACCGATTAACTAGGCCCCTATATTCTGTATTTGTATAATGGATGCTTTTTAATTACTAACGGGTATAAAAGTGCAATTAAGTTATTTTCTATAAGGCCGCTAAGTTATGTGAACAGAATTTATTGCCCAATAGCGGCGTTGCTGCCATACGGCGGTTAAAAGGAGAAGTGTTATGCCACAAATTATTAATACCAACATTGCGTCATTAACCGCGCAACGTAATCTTAATAAATCCCAGTCGTCTAACCAACAGGCTTTGCAACGCCTGTCTTCTGGTTTAAGAATCAACAGCGCCAAAGATGATGCGGCGGGTTTAGCCATATCGACTCGTTTTAACTCGCAGGTTCGAGGTTTAAATGTGGCCATTCGAAATGCCGGTGATGGCATTTCTTTGGCACAAACCGCGGAAGGTGCCTTAGGCACCATGAACGACAACCTGCAGCGAATTCGAGAACTGGCAGTGCAATCAGCCAACGCCACCAACTCAGATGTCGATCGCCAGGCACTACAGGCGGAAGTCGATCAGCTTCTGGCTGAAGTAACACGTACTGCTGAGGAAACCGATTTCAACGGCCGTAAATTGCTGGACGGTTCTTTTAATGCCACCTTTCAAATAGGCGCAAATGCCGGACAAACGGTAGAGGTCTCCATTGCGGAATTAACTGCGGAAAAATTAGGCGCTGGTCAAGAGGCAGGCATCTCAGCTCTGGGAACCGATTCGGCATTAGCGAACGGGGATTTGGTTATCAATGGTCAGGCCATCAGCGCATCATCAGCCACCGACGATACCTCCTCCACAGAAGGGGCAGATCGCTCAGCCATTTCCAAGGCTGCTGCCATTAATGCTCAAACCGATACCACGGGGGTGGCCGCCGACATTAATACCAATGTGGCAGCAGGTACCGCACAAACGGCTGCGGTTACCAATGGCTCCATCACTTTAAATGACGTCACTATTAATATTGCTACCGGCGGGGTAGATACGGCTGCCGATAGGGCGGCTGTATTACAAGCCATCAATGCGGTGTCCACGCAGACGGGTGTGGTGGCGGTAGATTCTGGCACCGATGGGTCGGGGATTTCACTGGAAGCCAAAGATGGTCGAAACATTGAATTACGCTACGATAAATTCGATTCCAGTGGCGATACCTATTCCGCTGCCGTGACTGCTAGTGCCACAGGTTTAACGACCGGCGGTTCGGGTAACGCCAGTGGTGCTACCGAAAGATCGGCCACGGTGACTGGTTCAGCCTCTCTGGTGGCCTTCAATGAATTTACTGCCAGCTTTAACATTGCCATCGACGGGGAGGAAGCCATTTCGGTGACCCTAACCGGTACTTCGGGCTCCCTGGCTGACGCCATCACCAGTTTACAAAACTCCATCAATACGGCTATCTCTACCAATGGCTTGGATGTGGCGGTGTCGGTTACGCAAACCAATAACATTATTAGTATTACTTCGGATAAAGTGGGGTCAGGTTCATCCTTGGTCATCTCTGGCATTGCCACGGCCGCCAACGCCGCAACCGCCACGGATTTGTTTGATATGTTGGGTATTCAAACCACGGGTAGTTTCATGACCGCATCGTTCTCCGCTGCGGATTTTGGTGCTGTGTATTTAAGTGATACTGGCACAGATGGTGGCGCCAATACCAAGGGGACCTACGTCGCAACTCAGGGCCTTGCAACTAACAGTGGCGGTGCGTTGGCCGGTACGGTAACAGCAGGTAATGCCGAATTTTCCATCGAAGTGGATGGCGGAATTGCGGTGGCGGTGTCGGTGAGCGGTGAATTGACCGCTCTTGGCTCCCTGGGCAGTACGCTTGTGGCTCGTGCCGATGCATATGCCTTAAAAGTTCAGAATCAAATTAACTCGGCCCTCACAGCTGCCGGTCAAAGTACTTCGGTAACCGTGAGTATTACCGATGGTTATCGTTTGCAAATTCAGTCTGATTCCGAAGGCACTAGCTCTGCCATTCGCATCACAGGTCAAACCACCGGCTCAATTGAAGTGGGCATCGCAACGCAAACCGCCGGGGCATTTGCCACCAATGGCAATGTGGGTACAGCTGGGGTAGAGAATGCCTCTCAGACCTACGAAGGCTCGTTAACCTTAAGGTCGGTAAACGGAGCAGAAATCGATATCACCGCTGGCAGTGGTAGCCTGGAAAGTTCGGGGTTACAAAATGGCTCTTTCGAGGCAGGGCAAGCCTTTGCTTCCAGTCAATCCCAAACAGTCTCCGGCGCAATCGCAACGTCGGGTGTGGCCGTGGCCGAGAAGGTCTCGTTGGGTGGATTGGATGATACCCTGGTAACGTCTCTTGCGGGTGTAACACTCACCTTTAGTATTGAAGCAGACGGCGGAAATGTGGTATCCGTCTCTGTGAACTATTCATCAGGTGCTACTCAGCTGGCCGATACGGCCGCCTTTTTGTCGGCGCTGGAATCGCAAATTAACTCGGACTTGGCTAGTGATGGTCAGAGCGCTTCGGTGACTGTTTCGTTGAACTCAGATCAACAGTTATCCATTCAGTCCAATACCAAGGGTACCACCTCAGATATCAGCATATCTGCGGTGCTCACCGCAGGTAACAACGACGAAGAAATAACCATACTGGGCTTACATAATAACTTAGGCGGAGTGGGCTCTTCCGGTGCAGTGGGTACTCAGGCTGTCTTAACTGGGGTAGGTGAATTATCGGTCGCAGCTGTTGGGGGCACATTTAGTACCGCATTGCTGGCTCAAGTGGGTATTTTAACTGGTGAAACATTGCGTGTCAGTGTTGATGGTGGTGAAACCATAGATGCCATTATCGCTACTACCACCATAGGTAATTCAGTGGCCGCCCTGGCCTTTGTGCAACAGGAGATTAATGACTCCCTGGCCGATGCTGGGCAGACTGGACGAGTGACCCTGAGTACCGATACCAATGGCTTTGTAACCATTACTTCGGACAAGGTGGGAGCGCAGTCCAGTGTTGAAATCCTTGCCAACGACACCACGGGTGGCACCTTTAGCCGTACCGCAGGGTTGCTGGATTATCAAAAATCCACGGTGGCAGTGGATGCCGTTGAGACGCCCAATGGCCTGGACTCAGGAGACCTGGTACTCAATGGAGTGGCCATAGAAACGGCCAAGGCCAGCGATGATACCGCGTCCAATAACATTGCCTTATCCAGTAGCAAGCAAGCCAGTGGTATTGCCACGGCGGCGGCCATCAACCGAGTATCGGAATCAACCGGTATTAATGCCACGGTGAACACCACTTCACTGGCTGGCGGTACGCAGGTGGCCACTACCCCGGCAGACACGCCACAACAGGGGTCTATCTACATTAACGGAGTTGAAACCTCCACCATAACCACCAACGGAGCCAATGGAGGTGCCGATGACCGGGCTGCCACCATATCCGCTATCAACGCGATCACAGGCCAAACAGGAGTCTCGGCCATCGATGATGGTAAAGGGATTACCCTGGAGGCAGCAGATGGACGAAATATCAGCGTAGTGATTAATAACTCGGAGAAAGCCGCCAAGGAATCCAGTGGCTCCTTCGATGCCTTAACGGGTGCGGCCATCGGTCTCAATGTGGTGACCGCGGATATTTCCGGCGGCGCTACCTTCGCCGCCACCGCCCAAACCACCTACAGTACGGTGACCCTGGATGGTCCGGGTACCATAGATGTGCAAGCGGGTGCCAATGGCGCCGCGGCCCTTGAGGAATTGGGCTTCAGGGTGGGGGAATACGGCTCCACCGAGGCCGGTACCCGATTGTCAGACCTGGATATCACCACCGTGGCTGGAGCCGAACTGGCCATCAAGGCACTGGATAACGCTATCGGCTCTGTGGCTGGTCAGCGGGCCGACTTGGGTGCCATCCAAAACCGCCTGGACAGCACGGTGAACAACCTTTCGTTGACATCCATCAACCTGCAAGCGGCGAACTCGCGAATTCAGGATGCGGATTTCGCGGCCGAGACCGCCGAACTGTCAAGATCTCAGGTACTGCAACAAGCGGGTATCTCAATCCTGGCGCAAGCCAATGCGGCACCACAGCAAGTGTTGTCATTACTCGGATAGGCTAGATAACAGGGCCTCAGGATGAGGCTCTGGTTCTACGAAGTATTTAGATTTTAGCTTAGAAGAGGTGAAATATGAGTGAG
>MAAA01014280.1_pt1 | contig 13799 bp, 10 predicted proteins | sample 1115971 | NCBI WGS metagenome assembly MAAA01 (sample SAMN04961123, study PRJNA320927) | seawater metagenome | isolation source: sample BD02T6 sea water enriched with oil for 6 days | place: USA:Gulf of Mexico | collected 2013-07-27 | reverse complement strand
GTGGACGATGCCCATAAGAAATTGGAAACCGGCCTTGAATCACTTTATGATTGAATTCGAAGACCGTTTGAAAGACTATATTTAAAACTAGCGGTTACACAGAATGATTTACAGCCTCGGTTTTATTGTGCTTAATTTATCCCGCTAATACTTTATTCATTAACTTTCTATACTGCCAAGCATTAATTATTTTTCATGGCCTATTCGTTAAACTAAACACAGTCATTGTTTCCTCTAAAATAATTTAAAATATGTTTATATAACACTATTCCATATAACTCTACAAATACACTTTAAACATTTAAATTGCAGATTAAGCCCTATGAAATTATATATTGTCCAACCGCCATAAACTCAGTTTTGACAATCATTTATCGTTTTCCTACCAATAGAACCCTAACCTACCCGTTCCGTAAATTCAATTTACAATTGCAACTTAAAGAGCTGAAAACCAAGCTAAGTATTAATAGAGACTAATTTGTGGCTGATTAATCCATCTGAGCAATGCTGTAGCGAAAATATTCTAGGCGCGGCGCTTGGGTAGATGAATAGCTTGATCTAATACTAGGCATGCTGCCTCGCGCTTAATTTCTGTGGTATATGTGCGCCTGTTTTCATCGGACACCTTTATGAAGATGGTAAATTACCATCTAAGTTAGTGTCCTGATTCATTAGACCACTACACTGTGTCTCAATTTTTCTTATAGAAGTTAAACAAATCATTCACCTAGTGTTTTTAACGAGTATAAATAAACAGGTGATTTATATAGGTCATCTAGTTGAACTATTTTTATAGGTTTGAGTGATAACAATGAAAAATTATTACTGATTAAATACTTTAAGTTTCCATTATCCGTTTTCAATTTATCCTCAAGCGCTTTCATTCCGCCGGGAAACAAATAACAGAATATAACCGATGTACAGCTAAGATCCGCCTCTAAATAATTTTGTCGATGCACCTTAATATTTTTTATAGCCAGGGATTTTATAAGTATTAGGCTAATAAGCCACGGTACGACAGACATTTCATAGCCGACAATCGACCTATGAGGGTATCTTTTTGCCAGTGGAATAAGCAGGTTGCCCCAGCCACTTCCCAATTCAATAATTGGATCATTTCCCTTTTCAAAGCCTGTTTCATCCAACAACTTCATCATCGCTAGGCACGCTTTCTTTGAGCTGGGCATGGGTGAAATACCTAGAGTCAGTGTACTCCAGACAATGGAAGCCCCAGCTAGTGCGGTTATGGCGAGTAATACAATTTCTAAAACTGACAAAGATTAGCCCCTTTTTGTTCACTGGCTAAGATCATACAGATTTAAACACTACTTGCCTCTGATAAATTAGCACCACTGAGAATAGATTAAGTCAACCCAAAGCCTATTTTATATTCCGATATTATCTAAAATAGTATGGTCGGATACAGTAGCCCACACACTTTCATACTTCCTATATCTTTTAACGGTTAAGTAGGTCTCCAGTCATGACTCCATAACTACACAATTTCTGCCTTTCTCTTTGGCCTCATACAGACACTTATCGGCTCTTTGCATTATGCTCTCGGGGTTATCATTTTTTCCCGATAGGGCTAGGCCAAAACTCACGGTGACCTGATCAACATCTGGGAACTTATGATTTTCGATAATTTCACGAAGTTTATCCATTCGTTCATAGGCGCTAGTGGCGTCAATTCTTTTTAAAATAATAATAAACTCCTCCCCACCCCACCTCGCTATGAAGTCATGCTGCTGCGCATTATTTTTTAATAGTACTGCCAAAGACTTTAATATTTTGTCACCGGTTAAGTGCCCATAGTTATCATTGACCAATTTAAAGTGATCTATATCCAGCAATACCGCTGCAATAAAGGTATTCGCATCTTGCGCCTCTACTAGCGCCTCAGGAAAATAGTTATCTGTACGGGTACGGTTATTAAGTTGCGTAAGTTTGTCGGTAATGGATATTTTTTCAATATTGATATAGTCGGATTCAAGTTTATCACTTAATTTATTAAACCAGTGAATCAGTAAACCAATTTCATCTCTATTTTTTCGTTTTAGCCTGCGACTAAAGTCGGTATTACCAAGGGCTAGTTCTTTCATACGAACCACCATTTTTAACAAACCACGGCGTGTTGAAATAGACACCACTAACATCACTACAATTAGAAAAACCATGGAACTTATGGATATCACCATACTCCAAAATAGCATTTGATTTAAAGTATGACTGGTTTCATCCAGTGTACTTCTAAACCTATCTTGAATACTTCTTTTTAAATTACCAAATTGCTCTAGCGTGGCATTGTGATAACGTTCTACATCGTGAATCAAATCGGGTGAATCACTTATGGTTTTCTGATTAATAATCATTTTTTTAGCCAATGTTTTTACATTTAAATAGTAAAATGAAAAATTTTGTTGAGTTTTTATCAATTCCTGCGGGTCAACAATATCTGGGTATTGGGCCAGTTGAGCTAAATTATTCTCTATTTTTTGCTTAAGTTCAGTGGCATTTTTAAACCAATGGGCTTCGCTGGCCAATACAGCGTCCTTAAATACATCGCGCAAGTTTTCAAATAACTGGCTATTGGCACCCACTAACTCCAATAGAGGGACATAGTGATCTCGAATGGATTCAATTTTATCACTGCTTTGTTGATGCTCTTTATAGCTATATGCAATAAAACCGCTGTATAGAAGCAGGCTAAGCACAGGTACAAGTAACATCTTTTGAAAAATTGTCATGGTAATCAATCTAGGAGCTAGTCTTTCAATATTAGACTACTTTTTAGGTCATTCTTATTTTGACTAAGAATTTATATTTTTATTCCATTTTTGGATTTTTCTGCCTGTTTATACAGGCATTGTCTGTGGCCGAGCCTTGGTCTGAGCGCTTATACATTAATGGGTTTTATACCATTGATTTTACCTACTCAGACAACGACATAGGTTTAGTAAGCAATAGCCATAGGCCCAGATCCTATGATAATGAATCTGCCGGTCTGGAAAACTCGGTTTTTGGTGGTCAAATAGAGCTAGAGATAAATGACAACCTAAGTTCATTTGTTCAAGGGAAACTGTTTTATGGCAGTCGAGATAATGCATCGTCTAAAATAGACTGGGCATACCTTAGCTATGATTTTGGTGACGATACTCGAGTACGTGGTGGCCTTTTTCAAATACCCTTTTTACAAGGAACGGAGCTTAGAAATATTGGTTACAGCCGTATATGGGCCAGACCACTGATACCCGAGGACGGTGCCAGTGGCTTCAACGAGTACGTAGGTGTTGAGTACTTAAAAAGCATATACACAGGTGACAGTCATTGGGATTTTCAGGCGGCCCTGGGAGAGGTTAAGCACGAAGATGATTTAGTAGAAAGCCGTAATATAGAGCTAGTGACGGCGCGCTACCAATACAAGAATTTTTGGTTACGATCGGCGTTCATCCATGGGGAATATGCCGTTAACGACAGTGATGGCGAAAGGCTAGCGTTTTCAGGCAATGCATTTTTAGCCAGTATAGAAGCGGAACTGGCTTATTCTTGGCTGATCATTAATGGAGGGTACGGGCTAGGTGACACAGATATTACACCAAATTCAGCCATCTACTACCTGTCTGTGGCATTCCCCTTTGGGCACTTTATTCCCTATTTTTACACCAGCAAACGAAATCTAGACATTGAGCAAGTACAGGCTCCACCGCCAGTACCACCAGCAGGAGGTAATCAACCACCCGAATTGGCACCACTGCCGCCCCTTGATGATGGATTACCTAAAGTGGGTGATTATGATGTATACAGTTTGGCCCTAGGAGCACGCTGGCATTTAACTGAGCGATTTGGCTTAAAGTTTCAGTGGGAAAATATAGAGCAAGATAACACCGCCAATTACCAGGGCCATGCACCCACTAATAATGGCAATACAATATCGATATTATTTGAAGGGGTATTTTAATGAAGCCCCTATTAATGGCCTTTTATTTTTTCATTTACCTACAAAGTAGCCCAGCTTTATGTAAGCTTCCGCCTGAAAAAATAGTAGTGGTAGTATCAAAGAAATCTGAGATTGAAAATTTAAAGAATAAGCAAATTGCTAATATATTCTTAACCCGAACAAATCGTTTTCCTAACGGAAAAAAAGCGATACCTATTGAGTTAAGTGATGGCCACTTAAGGGATGTCTTTTATCAGGAGATATCAGGAAAATCCCCCACGCAATTAATGGCCTATTGGACCACCCTTATATTCTCTGGAAAAGGGAAACCGCCAAGAGGTTATGAAGACCTTAATGCTTTGATTTCACGTTTAGAGAAAAACCCCAATAGTATTAGCTATTTATCGCTGCCCCAAGTAACCGATGATTTGAAGATTGTATATCGTTTTCCGTAGTGATTAGTGCCACCCAACTACCGGCCGATAAATAGTTTATTAGCTCAACGCATTAGCTGCGAACAGGCCGCCCTCAATAACGCTTTTGAGTACACGTGATGAAATAATCCAAGAGCATGAAATAACACACCAACTTTAGCCTCTCCATTAGCGGACTTTCGTTTTGCTACAACCGCCGAGCCAAAGTACACACGTGTGGTATCGCTATTTTTATCAGGCACACTCATGAGCCACGACCTTGTTTTACCCAAAAAGTCACATAACAGTAACTGATTTTGTGTTTGTTGCTCAACACTCCATGCGGCAAAGTGACTCTCCTTACCATGGGCAAGATTTTTTGCTTGTTCATCGGATGAGGGCTTGCGTGCACACAGCGCCAATATGTGTCGCTCTAGTTTAAACAATTTACTGGTGTAAAACGCCTCTACATATTTACTGTGGGAAACCTGTTTGGGTAGGTCAACAAAATAGCAATCCGTTTTGGCGCCATCTAATTGATATTGTTGTAAAAGCGCATTGGGTGGTAGCTCACTGGTCTGTACTGGGGTCATGGCCATGTATCCTAAGATGTTAGGCTTTGGCATTAAAGTGCCCTTGCCACTATTAAATCAACAACTCTGATTTAGATTATATGGCTTTATTTTACTCACATTCACAGAAATAGTCTTTTAAGGTTTACAACTAAGTTAATAATATGAGTCGCTTAACCCTAGCCGTACAGGGTAATGCAGGAATATATTAATCGCTTACTTCTATAACCCTTGTTCACGCTCAACTTAGTATAGGTTCAGCAGGTGACAACATCTAAGCAATTATTTACCAAGTATCTTCACAAGGATGATTAGAAGTTTCTTTTCAAGAAACTCACTTGCCCAAATCCACCTTAAACCAAGTGGTGGCACGTATTGAAACGGCCCCAATTAATCCATCTAGTTTTTCTAAAAGCACTAGGTCCATTTTTAAAATCGGCTATATACAATGAATTAAGACTATTGTTCGAATTTATTCTTGAGGGCTTTAATCACAGAAGATACAAAATTAGACCCCGTAATGTGAAGCGTGTCACATTTATCCCGCTAGTCTAAATATTCATCATCCCGCAGCAGGATTTCACCATAGCTCCCTTTATATAAGCTAGCCGTACATAAAAAGAGGACGAAAAAATGCGAAAATCCAAATTATCATTCCTAGCCATCCCTTTATTAATAACCGGGTGTGGCGACTCGCTAGTAAGTTTAACTGGTTACACTGCTTCAATGACATGCTCAAAATCTTTTGAAACAGACTTAAATTGGCAAAATATTTATGATGAAGACTTAAACCCAATTACTAACGGTAATGTCGATCTAGCAAACGTTACAATTGATACGATTAATAAAAGCGTTACAAGTAAAGCTTTTACTGTGTCAAAAACATCCGTTTATAGACCAGGTTTAGGGTGTACATTACTCAGTGATAACTATGATGTTTTACAGCAGCCTTACCCAAATCGAGAAGTGACCCGTGGTGATGGTATTGAATGGCCAGTAGGTAATAAGACGTCCCAATCGCAGTCGGCAAATTATGAAAAATTAAATAAATTAGCGACTGCTCATTTTACTGAATTTAAACCTTATCAGGTAAAATCATCTAGTTTAGCCATTGTTCATGATGGAAACCTTATTTTTGAGAAGTATGCTGATAACTATACTTTAGATACCCCAATATATGGATTCTCAATCGCTAAGACCGTAGGCACTCTATTTACAGGAGTGTTATCTGATCAAGGGTTGCTGGATATTAATGAACCTTTAAATAAACCTGAATGGCAAGGTGACGCTAGAAAAGATATTACAATTAAGAATCTATTGAATATGACAAGTGGATTAGATTTTTCCGAGACCTATGATGACCCAGTATCTGATGCAAACATGTTGTTTGTAGCCGACGATATGGCCGAATTTTCCTCAAATCAACCATTAGCAAATACTCCAGGGAGTGCATTTAATTACTCTACAGGCGATAGTCTGATAGTTGCCGGAGAAATTAAGAGGATTCTTGGTGGAAACTTAGAATCATCACTCATCAATTTGAATCATAATCTACTGGATAAAATAGGGTTAAATAACTCAGTGGTTCAAGCTGACTCAAGTGGTACGCTTGTATTCGGTATGCAAGGGTTATTCTCAACACACGACCTAGCGAGATTAGGGCAACTATTATTACAAAATGGCAAGTGGCAAGGGGAACAAGTAGTCTCTACACAGTGGATGGACTTCATGAAGACCCCTGTAAACCTACAAAATTCTCTTGGTTACACTTATGGAGCAGGTATTTGGTTAAATAAAAAGGTTAATGGCAGACAATTCTTGCCAAGTCTACCCGAAGATACCATGATAGCATTTGGACTAAGAGGGCAATTTGTTATTGCTTGCCCATCATTGAACCTAGTTATGGTACGAACTGGATCTACACTAGATGCTTATGATTTTATTGCGGATATGGATGATCTGTCAGCAGGAGTTATAGAAGCACTATAAATATGGAGAAAGGAATTTGGTAACAAGTTCCTTTGTTTTTGCATGCTACTTACAAGAAAAATAAGAAAACCAGAATTACCCCCCCGCTTAATTATTCGCGATAAAGCAAATCAGTATCTGTTAAATTTTGATAAATACAAACTAACATTATTAAGTGCACCCGCAGGATATGGTAAAACAACCACTCTCAATTCATTTCTAAATTCTATTCCTACACGATCAATTTGGTATTCACTGGATACTTCCGATAATACACCGCAAATTTTTTGGCATTATTTTATTCATTCTTTAAAGTCGCTGGATCCAATGATAGGAAAAAAATCACTAATTCTACTTAAATCTGATTCACAAGGTGATCAACATGAAGCCATTAATTATTTAATAGAGGAGCTTTCAAAATTTACCCACAGATATTTAAATGATGAATCAGTAGCCATTATCATTGATGATTTTCAGATAATCACAAACAGCTTACTTATTGAACAATTTAATTATTTTTTAGATTTCCTACCTCGTAAGTTACATATAATTATCTCAAGTAGAAGCCAACCTGCTATTTTAATTTCTAAACGATTGGCAAAGGGAGAGGTTTTAGTTATCCCTAAAGATGTTTTATTATTAAATTATGAAGAAATAAAACAATTTTACAGTGTGACAAAAGGCATGACATTAGCCGAAAAATCCCTTCGCATAGCGCTTAACATAAGTGGCGGCTGGGCAGGAGCCTTACAAATATTGACCGTTAGCGATCAGATTGAAGAAACAAAAAGTGATAAAGGCGTGATGGGGGGCGGCGAACATTTGTCTCTGCTATCTGAATATTTAGAAACTGAAGTTATTCACGCTATCTCCCAGAGAAATATCAGTATCTACACTTGTTTTAGTACCCTGCTACAAGTACCTGAGGAATTGATTTTTCGTATACTACCCGAAGACGGTAGCGAGTGGATAAAACAAGGGAAAAAACTCAATTTATTAACAGAGTTCTTCGATAACGGCACACGGCATTACCTTCTTAATAAAGTCGTTAATAATTATTTTAAAAATAAGTTTAACTCATGCTCTAACGAATACAATGATGTCATTATCAATTATTTCCTAGAAAAGGAGGATTACAGTCAACTATTTGAAATTGGAGTTAATCAAGAAAATTGGGAACTAGCTGCAAAAGGTGCAATGCATTCGCTTAAGAGTTTAATTAAACGTGGTGAGTATCATTTAGGGTGCAGTTATTTGGATCGTTTTCCCAAACTTATAATTGATAAGTTCCCAGCATTTAAGCTTTTCATCATTTGGATGGATTTGTACGCTTCGGGGCATTATTTCGCTGAAAAACAGACCTCGGATGTTTTAGAATTCATATCAAACCTAGAAAACAAAGATTCTAAAACTCGATTAAAACACGGAATATTTAGTGATGAACATTACCAGTTAATAAAAAAATTTAGTGATTTGACAAAATTCCAACTTGAATTACTTAAAAACGGATCGGTTAACGATGATAATTTAATTAATAGTGTTTCAAATAGCGCAGCTGAAGGACAAGACTTCTCTCAATGGAGTTGGAACGGTATTGGTGTAAATGCATTCATGAAGGGAGATATGACGCTCGCTGAAGAAAATTTACAGAAAGCTATTTTTAAAAGTCAGGATCATCAAGATGGATACTGTATTCTGTCTACTTTAGCGGTATTAGGCCCATGTTTGTTATTTTTAGGTAAACCTAGTGAAGCGCTATCACTGTGCGAATCAGTACATGATTGGTGTGTAAAGCATGGCTATGATGTAAGCGGCCATTATTCAATCATACACCGGGTACGTTTACTGATTTATCGAGAAAATAATAATTTAAAAGAAGCCGAAATACACTTTAATTTATTACGTGACTGTCCACGATACGTTGACCCATTAAATAGAACCTACCATTTATGGAGTGAAGTAATATATCATTTAGGACGCAACAATTCGAACAGTCGAATAGCCCTTAATAAACTAGAAACACATTTTAATCAGCATTATTTACAATGGAATTTAGGTATACCCTCCCCTAACCTTATGAACAATATACTAGATGTTATGGATGGAGATCATACGGGCATTGCTAAATGGGCAAAAAAATTTAAAAGCAACTGGCCCGACAATAGATCTACCTCACAACAGTATACATTTGAATTACTGGTTTATTGCAGAGTATTACTTGCTTCAGGCGGAAATCCAGAAGCACCATTGAATTTCATGATCGAAACATCTAATGACAATCTATATATTGAAATAAAAGCGACGCTATTGCTCGCCTGCTATAGGATAAAAAAACTTAGGAAACCAGAATATGTAAGCTTAATTTTAGAATGCATAATCAAAGCAGAGAGATCAAATCTATACCGAACGGTCTTAGATGAAAAAGAATTCATCATAGATGCCTTAGATGAGCGAAATATCAATCATTTATCACAACAATATACTATTAATTCAGGCCAAATATGGACAGAATTAATGAGCAATGAATCCAATGATGTGTCGCCAATACATGAACAAAAGTTAACGAATCGAGAACATCAAGTATTAGAATTATTATTGGATGGGTTAAGTAATTTTGATATATCTAAGGCGTTAGGAATATCTAAATCTACCGTTAAGTCTCATGTTGCAAATATATACGGTAAATATGGCGTTAACAATAGGATTAAATTAATGAAGATTGCTACCAAGCAAAAAACGTCTGACAGTATGGATACTTGTTATTAAATAATACTTTTAGTGGAAGCTACCATTCGTGGTCAAACCGCCCACGAATGGTAGCTTTTTTGGGGAGTTAAAACAGGCTGCTTTAAACCCTTCAATGATAATGATCATCGCTAAGGTCATTGTGCGTGTATGTACGCGGATGCCTGAGTGGACCCCATAACCGGAGGGCGTCTACTTGAGCTTAGCCCAGTAGTACTAGCCCATTAAAGCATATTAAAATTGAATTTTGGGCCAATGCAAAGCTCGCTTACCTACCCTTCTTATGCCTATTATCCCTATATAGCGCTTAACTATTTTATGAACTGAAGCCTTGTAATTGAACTACACTCAATAATGCGCTATACCTTTTTAAAAGAGTGTAATGGTCGAGAATGGCCTCATTAACAATACTTTACTTGTAAGGCCATTAACTATCTTATTATCAATCACTTAGGGCATTTTGATGAAATTATGGGCGCTTTTTTCTATAGCCATTACGTCCTACGCTATTGCCCCTTTTCCATTGTTTGCCAGCGACGCCCCACCTCACACAACACCCACAACAAATTCCCTTAACACTGAAGCCCTAAACACGAGGGCCCAGTTTGAATCATCATTTACGCCTAAAGAGCGTCAGTGGTTAGATAAAAAACAGGCACTAACCTATGTTTACGACCCCGACTGGGCGCCATTTGAATGGAAAAGTGATAAAGAACAACATACGGGTATTATCGCTGACATTTTAAGTCTAATTAACAAAAAAATAGGCCTCGAATTTACGCCCATTAATACCAATACGTGGAAAGAATCCGTAATGCTGGTTAAAAGTGGCAAAGTGGATATGTTCAGTGCTATCACTAAAAATAAAAGTCGTGAAGATTATCTTAACTTTACGATAAAGGATATTTACTCTTACCCTGCGGTGCTCATTACAATATTTGATGATAAAGCCGTTTATATTAATATCAAAAAAGACTTTAAAGGCAAAAAGGTGGGCATTGTTAAAAGCAGTGGCTTAGGTCGATACATCAAAGAGAGCCACCCTAGTATTGAATACGTAGAACTTCCCAATACACATGCTGGTTTCACGGCAATACGAAATAAAGAAATTGATATTTTTGCCATCAATACCGTTACGGCCAAATATTTTATCGAGAAAAAAGGATTCGACGATCTTAAAATAGCGCTTAAACTTGATTACCTCTACCACCTTAAAATTGCGATTCGCAAAGAAATTCCCGAAGAAATAATATCTATTTTAAATAAATCACTTAGCAGCTTAAGTGAAGAAGAATTACACAATATTTTTATAAAGTGGACTGAATCACCCTCTAAGAAAGTAACTGATTGGAAATTGATAGTTGAACTAATATCCGTTTTTATCGTTATAATTTTAATTCTTACGGGATTTAATCGTCGTTTAAATCGAACTGTCACCGCAAGAACAAAAGAGCTCACCAATAAGAACATAGAACTTAAAAAGGTACTAAATGAAATTGAAGAGCATACGCTTGAATCTATACGCGCAAATAAAGAAGCCGATAAAGCCAATCAATCCCTGTTAATTCATCAGGAAAAACTCGCCTCTCTGGGAAGGATTTCGGCCAATATAGCCCATGAAATCAATACTCCGCTGGGCATTGCCAATACGGGCCTTAGTTTCCATCAAGACCTACTGAAACAACTTAAAACGTGGGTTAGGGATAAAAGCTTAACCGTAACCACCATGGATGACTATATTGAGCAAAGTGAACAGGCTATTGCCACCATTAACACTAACCTGCTGCGCGCTATTGAGCTTGCGAAAAACTTTAAATACACTGCGGTTGATCGTATTGATGGCAGGCAGCATGATCATAATTTTTACTTGCTAGTCAGTCGTCTTACCACCTCTATGAGCGCTGAATTTTTGCACGACAAAATAACCTGCACCTTAAATATTGATAAAAAATTGCAGATCACCACCCACGGCAGTGACTTGTCGCAAGTGATCTGTAATTTATTAATGAATGCGGCAATGCATGCATTTGAGGGGCGCGAGAATCGTTGCATTGAGATATCAGCGCACCCCATAAATGACATTATAGAGTTATTAATAACAGACAACGGGCTAGGCGTGGCAGAACACATTCGCGGCAGCATATTTGAACCCTTCATCACGACTAAACGCAATCAGGGCGGCACGGGATTGGGCCTTAACATCGTGAAGAATTTAGTTAAAGATCGGTTGCACGGCAGTATTGAATTAATATCGCCGCCAGCGGGTGGAACCCAGTGGCGTATCATTTTACCGCCTAAACTGCCAAATGAGCCAAATGAGCCAACCAATACGCTATAGATAATACACATCAAGAAAGGCACTGAAATGCCTCGAGTTCGGCGCACTTACCTAGTGCTGCGTATTCACCGAGAATGCAGGTTAACTCGCGGCATAATACACACCAAACAGCTCGCTGATTTTGCTTAGCCCATAGGCTACCCCAATTAAATAAGCTTGTAAGGAATCACCACTGCTGATTTCAATAAAGCTTCCACCACTGCCCAAGTAAAGGTGTGCCTCAATGGTCGCGTCATTGGCCACATCACTGTCTGTGGCGATAATACGAATTTCAGCACGTATGTCCTGAGTAGGTACATTCTTAGGCTTGGTGGTTAAGCAGTCCATTAAAAAGCATAACTAAAACAGACAAAGTTACCAGAATGGGAAATTTTATCGGCAGTGTTTTAAATTGAAAGATACAAAGTAAACTGTAAACCTAGCTCTTCCATACCGAACCGCCTGTTGGATAACGTGCCATCAAGGGTCTGCCATAACCTACAAATCTACAAGTACTCTGCCCTGCGATTAACATCAAACAAACATAAGTGATTTATCGCGACTAGCAGGTAATCACGCATTAAAAAATGGGTTCGCCAATTTCTGCCCCCCTTTTAATCTATAGGCCATAAAGATCCAGAGTGTTAGTAACTTAAATTAGAATAGGTCTCTTGTAATAACTGCAACTCAACCAAAGCTGCATTATCAAAGCTATTGCCTGAAAGCTTAATAAATACATCGACGCTTAAGATTTCCGACAAACCCGTAGGGGAAGCTATTAATTGATTATTTTCTGCATCCATTCTAGTTAGGTTAGGGTTATGACTAACGTCCAGCTTACTTAGTTGGCTGTTATTAAGGAATAATCGAATCAATTTTACATTCTGTGATAGGTCCAGTACTGGTTCCAAGTTCGGTAGTTGCTCAGCCCCCACTGCGGTGTTGTTAAGGGTTAACTTAGTTAACTCAGTATTAAAACGAAGATCAATGGTGCTTAATTCAGTATTCTCTAAATTCAACTCCGACAACTTGGCATTATTAGAAATATCCAATTGGGTTAAGGGATTATTAAAAACCTTCAGGGTTTCTAAATTTGTATTACTGCCCACAATAAGATCCGTAATGGCATTATCATTTAAAATAACGGTAATCAATTTTGAATTTTCGCCGATGTTTACGTTATTTAAAACAATATTTGAGGGAGCTGATAACAATGTTAATTCTAAATTATGACTTACATCAATCTGAGTAATCCTGCATAAATCTAAAACAAGCTCGGTTAAAGCACTTAAACGCTCAATTCCTTCTATACTTGTAATGGCCGCGTTTTTACACGTAACTGACGTTAACTGGTCTACATATAACTTGCTTTCTATTTCATCCAAATTATTTAAACAGCTTAAGAAATCGCCATCGGTAAAATACGTTGACGTCAACACGTCTAGTAAAGGCTCTCTATCCACACATTCAATCAGCACTGCGCCAATATTACCTACCGCAGTATGCGTGGCATTAGTTACATTGCATAACTGGGTGCCAGCAATATTATTGGCTTGAATCGTAAACGAAGTATTCATGAATACGCTAAATTCAAAATCACCGTCTTCACGTACTGATAGGGATTGATCATTAAGATATATTTTCACTTCACTGCTTAAGCCGTTAATTGAGCCGGTAACACTAAAAGTAGTTTTGTCTGGGTCATTAGGGTAGGCATCCGAATTGTCGCCCACCCCATCCAAATCGCTATCAACCGTTTCGGTAGGGTCTAAGGGAAGATCATCGCTGATATCTGGTGTGCCATCGTTATCACTGTCTAGCTCAGGGTGAGTATCCGAGCCAGAACT
>MAAA01014265.1_pt1 | contig 13806 bp, 1 predicted proteins | sample 1115971 | NCBI WGS metagenome assembly MAAA01 (sample SAMN04961123, study PRJNA320927) | seawater metagenome | isolation source: sample BD02T6 sea water enriched with oil for 6 days | place: USA:Gulf of Mexico | collected 2013-07-27 | reverse complement strand
ATGGCTTGCAACAGGCTATGACAGGTTTCTTGTTCTTCTGAGGATAATTCAATCTCAGATTCCACAGTTGCCTGCAGTGGTAAACCGCAGAGCAATTTATTTAGCATCAGGTGTGTTTCATCTGTATTGGTACGACCCGTTGCTAAAAATTGTAAACAGTGCACTGCTTTTCGTTGAGCACTGTCTGAAATAAATTCATTGTTTTCAATCAACCCCAGGCGATTTTTCAGCGGATTGTAATAGTCTTGTAAAATGACCAGCCCGGCGTTTTGAATTTTAATGGGGACTCCCATCGCTAGTTGGCGATTGGTCTGCTGAATTTTCTGAAATATTTTCCGGGAGGAATCTGATACACCAAGCTTATGTGCCTGTGGTAAACCAGTCTGTTCTAACGTGACGTGATTTTCAGACATTGTATTTTTTTCAGCGGGATCAAGCGCATGCAAATTCAATACAGATGCAATGGCCAGTTGCAAGGTTTCTGGCAAGTGATCCATCTGCTCGGACAAGGCTGTTTTTAATACAGGCAGTGGCACACGATATTGTTGATTCAACCGCATTAAAATAACACTTACCAGACGTGCCGGGGCAAGTGCTGTCAAGTCACCTTCCACCCAGACGGATAAACAATGTTGTAATAGATGGCCGCACATCTGCTGAGCGCTCAGTCCAGGTAGTTGCAGTGCCTGTAAACACTCATGGAATGCTTCAAGCAAAGTGATGGTCGCCTGGTTTTCAGGCATTGTTTGCTGCATCGCATCCAGCAAACAATGAAAGGGTACCCAATTCAGTAAACGGAACATCACGCTATGCTGCTTATAACAATCTACTAATATCTCTGCCACTTGATCTGGTCTTTGAAAGAACAGATCGTGTAACAAACGTTCACCGTCCATCGGGTGCTTACAATTCAACCAAATAGGCGCTTCCCCTTTTTGCAAAAGGTGACGGACAATCTCAGTAATACGCGGATGAAGTAGATAGTTCGCTCCGTGGTCTTGAAGAAATAACACCGGCTCAGCCTCAGTTTCAGGTTTAAAAGCCTCCGTCTGTAATCCATTAGCTTGTTCAGACTTCGACCTATGAGATAACAGGTCTACCGACTCAGCTAATGCTAATATTGGCAAATTTTTCTGTATAGATTGCGCTTGTTCACTTTCCTGAAACTGTTGGGTTTGCTTTTGGAGCAACCCAAAAGCCTGTTTCCATAGGCTAGTTTGTAAAGAGTGCAGATGTTCCTGAAAACGATTTAAACACTGAAGATGGCTGATGTTGAGCTGTAAACAAGCGCTTGACAGCATCCTCGAAAGTAAATGTGCCGCCGATAAATATGCAGTCGTTCGCCCTGTTGAGCTGACTAACGCGTCCAAGGCAACGGCCCAGAAAATACGAGTTAAGTGCTGCCTTAATCGCATCCTAGAGCCTGACCACAACCCACCTTCTATTAACACTAGCTGCCATTGCCTGATTAATTCGTCAGCTGGTAATAACTCAGGCGGTAGTAGGTTCTGCAGCCAATCATCAATTTGTGCAATATTGCGGTGACTCACTAACGACTGAAACAACTGATGACTCTGCGTATGAGAAACCAACCAGGGTAAAATCATCGCAGCTTGACGATTTTGTAAATAAGGCCAAAGTTGTGACAGAGTTATTCCTGAGCTGCGAACAATATCTGCATCTGGTGAGAGCAATAGGAACTCCAAGATGACCCGTTGCTGCTGTTGTGACCAGTACTCAGGCTCAATCTCGATCGCAAAGCTCAATGGCTCTATCGTCGAACTCAACAGTCGGTCGTCGTTTTGCGATAGTCCAACTTCAGACAATAAAGGTCGCACTCCCCTACTCTCTGGGCTCAACTCGTTCGCCGCCGGCACTTCTTGCAACATATCCTCGAGTAACTTCCTGTACTCAGAGTCTAAAACCTGCGAACAAGAATCTAATTGCCGGTACAGCACTCTGGGAGATACATGTAACTGTGTCAGCCATAAGTGCAATAACGCCTCCAATATGAGTTTCAATAACTTAGCTGTCGGCTGAGTGCTAAGTTTTCTTCTCCAGCTGAAGATCCAATCATCTGCCTGCGTAAACTTAATGCTGGTTACGCCATACTCTTTTTCGAGCATATTCATCAAGGCCGTTAACATCAGCTGAGGTAACTGCTCAACACTGCTTAAACACTGTAAACAACCGAGTTTTCCTTGCCGAATAGCATCACGAAGTTGTTTGATAAAACGCAGTAACGATTGGCTAATGTGAGGCACTATAGCTGTTAATATCGAAGCAAATAAATCAGTAGATAATGTTGAAGACTGGTCACGGCCATCTAACTGATTGAACTCTGCCTGGCCACGTAACAAGAGTAACTGCCGCAATTCAATGTTGGCTTGGGTTAAAGTTGGTTCTGTTTTTGTTGATTGGTATAACGATGGCATCAGCGATACATGAATTTGTTGCCAAATAGATCCTGAGCAGAGCAATGCGTGCATAGACTCGGATTGGAAACAGACCAACATATCAATTTCAAGCTCGTCACTTGTGATTTTTAACCAACTAACAAATAGACTGATATCCGGCTGTTGCCAGCGCTGCGTGGTGGCAAGCACGTTCAAGCGCTTATCGGAAGGATCATGCTGTTGTGTTAATAGAGTCACTAAATGTTTATTCAGTATCTGAATTAATAGAGCTGAGCCGCCCGACCAAAACCCTCCTTCAGATAATAATTGTGACCAGGGCGAGACCAAGAGGTGTTGCAAGTATCCTACCTGCAAACTAACAGAGTCAGTTAAGGTCAGACCGTGCTGTAAAATACGGTGATCTTGATGCCGTGACGTTACCTTTACTGGTTCGCTTAATTGTACTGAAACATACTCTGTTATATTACGAGCATAAACATGCTTGAGATGTTGAATTAAGGTACGTAACGAGACAGCATCAGCCGTTCCCTCACCGGTACTTTTGCTTAGCACGGCGGCAATGTCGTCCTCTTGAAATTGTTTCAGGCATTCTATTAGCTGTTTTACAAACTCTGTCGACTTAAACGAAGCAACTTGTTGAAGCTGGCGCACAAAATTACGCCAGAAGTTTTTTAGTGTGAAGCATGCAGTAACCGTTTTCTGCTGCTCACTTTTTCTTACCCCCTTACCTAAGATATTTTGTAATATCACCTGCAATACAAGTTGGTGTAGCTGGCAAGACAAATCGACACCTTGTAACACAGGTAGCAATTGTTGCTTAGACCAATACTGTAATAGCGCGATTAAGACTAGGGAGGTTGAGTGAGCTTCCTTTTGCAGAGTATTTAATAATTCAGAAAAGTCTTCCGGGCGTGTGAGTTTCAACAGCCGGACACTTAAGACTTCAATCCTGATATCGTTGACCCTGGCCTGCTCGATCGTCAGTGTAATCACACTCTCATAGTCGTGCTGTAACGGTTCAGATTGTCTAAAATGATTCAGTAAGGGTTTCAATGGTTGATACAACACGGTGTTATTTTCATCGTCTGATCGAGTTAATCTAAGCGCCTGTACTGCTAACTTACGACCAGATGTATTCAGCTGTCGGTTGACCACCTGCCACGTGCTTGAAAAGAACGTTCCGACCGACTCGGTATTTTGTTGATCAATTGTCGACTCCACTTCCAATAAATAACGGACCAGGTCTAGGTTGATCTCAGTACAAACCCGTTTGACAGTCATGGCCAGTAATTGCTCGACTGTCATCGCAGCCGATATCAAATGCTTCAGCTCTGTAGCAGCTACGACATGCCATAAACATTCCTCAATCACGTAGTTCAGGCCGATTGCTGTGCTTTTCCACAACCCTGTGTCGACCAAGAAATCTTGCCACTGTTGTAATAAAGCCTTGAGCCTAGTCTGCGATTTCAATTCACCCGGTAATAAGGATGCTAACCAAGTCGCTATGTTATTTTTCTGGCGGTATACAAGAACTGACTGCAATAATTCGTTTTGTAAATGTGGTGGTTTCTCCATTAGCCAGGTGTGAATAGCCAGACTATCTTTCTGTATTATTGCTGACCATAATGTGTGAAGCGGTATTCGAGGCATGACATTTAAGTCAGCAACCGTCGCTATAGAGTTGCCATGGGCACGCTTTAATAACTGCTGTTCTAATATTTCAAACTGGAACTCTATTGGCCACGTCTCTAATGGTTCAGAGTAGATTGCCTTTGTAACTTGATGTTCCGTGCTCTGCTCATCCTCTAATTCAAGCGTAAGTTCAACAGTAATCAGCGAGGATAGGTATCTCATCAATTTGTTGGCTGAAGAAGATCGTTGAATTTGTCGCTTAGTCGCCTCAAGCATTTGTGCACTTAGTAATTTTTTATCGACACCTACTTGCTCCAGCGTAATCAACCAGACCTGTAGATATGCGACCACATCAATTGTATGACGGGTATTGGTATTCTGTAGGAATGTCAACAAGGCTTGTAGGGTGAGCTGGTGAAGTTGTTTTGCCAGATCGACCCCTTGCAAACTAGGCAGCCAAGCTAAACGATGCCAGTCTTGAATCTGCTTAATTAAATCTAAACAAATGTCTTTTGCGTGTGGGTGCATCGCATCGAGCAAAATAGTGAAATCCGTTGGCTTGATCAATTTCAATAATCGCTCGGCCAAAATCAGGTCGCTAATGTTGTGCTGCTTCGCCTGTTCCAATGCAAACATCAATGTCGATTTTGTAGCACAATCAATCAGAGATAAAGACTGGGATTCGCCAACAGAATGAAGATTGTTCTGGCTGTGGCTCTTCTGATAATTGGAGCTTTTTGGAGTCGCAGGCGCTGAGTTGGCCGTAAAAAATATTCGGTATTGTGATCGCGCTAAACTGTAAAAAATTACATCAAAGTGGGGTACTCTATTATGAGCAATTGATTCAGGCTGCTCACCAGTGCGCAAGTAGCTGTTCATTGCCTTAACATACAAGTCTGCTTCCGCAGGCTTTTTGACCCGTTGTTTTCGATCATCATCACTAAGAACCTGTAAAATAGTGAGCAGCTCAAAATCTTGTTCACCGAGCTGACGTAAGCTCCTCTGATTCATCAGGCCATCTAGCAGCAATAAATAGTCAATACGCAATTGCCGACAAATAGTCATTAATGTATTAAAGACAAACTGGCGACGATTAAAATGACTCCCTCTATCAGCAAACAAGTAGATCAATAACCCCCGCCACACCATGTTTCCTTTAATGTGAAGTTCAGCTAATGTCGTTTGTGTTAGCTCGGTATTTGCCAAAATAAACTGTGCATCTTGAGGTGCTAGGACTTGTACTAAACGAGTTAAACTAGACTGGCTGAAGTGTTCTAAGATACCTTTTCGCACTTTGCTATTTTTTCCTTCCTTACGCAGTAAACTGGCTAAACGAATAGGGTTTTCATCTAGAAGCGATATGAATAAGGCTTCTAAATGGATAACTTCATTGTTAACCGACAAGGTAGGTAAGGCATGATGCAATAATCTCTGTAATATCCCCCAATGATCGATAGCCGGTTCAGGGGCAGAAACTGTATTAATCTTTTCGATTTGGTCCTGTTGATTTATCGTAACAATAACCGCCAGGCAACTTGGAGCAGTTGATCCCATATTATCAAGAGATTCAACGGCTGCCGACAATTGCGCTAACAGGCTCCGGTAGTCTAGTTGATAACGTTGGGCAAATTGTTGAATGGTGGCACGAACAAACGCGATTGTATTAAATAAAGTGCCGCGATCCACCAGAAGGTAACTCAGAATACAAAGCCAGGTTTGTTGACGAAATTCGCTGCCACCCTGTAAGGGCAGTTTGTTTCCTACCTGTATTTGATTAAGGTTTTCTGCATAGGAAAAAATAAATTCACTGTGCAAGGGTTCGACAAGGTGAATAATTTTTTTCACTCGATTTTCACCCAGTTGCCAGACAATACGACGACGTACAGTTTCTGTTTTACCCAATTCACGAACAATATCACTCATCCCGTCGGGATTATTTTCCAGCTGCTCATCAAATATCTGGTGAGCCGTTTGCGCGCCGCTAAACCACCAAGGTGAAGTACCATTAAGCAAAAACCAGATCACATAATTTTGTAGGCTGCTGTCTTTATCCAATATTTGCAAATCATCGTCACTAACATAGCCAATAGAAAATTGCTTCTGAGTGAGCAAATGAGCAATTGTATCCTGCATGTTTATTCTTAAGCGTTTTGGTAGTTCCTCTGGTAAGTCAACCAAATTAATGATGCCAAGATCCAGAGTCAATTGATCTATACTCCAGGTTTGTGTCGCTGGGCAGACTTGATCAAAGAAAGTTTGCAACTCGTCAAGCAACTCTGTATTGCTCCAGCAGCTCAAATAATTCTGCAAATCAATCGTAGTGCTTTTATCATCGAAATGGCTCTGCCAAGTACATTGAGCAATAATATGATTTGACATTATGCTACCTCCACGGAGGTCTGATCCAAGCACCATTTTGATAGCAGTTTTTTCATATTTTGAGCTGAACTGAGAGGAAAGCTTCCTAGTTTATGGCTAACTGAATTAGTCTTTACTGCGCCCGCTAAATAATTATGCAACTTAATAAAATCAGCACTAAAACTAGCTAGTCCCTGGTAGGGAACTCGTAAAACATTGAGCTTTATATGCGCAGGCCAGTGTAAATCAATCAAACTCTGAAGATAGTATTGAAAGTTACTTTGCTGATTCAGGCATATATAATCAGGCAACAAAATTGACGATTGTAAATAGTAGAAGTTATCTGAGGAGGGAGTAGTCTCAGTTAAAGGTTGCAACAGATTATGTTCTATCAGGATACAGCCTTGACGCTGCTCAGCGAACCACTGTAGCTGACTCGCATAACTTTGATACAGCTCGATTGTTGATGTCGCATTAATAGGCCAGGTGAGAGTCATTAAGCAGGTCGAGCCTGAAAAAATTTTATCCATTTTGGAGTCACTATTACCACGAACAACAATTAAATCCAGATCGCTAGATACATAGTAATTTTTTAATGACGAAGAATTAGCTAACCATTTTTTGAAATTAATATCATCAACTAAGCAGGCCAATTGGTTGGCTAGCATGGCTGACCTTTGTGACAAGCCCAAAATCATATTAAGTTTCAGCTCGAAGGCAGAGTAATTATCAAAATCAGATGAACGTAATTTTGACTCTGCATTGAGCAATTTTTGATTGAGTTGACCATCTATCACTGGAGGATAATTACTTTGCTGCATACGCCTTTTAAGGCCAAAGTAGCCATCGACATGGACTTTATCAATATCTTCCAGATGCAATAGGCTACGATGCAAACCGTTAATCTCGTTAAGGAGAATGTTTACTTCTGCTTTACTTGCGTGCTCTATTAACGATCTACCAATAGTCTGAAAAAGATTTTTCTTGTAATTGCTAGCGGTACCTACCATTTGTTTTAAATATTTTAACAGCGGCTGTTTTGGTAACAATATGATTAACTGATTCAGGGCATCTTGAGTAAACCGATAGCGGCCTGGACTACAGATTAGATTCGCCTCACGAACGTTGTACGCGCTGTTTCGGTGATAAGATAACAGCTGATAATTTTGCAACCAGACACTTTTCACAATTATCAACGTTTTCAGATCACTGCCATACCACTGACAGGTTTTAATCATGTCTTCATATAAGATCGCATCATCACCGTGACGCGCAATCAAATGCGTTAACATCTGGTTGCGCCGTTCCAGGGATTCGTGTTCGCTTTCAACCATTTGACGCAGGCCATATATGTATTGATTAAATGGGTCGGTCTTATATTTTTTCCATGCTTCCGCTTCTACCTGTTGAGCCGTTTTATTTACATCAAATTGATATTCGTAAGCCTGATTACCACGCAATAAGGCTTTGATATCTGGAATCTGGTAAACGGGCTGAAAATAGTAGGTGGTGGTAAATCTCTGGTAGGTAATACTGGGGTCCTTAACTGCCCAGTACTGCGCCTCATCATATTGCTGAGTAAACGAAAACAATTCTCCAATATGAGCCAGCTGGGCAAACTGATTACTTAACAGTTGATCAAATAGTGTTAGGTAGCCTTTCAACTGACGAGACTGTGCGATACGGTAATCATCTGCATCAAGCTGAAGCGAGTGTGGTCCGATAGCATATACATCGGGCATAGTGTTTTGCACCGAATAATAATCAGCAATATTACGATAGTGACCCTTTGGTAGATCAGGATACAAATCAATTGACGCCTGAACACTGACCGCCAGATATCGAGACTGTAAGTCGGCTAAGTAAGCACTAGCTTGTTTATCATTTTGTGGCTTCACTACCGAATTTTGCATCAACTTAAAATCAATATCTGGCACCAATTTAGCTATTTTTTTGGTCGTGATCACATACTCGTCAACAGCTTGATCATCGCCTGATAGCGTCATACTAAATTGTTCAACTCCACTGACACCATCAATGGATGCTATTAAAGCTACCAACTCAAGTTGTCGCACACATGTTCGTTTATTTCCCAGTACTGAAGTTGTTTTATCAGCGTTGGCCATCCAGCCATTATCCAGTTCAGGTCCGTTAAATATCTCATCTGAACTGACCCCTTGTTCCCTTAATTCCTGAAACCCTGATTGTGAGACATACGGACTGACATAGTCATTTAATGCCTGGATAATAGTTTTATAAACCTGATCAGAAATGGCACTTGCATCTAAATAAACTTTCCCATGTAAACCAATTTTCTCTTCTTCCAACGCAATGGGCAGTAAAAATTCTTCTGATAGATTTCTTTGTTGATTTAACAGAAAATGAATTTTTTCCAATAAAATATTTAGATAGGATGAAGATAGATCAGGCCTGAAATAAATATAAGCCTGGTAGCGACCTGTAGTTATTTCAATATCGTCGCTACTCTGTTTAAACGACTCTACTTGAAGGTAAATATTATTCGCTTCATCCACTTGGTCTACCACGTATTTTCGATAGTCCTCTAGAGTAATAGGAGCACTGGTTAATATTTTTTGTGGCTCAAAGAATTGGTTTTTATAGTTGATTTGGCCATTGGCTTGGGTAAGCACATCTTCGACCGAAAACTGTGCACAATAGCCCAATTCAGTCTGCGCATAACAGAGTTGCTCTAGAATTGTTACGCCGGGGTCTGACGTATTTAGGTTGCTCCAATTTTGACTCGCCAATTGCTCAATATAGGCTAGGCCTTTTGCTTTTAGTTGAGTATAACTTAGGGCTTCAGACAGTGGCTGATCAATAATGACATTTTGTACATCACTCATGTGGCTGCCTCACCTAGCGGTTTTGAGTCAGCTTCGCTACTGTTACTGTCTTCTGTAGCTTTGGATAAGGTAATAGTATGTTGATCAGCTGAAACCAGAATGGCATCTGTTTGATTTGCGGTAACAGTTTCAGACAGAACAGACACTGGGGCAGAATCTTTTCCTGTTAACGGCGTGCGAAAAATCTTTAAACTCGATACTCCTAAAACTTGGTCAGAACGAGTTAGCAAGTTGATCAGCCCACTTCTCTCAACTCCTTGCGTGATTGACACCTGAGCTTGTTCACTGGCGATCCAGGGTGATAAATACACTTTAAGTTGTTGGTTTAGATCCGCTAATAATGCATTAGCGTTGGCATCCTCTGTGACCGTTAGCTGGGCATGTATTGTGATAATTTGCTGCTTCAAATTAAACAAATGAATCGAAGCCATAGCCGATACACGTTGTTTAATATATTTATCTATAGCTGTTTTCTGACAAACACTAACGAGAGGTCTGAAGGCATTAGCTTCCTTTGCATTGATTACACTGTTAACTAAACCAAGACTCAGCTTGCCTGTACATTTTGTTGCCTGACTGCTCGTAGACTCGGCGGAAGTTAGTAGCCTTGTATAAAATAGTTGGCTATCAGCATTATGGGCCATTTGCTCATAGTTATTACGACTGCTTACTCTGTCTTTGGTGTGGATACGATTGCTCACACGCCAATAGAATTTATCCTGATCTTCAGCCGCTAAACCAGAAAAAGAAGCAAAGGGTTGGGTAATTTTAGTTAGTTGAGGGATTTTTAATTTACTGGCCGTGATAGCATTCGCCTGAACCTGGGGTATTTCACCCTGAGGTAAAGAGCTTAAGTCGCTGCGAATTACTTTAATCGCTTGGGTATTAAGATAAGAAAATTTGAGTTTGATATTATCTTGCTTCGTAGCGATCGCCAACCAGAACAAATTTTTCTCATCCTGCAGTGGCATCACAGGACAGGGGATGTAAGTGAGATCTTTTTGCACTTTTTGTATTTGGCGTAACTTGGCTTCACTCAACTGAGGCAAATCGAATTTAATGATACCTGAGCAATTAAGGTTATTAGTATTATTTTCCAGTACAGTAATCGGCTGCCAACCTATAACTTCCTTCTTAGTTGTTTTTGTATCTCCCCAGTAGTAATAACCAACGCTACTTTCATTAAGTTCAGTATTATCGAACATCTGAGTTACTTCGATGAAAATACTTAGCGTACAAGGGGCTAGAATGTCTGTAAGTCCCAAATATAGACAACCTTGACCACCAACACCGGTAAATAACGGTATGCTTTTTTTCCCAGTCGATACCGTATTTGTTGGCGCCACCGTATTTGTTGGCGCTATCGTTTTTGTGGGCATTTCAATTAGCTCTTGGATCAGCGCCTTTCCCGGTACCAAGTTCACATGCCCTAACATGCTACCTTGTTCTGACGTCGACTCGGGTTCTTGGCTGTCATAAACCGAATAAGGCTGGTAGCTACCATAATGAAAAATGGTCAATGGATAATTCGATAGCGAAGACTTTGACTGAGTAATATCACATTCAGTTGATGCAGTGTAACTAACACAGACCTGAACCTTTTTTGGGCTATAGGGCAAATTTGGCATCGGCTGAAGTTGCTTAGGTGGGGATCTCATAAGAAAATCAAGTATCTTATGTTTGCCCATTAAGACCTCTGCATTTTCTAAGCTGACAGACGAAACTACCTTGCCATATAGCTCATGTCCAAATGCATAATCTGGTGCGGTAAGTTCAAACTTAAGATAGGAATTTTTAGCCTTTCCATATTCTATCAGAGGGGCTTCGGTCAGTTCTGGTAACCCTTTATCAAGTAAATTATTCTGGCTACAGACAAAAGAAAAATTACTGGATTGTAAATTATCACCATCTGTATCTTGCTGAAATAAATCAACGATATCTGTTGATTCCAATGATGCTGGCTGAGCCAATATTGAGTGCCAAGTACCATCCATTAGTAGCGTCCACTTCCCTTTAAAGCTTTTGTTCGAAATAGTACGCACTAACTCAAGTGAAAGAGGGAGCAATGCAACTTTACAAGCTACAAGATACTTGTGTTCGGAATCTATCAATTTACTACATATTTCAAACTGACTAAGCGCGTTAACAATATCACTTTTATTTCTATTTTTTCTTAGGGGGCACCATTTAACATATTTTGATTTAACTTCTTTGAGAACTTTAGATAATACCGTCAAGTTAGTATCATCCAAATCATTAGATATGGAATCAAGTAACGCTTCATAGCTCTGATAGACTTTTTCTGTGATCGTCCTGCTTGCTTTCACAGTTTTAAATTTCGATTTTACCGAATTCAAGTCCCCCTTTATGATTGCAATTTTATCCTCTAATTTGCTCGCATTTTTTAAAGTGGTACTGATCGATTTAGTTGCTTCACTAAGAATAGTTTTTTCTTCCACAGAATCATTTCTATTTTTTTCAAGAATATTAACCCTGTTAGAAATGTTTTCTTTTAATTCCTCAATTTCCTGCACTGCAGCCTTAAGCCCTTCTAAGGCACTATCAAGGAGTTTAAGAGCGGCAGTCAGAGCATCAGTGCCCGCATTTTTCTTTTCCTGGGCACGAATGAAATCATTATATTGCTGATAATAATCGCTAAAATCAGTGGGTAAATTGTCCCAATCTATATTGAGGCTCAAGGAAGAGAGTGGCTTAGCGAAACACTCATTACTTCCCAAATAAAAATAACTACCTTGCTCTGGTACTGGTCCAAGTAGAAACGCCGAACCTTTATCCGGCAATATCGCACTGTCATTACCCAAAGCGAACTCAGAATATTCACTGACATTACATTTAATAGTAAATTTTTTAAGTTGTGGTGGATCTGTCAGATCTGTGCTTGGATCTAATACGAATTTTAGCAAGGGCCATTGACTGTTATATCCATCTGGGTTTTTTACAAATGCCGTAATAGCAGGATCACCACTTGTGAGATCAATAGTAAGTGTGATACTACTTTTTACTGTAGCGTCAGCTACCTGGGGTAATACTTTCTCAAACCAACCACTCTTTGTACTTAAAAAAATCTGACTATGATTGAAATAATTTGCTGGTAATGGCTCAATAAAATCCAACGTTAGCGTTATTGTACGTACACCATTTTGTAAAAATAACATGGGAGAAGAAAATGCAAAGCCCTGTTGCCGCTGAGTTCCTTGCTTATTACCAAATGCATCCCAGCTGATAACTTGCTGCATCTTGTTACGTTTTAGCTGGTTTATATTTTTCATCTGAGTTAAATATAAGCCAGGATCCTTGTCACTGGGCGCGCTGTAATTCAGGCTATCTGCAATTGTGACCACAGTTTTATTAAGCTCAGCTGGTTCTGTAGTTGAAAACAGGATATCACTCTTATCTGGATAACTACCGGCGGTAAATTCAGTCCCAGCAGGTAATTCATAACTAGTGATATTATCTGCTAAGGTTACACAAACAAATGCCTGATCGGCTTTGGCTGATGCCTGGCTTTGCTGCAACACTTGTTGATAATAGAAGTCCAAATGTTTGCGGCTGTATTGATTTATAGACTCCTGCTGACTTTCCATCAGTTTGCAAAAAGCCACTAAGAGTGCGGTATCTGGGTATTCACTAGATTGCTGCAATTGACCATCGAATGCCTGATCAGCGCTGTCTATCACCTGAAGAAAAAAGCTAAAGACTTGATCGTAAAAATTTTTCAAAAACCAGATCAAGGTACCTAACGTTTGTACTGAACCATCACCTGCATTGTTGTCCGTTTTATCTTTTTCACTCCCTGGGTTCTGCCCTGGGCATTGCCATTGTTCGACGTTAATATCAACATGAGCTTTCTGCCAAGTTGGACCAAACTTCTGGTACAGCTCTCGGTCTATAAATTGGATCTGCTCCTGCGAATGATTGCTCTGGCTGGCCAAGGCTAGATACTGCTGTAACGCCACCACTTGCCCGAGTACATCAGCCAGAGAGTCACTTATCTTTTTATGAACAAAATCACGTAAATAATAACTACTACTATCCGGCCCCATCGCCACAACCCATCGGTTTATGTGAACAAACATTTGCCAAATCAATTTAAAAATTTGGTTTATTGATACGGCATAAGGTGCAATGATTTTAGCCGTCAGTGGTTTATCTAGATCACTTTTAGTAGGTAAACCAACCGATATTTTCACGCTCGATAGTTTAGGTAAATTAGAGTTATCAACCAACTTAGCAGCCAGCCGACTATATTCATTATAAAAACTAGCATGATCAGTTTTACTGATCACCGCTAGTAAAATAACTGGATCTTTGAGCAGGAAAGGCTGCCATGTACCTGACTGCTGATTTTTCTGGTTATAAAATAAGATTAGCTCTGAAAAATGCGCAACAAAGCTTAAGCGGTCTCGCACACTGCGTCCGTCAATTTGGATATTGTCTGGGTTGAGTGCACTGATAAGCTGGGCTTTACGGCTAATCTGATCCAAATATAAAGTCATAAGACGGTTAAATTCGTA
>MAAA01025615.1_pt1 | contig 13812 bp, 10 predicted proteins | sample 1115971 | NCBI WGS metagenome assembly MAAA01 (sample SAMN04961123, study PRJNA320927) | seawater metagenome | isolation source: sample BD02T6 sea water enriched with oil for 6 days | place: USA:Gulf of Mexico | collected 2013-07-27 | reverse complement strand
TAACGCTTCTTTTTGTTTTTCTTTTTTCTTAGAAAGTCTTTTATGGGCGTCGCCTTCGTTGGCAAGGCTGCTTCAAAGCGTTGCGCCATGGCATCTAGCTTTTCTTCTTTGTCAACATGTCCCTTCAAACGACGGGCTTCATCCAAAGACACTACATTCTTACTCTTTTTCATAAATCACCTCTAATTTGATAATACTCCCTTACTTTTACATATACCACATTCGCCAAACCGTCTACATTAAGCCTATGCTGTGATCAGCTTATTGCCTTATTGCTCGCTTTAAAGTCCTGTTCAAAAATCGCTTTCACCAACGCCATCATAGACAGGGCCTGCTCAGACAATTTTCTTGAGCGTAAACGGTATAATGCAAAATTGGTGGTGGCTTTCATGGGCACATTCAGCATCACTAAAGTGCCATCATCTAGGTCTTTTTGCACCATATGCTGAAGGCTGGCGGTCATTACTAACCCCCTTCTGGCAAGGTTTAGACACTGCTCCATGCTCTCCATTTGATAATGAGGGATACCAGCACTTAAAATTTGACTGTAATGCTTGTCTCCCACCATGGATTTGAAGCGAATTGGCAAGCTGGGCAGCGCCCATTTGTAATCAAGCACTGTGCTGGAGCCTTTATAGTTTACATGTTTTGGCGATACCACAAACACCACTGGCAGCTGCAATAAAGGCGTCACTTCAAATCGCTCTGGTTCATTTAACGCCTGAATGTCGCCAGCGTCGTACAGTAAAAAGTCAAATTCATGATTCAGTAATCCGTAACTTAAGACCTGAAAGTTGCCAGCACTTATTTGCAGCTTAATATGAGGCAATTTATCTATGGATTTCTCTACCAGTGTTTCACCCAATAGCTGCTGAATTAATGGCCCACACGCGATATTCACCTGACCGAAGTTTCCTTGGGTTATTTGCGCTACTTTTAGTGAAAAATCTTGTGCGCTGGCCAATACATTCAATACATTTTCATACAAAGCGGTAGCCGCATCTGTGGGAGAAAGTTCTCGGGTGTGGCGGTGGAACAACACCAACGACAAACGCTCTTCTAGTTTTTTAAGGCTTTTGGTTAACGCCGATTGTGTAAGCCCTAAATGCGCCGCGGCATTGGAAATACTGGAAAGCTCATAGATCACTTTAAAGTAGCGTAACTGCTTAATCTCCCAGTCATTCATTTTATATATTCCCACTAGGCAGCTAGTCAGTCCGGCTGCTCATACCACAATAACACATACCCAACGCCAACTTCACACAAGGGCGGCACAGAAAGCTTCATTTCGCCAAGTAGCGCGCTTTGTTAAAGAGGATGCCTGTCATATAGCGCACCTAAAAGATGGGTGGAATACTGCTTTATCGAGTTTACATAAAGAATATTCGGGGATTGATGATGCATTTACTAAACTGATGGGTTATTTGACAGAATTTACCCCTAGATCTGGCAAGCTTTAATGCAAAACAGGGTGCCCTACACTGCATTGAGTGCACTTAGTCTCAGGCACTACATTAAAAAAGCCGTTCATCTGTAAACCCTTGCCACAGCGTTAACTGTTTCCAGTTACTTTTCTGTATAGGCAAACAAACCCAGTCTGCGTCTTGATATTTAGGACTCCCTAAGCATAATGCCCCTCATGACTAGTTTACCCATACAAGACATCTTAGCGCCCATTCAAGACGCGCTTGTTCACCATACTCGGCTTATTGTGATGGCCCCACCTGGCGCGGGTAAATCCACGTTATTGCCATTGCATCTACTGGCTGCAAAATGGCTTAAAAACAAACAAATATGGTTACTAGAGCCACGACGCCTCGCGGCAGAAATGGTGGCTCGGCGTTTAGCCAATAGCCTTAATGAAGAACTGGGTGACACCATAGGGTTAATGACTGGAGAGTTCTCTAAAGTCAGCGCCAGCAATAAGCTTGTGGTGATGACCGAGGGCATACTCAGCCAGCGTTTGTTAAAAGATAACGACATCCCACAATGTGCCGCTATTTTATTTGACGAGTTTCACGAACGTAATGTGCAAACCGATCTAGGTTTAGCATTGGCGGTGCAATGTCAGGAATATTTACGTGACGATTTAAAAATCGTACTTATGAGTGCCACCCTAGACAGTGACGCCTTGCAAACCGCCTTAAAGGCAAAAGTGCTGATAAGTGAAGGCCGCAGCTTTGACGTAAACGTGTATTACCTGCCGCCCAAACTCATTCGTAATCAAGCGCCTTACCTAAGCCAGCAAGTAAACCAAGCAGTAGGCCAGGCATTAAAAAATGAGAGTGGCGATATATTGGTTTTTTTACCCGGTGTAAAAGAAATTCGCCAGTGTCAAAGTCTATTAGAAGAGCGTGAGAATGCGCAGTTAAAAGTTGTGCCTTTACACGGCCAATTAACTTGGCAGCAACAACAAGAGGCACTTAAAAGCGATGGCCCACAAAAAATTATTTTGGCCACCGACATTGCTAAAACCAGCTTAACGCTTACTCAGGTTACGGTGGTGATTGACTCCGGTCTTGAGCGCCAAGCGCAATTTAATAGCCGCCAGCAAATGGATGAATTGGTTACCATTAAAGCCAGCCAAGCCAGTGCCATACAACGCACCGGTCGTGCCGGACGTGTACAAGCGGGCACCTGTTATCGGCTGTACAGTGAAAGTGATTTTTTAGCGCGCCCGTCTTTTAGTGATAAATCCATTGAGCTGTGTGACAGCGCACAAATAGCGGTGAATTTAGCTAGCTGGGGCAGCCTTGATTTAAACGACTATTTTTTATTAGATCAGCCTAACCCAAAACGCTGGCAAAACAGTCTTGCGTTATTAGAGCAATTAAATATTACCCATGAGGCAAACCTTACCCCCCACGGAAAAGCCATAAGCCAACTGCCACTCCACCCCAGACTTGCCCATATGATCATAGAAGCCAAGTCTTTGGACTTGGCTTACACTGCATGCTTTGTGGCCGCTATTTTAAGCGAGGGGGACCCATTACATTTTGACTTTCAAACAGGTCACCACAGTGATTTAGAACTGCGCTTACAGTTGTTTCAAAGCACATCTATTCCTCATCACTTTGCCCAAGCACAAGTTAAACATAAAGTGGCGTTACGCATAAAAAAATTGGCGAAAAAAATCATGAGCCAATTACATATTAAACCCCAGACACTCGATGAACACAGTGCCGGTTTACTGATCATGTTGGCGTATCCTGAGCGGGTTGCACAACTACGTGGCAAGGGTTACCGATTACGCAGCGGCCAAGGTTGTCAATTACTTCCCAACGAAGCCATACCTTTGAGTGCATTTTTAGCGGTGGCGCATATAAGTGTGAATAAACAACACGGGCAAGCCAGCGGTCAAAATTTTGTACGACTGGCAGCCAGCGTTAATATTCAAGATATTGAAACGCTATTTAAACAACAATTTGTTGCCCGTAATATCTTTGAATTGTCCGCGCAAAATAAATTACAATGCCTCGAGCAAACTCATCTGGGTGCACTGCTTATAAGTGAAAAAACGAAAGCCGCAAGCCATGAGCAAACCCTACAATATAAATTACAGCGCATTAAAGAAAAAGGTTTGGGCCAGCTGTCGTTTAAGGCTGATGATCAAACATTGCTGGCCCGTTTAAATTTGGCCCATGAACACTTTCCGCAACGCTACCCCAGTTTTTTACCCTCAGTTTTAATAGCTGAATTAGATAACTGGTTAGTGCCCTTTATCAATAAGGGCGCCATTGAGAAAGTGGATTTGTCGGTGGCCTTATTATCCCGTTTAGAATGGGCCTTACAAAACCAGTTAAAGCAAGATTTCCCCACTTCTTATGCATTGCCTACCGGGCGCAATGCCAGTATTGATTACACCCAGACGCCGCCGGTGATTCGCGCTAAGTTGCAAGAATGTTTTGGACTGGCCCAATCCCCCACTGTGGCACAAGGGCGTATCACCTTAAATTTACATTTATTATCCCCCGCCCAACGCCCCTTAGCCATGACACAAGATCTGGCCTTTTTTTGGAAAGAGGCCTACCCACAAGTGCGCAAAGAAAGTCGAGGTCGTTATGCCAAACATCCTTGGCCGGAAGATCCTTTATCGGCCACCGCCAGCGTACTCACCAAACGCAGGCTTAATGAAACCAAGTAACAGAACAAAAATGTATAAAAGCCGTTAATTCTTTCCTGTTTAAATTGGGCGGGCTAAGCTATCTGGAGCGAATAGCGCGTTTAAAATGGAATGATTATATGAAGGCAGCTTTAGCGGTGTTTGCACTACTAATATCGTTTTCACCTTTTAAAGCCTTTGCTGCCGCCTGCCCACCTTCAGACTTGCTGGCCGCTATTTCCTCTCCCTGTACCGTCACCGGTAGCCAGTCTACTTTTGAATTAAACTTTATTACCGGTTTTACCGACGCCACCTCCCTTACTGCCGTTGATGGCAACCCTGGCGATACAGTAGGAAAACAGCGTCAATATGCGTTTATAAAAGCCGCTGAAATATTGGCCGGACAAATTAATAGCACAGTTACCATTGTGGTGGATGCCCGTTTTAGCGCCCTTACCTGCACGGCCACTCAAGCAGTGCTGGGCAGTGCCGGCGCCACCAATAACTTTAGCCATCCATCTCCGCCCTCGGGCATCAGTGCTGATACCTTTTATCCGGTGGGATTATTTAGTGCTATTACACAAACCGATGAAGACGTAGGCGTCAGTGATATCACTGCCGAGTTTAATAAAAATGTCGGCAACGCCGGCTGCCTGCAAGCCAGTGATGGCTGGTACTACGGGTTTGGTGTGCCCAGCGTATCTGATATTGGTTTTACCACTGTGTTATTGCATGAACTCACCCATGGGCTGGGGTTTGCAAGCTTAGTGGATGCTGGCACTGGGGCAAAAGCCAGTGGAAAAAACGATGTATTTTCCAATTTATTATTCGATGTAAGCCTTGGTGCTTGGCCGTCATTGAGTAATGCGCAGCGAGCGACTTCGGCTAATAGTGGTGATGGTTTATTATGGGCCGGCAGCCAAGTAAACACCCAAGCTCAGGGACAAATTACCCAGGGTTTTAAAGATAACGATAGTTCTGGCAGCTTTACCAGTGGCGATAAAATTCAGATGTACGCCCCTAACCCCGTAGAAGAGGGCAGCAGCATCAGTCACTTTGATACCAACGTCGCCCCCAATGAACTTATGGAGCCCGAATACACTGAAGGTCAGTATGGCTTGGGTTTGGCTTTATACTTACTACAGGATTTAGGCTGGTCCATTGCGCCCTCCAACAACACAGCGCCTATTATAAGTGCGGTGAATCAAAGCATGATAGAGGACACCACATTGCTTGTGGATATGAGTGCTTGGGCCACTGACAATGAAGGCGGCACTTTAAGTTTTACAGTGAATATTTGTGCCGACAATATTAGCTGCAGCATTAATGGCGCGCTATTAACCCTTGCCCCAGATGCCAACCATAATGGCACGACCCACAACATCACCATTGAAGTGCAAGATTCCAGTGGAGCCACCAGCAGTGACAGTTTTAATTTAACGGTGAATGCTGTAAATGATGTCCCTACGTGGACCAGTATTGTGGATAAAAACCTAGTGGTTGGCAGCAGTTTAAATGTGGACTTAGCCCTATTCAGTGACGATGTAGATGGTGACACCTTAAGTTTTAACATTGTCTCTTGCCCAGCCAGCACAAGCTGCACACTAAACAACACCACAATAACGGTTAGTGCTGTAAATGGTGCGGGCACGCAGGCATTAATTGAGCTTGGAGCAGATGACAGTTTAGGCGGCAGCGCTGAACACACATTTAATGTGAACATTTTTGCCCCCACCCAAATAGAACACGCGGGTAGTGTTTTTAATGATGGCGACACACTGAGTATTTCGCTTATTGACGAGCAAATTAACATCACTGGAGGCAGTAGTGATTTTGATTTGTCACTTGTCTATTTAGGCTTGAATGTTAACAATTTATTAACGCCCAATGCACAAGGATTGATCATTGCTTTACCCGCAAATGGCGCGTTTGCAGGCGAATACACTTTAAACGTGCAAGATACTACCACCGGAGATCTGACAACGCTGATAATTCACAGGCCTCTGCGCCTTAATTTTTCGGCCACGTCTATTTTACACTTGGATGAGACACAAACTTTAAGAATTGAAGGAGGTGTTAGTGGTAGTCAATACTCACTTACGCAGTCACCTACTAACCCTTTTGAGTTTGTAGATTCAAATGGCAGCCCGAAAAGCACCTTCAGCGCGCCCAATGACCCTGCGACATTTAATGGGGCATTGGTGGCTATTCACAGTGCAACGACGACTGAATTGATTAATTTGAGTGAAATAGAATTAACCGTTAGCACCCTGAATGAACGTTATGAAGATGTGAGTCAATTTCTACTTCTTTACCCCACGATACAGCACAGCTTTATTGTGACAGATACCCTCGGTGATGTTATTGCGGGTGTGAACGTTAGTTTAAGTGGCTCAGATTTATTAACGGCATTAAACGCCCCCTTAATCTATCAAGGTGATGACGTGGGTGTATTCAGCATGGCATTGCCGAATATTGATGAGGATTTTATTATCACTGTAAGCGCGCAAGGCTTTAACTCCGCGACTTTTGCCTTTGATAACAGCCAGCTAACACACGCTATTCAAATGAGTTCGATGGTGAACGCTATTACCCTGTCCGGTACTCTTAAGGCTCAGGGATTAGAATTGGCGGCGCAAGATTTTTTAAGCTCACCTCCCACTCTGACCTTAGTATTTAGTGATGATTCGCAAGAACTGATCACTCTAACAGTGGACAACAAAACCCAAGCCCGTTTCAGTCATAGTGTGGATCTGAATCAACGTACACCTAGTCATTTTATCATCAAGCAAAGTGACTCCTTAAGTTTGACTCAAGCTATTAGTCAGACCAGCGAAGACAAAAATTTTGATCTTTTTTTGGAGTCTAGCCTTACCGATGACTCGGCCCCCACTACCCTAGGCTCATCGGGTGGTGGCACACTGCCGTTATATTGGTTACTCCTTATGTCCCTAATCACCCATAGGAAAAGGCAGGCATTCTGACAATAATCCCTATTGAGCCCGTTATCAGCGTATATTAGTATGTAACCCAAATAATAAAGATTGAGTCAGTATTTTGCTTTTGTTATCAGGCTTTGCATTAGGGGTCATGGCGGTTCTGGTCATCACGGTGGCACGGGATTTTGGCCATTTAAAAGAAGGTAAAGCGTTCATTGCCTTAGTTGTGTCTGGCTGCTTTGTCTTATTGCACCCCTTAGTTCCTCCACAATGGCAAAATTTTTCGGCGGATATTTATACCATGGCACCCTCCCTTTTTTGGTTATTGTGCTTAGTGGCGTTTTCACACCGCCCTCGATTATTATCACTGTCGGGCGCACTGGCCATTTACACTTTCACCGCCAAAGCTATCTCACGCAACTTCAGCATTGATCAAGACCCATTATCTCAATGGCACTTTTTGGGCTGGGTGCTGCCAACCTACGGTGAGTATCTTATTATCGGTTTAGGCTTGTGGATTGTTATCGCTAATTGGTCGGATGACTTAGTGGAATCACGCCGCCGCCTACGTGGCGTTATGTTGATGGGCGTGGGCACGTGTGTAATTTTGGTGATCGTACCCATCACCACTGGGCTTGTAGGCATGTGGTTACCGCAATTATCGATCATATTCATTGCACTAATGTGTGCCTATTTTTTATTAAGAGGCCGCACCAGTGGCCTGTTTGGCATTAAGCCGGAGGTTGAACCGGTCCAAGAGGCACCGGTAAATCAAGAAACGGACAAACAACGCATAGAGAACATGCTTAAAATTGAAGCCGCAACCTTAGAAAACCTCATGATCCAAGGCTTTTATCGCACCGAACACCTCACTATAAAGACCCTTGCCCAGCAGCTTGAACTACCCGAATACCGAACTCGAGCCCTTATTAATCAAACCTTGGGTTATCGGAATTTTAACGATTACATCAATCATCTGCGCATAGATGAAGCCGCTCAGCGACTACTTGAAGATTTACAAACGCCCGTTTTGAACATTTCTTTAGATGTGGGTTACCGTACCCTAAGTTCCTTTAATCGCGCCTTCAAGGATATTCAAGACATGTCACCATCACAATACCGCCAGCAATCCTTGGAATCAGTAGCCTAATTTAACCGCCTGAAATTAAAGATATTCAAGACATGTCACCGTCACAATACCGCCAGCAATCCTTGGAATCAGTAGCTTAATTTAACCGTCTGAAATTAAAGATATTCAAGACATGTCACCGTCACAATATCGACAACAAACCTTGCAATCAGTAGCCTGATTTAACCTCGGCATAATCAACCCAGGCAACGTCGCTATTGAGCCTGCCCAAGCCATAGATTAGTATGGGTACTCTAATAATAATTGAGTCTACATTTTGTTTTTGTTATCAGGCTTTTCATTAGGCGTTATGGCCGTGTTTTTTTTAATTGTGGCCCGAGATTTTGGTCACCTGAACGTCGGCAAAGTATTTCTGGCCATATTGTTATCCGGCGCCTGTTTTCTCATTGAGCCCCATTTACCTCACGCCTTAAGAAGTATCGCCAGCGACATATATACTATGGTGCCAGCCTTATTTTGGTTGTTGTGTCGTGTGGCATTTTCCTATCGCCCTAAAGTGCTGTCGCCATCGGGTTTACTTGCCGTATACACTTTTATAGCCCCTGCCCTTGCACGTTTTATGGGCATTACCCAAGATCAGGGTATTTGGCATTTATTAGGCTGGATCATCCCTGCGTACGGGGAATACCTCATTGTTACTCTGGGTTTATGGACAGTTTGGTATAACTGGCAAGATGACCTTGTGGAGTCACGCAGGCGCCTACGCGGAGTGGTATTAATTGGTGTAGGAATTGGTGTATTGCTGGTGATTGTACCGCTTAATACCGGCTTTATGAGGGCCTGGTTGCCCTATCTATCCATTGCTGTACTTACCCTAGTGTGTGCCTATTCGTTACTTAGGGGTCGCAACGGCGTGTTATTTGGCATTCCGCCCCATGCCACTGACGCAGAAGATGAATCGATTATTGCTGCAATCCCCGAAGTTAAAGATCAGCAATATACACGTTTGCTTGGACAACTTATGGAGCAAGGTTTTTACCGCACCGAACACCTTACCCTTAAAATGCTGGCCACAGAATTATCACTTCCAGAATACAAAACCCGAGCGTTAATTAACCAAACCATGGGCTACCGTAATTTTAATGATTACATCAACCAATTACGTATTCAGGAAGCGGCATTGCACTTATTAAGAGAGCCTGATACCCCCGTATTAAACATCTCATTAGATGTGGGTTATCGAACCTTAAGTTCATTTAATCGCGCGTTTAAAGATATTCAAGATATGTCGCCATCAGAATACCGCGCCCAAGCGCTCGCCACTCACAGCTCTTAAACTCATCAATTTGAGAGCGGTGAGCGGCTAAAAGTGTTCAAAATCTGCATTTTTCAATTTTTGCACAGCCCCTTTTACACCCCATAATCACATACAAAATCGCCCTACACCGCCCGTATTCATTGGGGGTTTAACTTCTGCACAGCTCTTATTCAATTTTGCAAAGCGAATAACACACGCCATTTATCAATGCGGCGTAGAGTAGCCTTCATCAACGCCCTCAGGGCAAATAATAATAACCATGACTTGATGAATTGGACGGTAACTATGCAAAGTGCCCAAATTAGCCAACGATGGACCACACAGACTCCCAAGCGCGAACTTAATTTAGTGGGGGAGATTAATCAGATATTAGTGACCTCGGTTGGGGATTACCCCAATTTTGATATGGTGGCCGGCGCCTTTAAACTCAGCGGGCGCACTTTACGCCGTCAACTGGCCGATGCCGGTACTAGCTACCAAAAGCTGGTGGACACTAACCGCAGCGAATACGCTCTTAATTGTTTAAATAGCACCAACATGACGACGGATGATATTGCCGAGTCGTTAGGGTTCAGTGATGTGGCCAACTTTCGTCATGCCTTTAAGAAGTGGATTGGCATGTCACCGGCTGCTTATAGAGCGCACCGACTGGCTTCGTAAGGTGATTGATAGCTGGTCACTCCGTTATTGATCAGTCATGTTAATAATCGGGCAGGGGCTGCCCTCGTACGAGCTCACCCTGTGAGCGATCTCTTAAACAAACTCCCTCTAAAATCCAAATTGCAGACATAAAAAAAGCAGCCTAAGCTGCTTTTTGTTTACGCTAAACTATTTAAAATTAAAGAACGTTCAACAATTCAACTTCAAAGATCAAAGCGCTGTGAGGTGGAATGGCACCCTGGCTGCCCTGTGCGCCGTATGCTAGGTCGGAAGGTACAAATAAACGCCATTTAGAGCCTTCACCCATTAACTGTAGTGCTTCAGTCCAGCCAGCGATTACGCCGCCTACAGGGAACTCAGCAGGTTGACCACGTTCTACAGAGCTGTCGAACACTTTACCGTCAATGAATGAACCGTGGTAATGAGTACGTACTGTAGATTCTTTAGTTGGCTTAGCGCCGTTACCTTCAACTAGGATTTCATACTGAAGGCCACTTTCTAGAGTGATGATGCCGTCTTTCTTAGCGTTTTGCGCTAAAAATTCAGTGCCTACTTTTTGGCCTTCTTCAGACGCTTTAGCTTGAATTTCTTGCATTTGCTCTTGAATTACTTTGTAAGCCGCTTCAATTTGCTCTTCAGAAAGAGGCATCTGCGCATCTGCGAAGGTATCTTTAATGCCTTTGGCTACACCATCGATATCGAAATCAGGGAATTGGTTGGTCTTAAGCTGATCGCCCACTTGACGGCCAATTAGGTAACTTACAATTTGAGCTGGTGTTTCAAATGACATTTTAAATCCACATTTACAGGTTTGAAATTTAGGGGCCGCATACTAGCATAAATCCGCACGGCCTTGGAGTACTAGGCTTTAAAAATTAAGACTATTAGTCCCGTTTGCTAACCTAATATCAATTTAATGCCCACCACCAACGTCACCACTTCATACGCTCGCTTTATCCATTTAGACCCCATACCGATGGCTAAGTGAGCCCCAATGAAGCCGCCTAACAGTGACCCCGCCAATAAGGCTGGCAGCCAAGCCCAGTGTATTTGCGCTATAACGCCCATAGTGATGGCGCCGGATGCATTCCAAAATAAACCTACCGCAATAAGAGTGTGTGCCACGGCCTGTTTGTAGTTAAGCCCAAACCACTTTACTAGCCACATAGTGGCAAATAGACCGGTGCCAGCCGACAGTGCGCCATTGGCAAAACCAATTAACAATAATCCCCCAGCGCCTAATATCCAGCCTTGTGTGTCACGATGTTTAGGCTGATCACCCATACCAAGAGAGGGTTTAAAAATAGAGTACAATCCCAGTGACAAAGTGAGTACACCTAGGAACACTTGCGCCAATCGATCATCCACACCAATAATAAAGATTGCCCCCAACACCACCCCAGGAATACCGCTTAACAGCATGAATAGACTGAACTTCCAGTGGATATGCCCTTCCTTTACGATGCGCAGGGTAGCCCCGACACCTAGGGCCACTGTGGCCACTTTATGCGTGGCTAACGCCAATGAAAATGGCAGTCCCATGAAGATAAGCACTGGCAACTGAATCAAACCCGCGCCACCTCCGGCAAATGCTGAAAAAATATTGGCCACAGTACTGATAAAAAAGAGTAAAATTTGCTCGAGCATGAATAAACCGAATATTGTAAACCGAAATTGAATAATTAAGAGTTGGATCCAAGATGTCTTCTTACGCTTTGTATTACTACGACCAATGCCCATTTTGCCAAATGGTGTTACGCGGGCTTAACAGCGTTAACGCAAAAGTTGAGCTTAAAAACACACTAACAGAGCCAAAGAATCGTCAAGATTTAATGCAGGGGGGCGGCAGAACCACGGTTCCTTGCCTGCGTATCATTGAAGAAAATGGCAAAACCCAGTGGATGTATGAATCCAGTGATATTACCCGCTACCTAAAAAGCTTATAACACCCTTTTAGAGACAAGCCCCTAAGGAAGTTAAGCCCACTGTATGTGTCTCAGTCTGGGCTTACTCAGCATTTAAACCTACTGAATGAGGCCTCGTTGAAGCAACATACGCTCAACCGTGTCCACCACCGCTTGTGTATGACTGTCCACTTCAAGATTGATGTTAGCGCCTACTTCAAGCTCCCCAAAGGTCGTAATCGATAGGGTCTCAGGAATAAGGTAAACGCAGAATCGTGTTTCTTCAACTTTGGCAATGGTTAAACTACAGCCATTAAGGCCTATATAACCTTTATCAAAGATATACGCCTTAAATTGAGCGGGAATATCAAACCAAATGATGCGGTTGTTTTCAGGGCGCTCAATTTCAACAATGCTGGTTTGGCCAAATACATGGCCACTGAGCTGATGCCCACCGATATCATCACCAAATCTAGCCGCTCGCTCAACATTCACTTGCGAGCCAACACGTAAATCTAACAAATTGGTTACCGACAACGTGGCCATCATCACGTCAAACCAAACATTACCTCCCTCCATCTTACAAACCGTAAGACACGTTCCGTTAAGGGCGATGCTTGCCCCAAGTGTGAGGCCCTCAAGCATCTCTTTGGGCAGTGTAATAGACAAGGTCCATAAACCCGTTTTTTTCTCAAGGGATTGTATGGATAAAGTGCGCTGTACGATTCCGCTAAACATAAAAGGCTCTTAGGAGTTATCAACATCAATGGCGCCATTATGGCCTATACTTAACGGAGTTTCAGTTCATTATTGCAAACAATGTTGCAGGCCTATGACACGGAAGTTGATAGATAAAAAAATTGGCTTAATTCTCTCTGGCGGAGGTGCCCGTGCGGCCTATCAAGTGGGCGTACTTAAAGCCATTTGTCGTTTATTGCCCAATGACAGCCCCAACCCCTTTAAAATTATCAGTGGTACCAGTGCAGGCGCTATTAATGCAGTGGCCCTAGCCAGTTATGCCGGCCATTACCGACAGGGCATACGCCAGCTGGAGCGAATTTGGAAAAACTTCAGTTGTGATCAAATATTTCACAGCAATTTTGTAAGCGTATGCAGTTGGTCCGTGAAATTTTTAATGAATTCTTTTTTTGGTTACAAATCAGGTGAGGCGGTTTCACTGTTAAATAACGCCCCCTTAAGGCAGCTATTAAAAAAGTTTGTATCTTTTGAAAATATACAAAAAGCCATCGACAACCAAGATTTACACGCTCTATCTGTCACCGCCACCGGTTACTCTAGCGGTGAAAGTGTGAGTTTTTTTCAAGCTCATAAGAGTGTTAAAAACTGGCAACGTTTAAGGCGCATTGGAATACGATCGCGCATTAATCTTGACCACTTAATGGCATCGTCTGCTATTCCCACTGTGTTCCCAGCAGTAAAAATTAATCGGGAATTTTTTGGTGATGGAGCCGTTCGTCAACTAGCTCCTATCAGTCCGGTTTTACATATGGGGGCCGACAAAATTTTAGTCATTGGTGTTAGTGGTGACACCCATAAACGCAAACAACGGGAAACCATGAAAACCTATCCAAGCTTGTCAAAAATAATGAACCATATGTTTAATGCGGCTTTTTTAGATAGCATGGAAGTCGATGTTGAAAGACTGACCAGAGTAAACGGCACTCTGAGTAAAATCCCAGATGGTGTAATGCAAGAACAGGGTATTCAATTACGCCCCATTGAACTGTTAGAAATTAATCCCAGCGAATCTATTGATGACATTGCCGCGCGACACATTC
>MAAA01014264.1_pt1 | contig 13812 bp, 8 predicted proteins | sample 1115971 | NCBI WGS metagenome assembly MAAA01 (sample SAMN04961123, study PRJNA320927) | seawater metagenome | isolation source: sample BD02T6 sea water enriched with oil for 6 days | place: USA:Gulf of Mexico | collected 2013-07-27 | reverse complement strand
CGGATTTACAAGAACTGAGTGAAAATTTAACTCGCGTTCAAGTACAGTTACAGGAAATCAGTCAGATAGATGACAAGGTGCAGGCCAGTGAAAATCTGTTAGATATTGTAACCTAGCTGACCCACCAAAAAGCCATGTAATGTGCAGAGCGAAAAGGCAATACAGCAACGTGTATTGCCTTTTTTTATGTACAGGATGTACGGTATGACGCGGTGCCATGGATGGCAAGGAGCGGCGTTTTCCGGACTCGCTATATCTATTCATCAAAATTATTGTGTCGGGAACGACTGGCAGGGTATGTATAAGATGTACGGTATGACGCGGTGCCGAGGACAATTTTTTGCTCCTGCAAAAATTGCATTTCCACCATCCATGGTGGTCATGGCAAGGAGCGGCGTTTTCCGGACTCGCTATATCTACTCATCAAAATTATTGTGTCGGGAACGACTGACAGGGTATGTATAATATGTACGGTCAGGATTTTTGTTCTCGGCAATCACTCCTGCATTGCCCTACCAAGTACATCCATGTACGAACAAGCAAATCCTAAACACCTCTCTGACTATTATCTTTCATGGGGTCGCTACCTTTTAAATCCTAGCCTCGCTCCACGTTATCATTTGCCCGATTAAACCAATATGTTAATTTGCACTCAAGCTCATCAAAATCCACGGGTTTTTTTAGGTAATCATTCATACCCTTGGCCAGACACTTTTCTTTATCCCCCTTCATGGCATTGGCGGTCATGGCAATAATGGGGATTTTATTATTCCCCAAACCCGCCGCACCCTCTCTGATTTTTTGAGTGGCCTCGTAGCCATCCATTACCGGCATTTGACAATCCATAATAATCAGATCAAATGGCGTATTTTCAATAGACAGTTTAAGGGCTTTAATCGCCTCAAGGCCATCGTCCACTGCCACTGCAAAGTAATTCATATCCTCTAATAAACTTAACGCCACTTCCTGGTTAATGGAATTGTCTTCAACCAGTAATACCCGGCCCTGTTGCAACGGCTTCTTTAAATTCACTAAATGATCGTGTGTCAGTAGCGGTTTAGCACTTTGCAGGGTATCGCCGCCATCGATCAAGATACCCAGTGCTTTATATAAGTCGGAAAAGGTCGCAGGTTTGGTAAAGTAGGATGAGAATCCCAGTTTGGCAAAATGCTCAGCATCCCCAGGTGAAGCCATGGAGGTCATGAGTATTAAATGTGTTTTTTCATAGCGTTTTTGTTGTCGAATTTTTTCGCCTAGAGTATCCCCATTCATTCCCTGCATATGAAAATCTAAAATGGCCACATCAAAATAATTGTCTTCTTTGCTGTCGAGTATTTTCAATGCCGAGTCCCCATCCAAGGCCTCGACCACTTCGGCCCCCCACGCATGTAACTGCATGCGCAATACTTCCAAACTGGTGCGGTTGTCATCCACCACCAGTATTCGCGAATTTTGAATGTTAATCAGGGGGAGGGCGGAGCTAGTGTGATTGGTGCCCTCCAATTCAATATTAAAACTAAAGCAGCTGCCCTGGTTGAGTTCACTGGTGACCTTAATTTCTCCGCCCATTATTCGACATAATTGGTTTGCAATGGTCAGCCCCAATCCCGTGCCTCCGTACTTGCGGGTAATAGAGGCATCCACTTGCGAGAAGGATTCAAATAATTTTTCAAGACTTTCTTGAGGAATGCCAATACCGGTATCGATCACAGAACAAGAAAAAATTAAGGGGGTGCTATCTGAATCCGCCTTGTTAGGTGCCCCAACGGCTTCTGCGAGACTGGCCCGTATGATGACTTCGCCCTTTTCAGTAAATTTAACGGCATTGCCCACCAAATTAGTGATGATTTGTCGAATTCTTCCGGGGTCGCCTTTCACCATGGCATGTTTAATACCGGTTACATCCAGCACCAGTTCCAATTTCTTTTCCTGGCAACGAAAGGCCAGGGTTTCGGCAATCTCACCCAGTTGGTTGCGCAGATCAAACTCTAATATATCAAGTTCCAGCTTGCCCGCTTCCATCTTAGAAAAATCTAATATGTCATTGATTAAACGTAACAATGAATTAGCACTGGAGCGCGCCACGTCTGCAAAATGGTGTTGCTGCTCCGAAAGCTCAGTGCGCAGCAATATCCCCAGCATGCCCAGCACACCATTCATGGGAGTGCGTATCTCATGGCTCATGTTAGCTAGGAATTCGCCGCGCGTCTCTAGGGCCTGTTTTAAATTTCGGGTTCTTTCCGCCAGTAAGGTATTGTCTTGTAAAAGAATGGCGTGGGTACCATCAGATAGCGAAAAAGGGGAATAGATAAAACTGCGCATACTGCCCTTAATGTCGGCAATATCAAATATTTGTTTTTTACTGGGGGATTCAAGGTTGCGAATGATGGAAAAGACGGTGGGGCATTGCGCAATGATTTCCTCCATGATGGCATTTTCAGGATGAAGGTTTTCACCCTTGCCTTTTAATAAACCAATGTTCATTTGATCTGAGATTTGCACAAATAAATCTAACTGCTGGTATTTACGACGCTCCAATGCATTATTGGCAATAGCATTGACCCGCAAGGTAAATATATTAATGGGGTCATCTTTATTGATTAAGTCCAGTGCGCCAGACTTTAAAACTTTTTCGTGAATATTGCTGTGGGAAGAATGCATAACCGCGATGCATAATTGGGTTTCGGTATGGGCCAATAAATCCTTAACGAGTACATCGCCGGTTTTTACCGGCATCATATAGTCAATAATAGCGATAACCGGCTTAACCCTAATGGCTATTTCTAGTCCTTCATCAACACTGCTGGCCTCATGTACGGTGAAGCCTTGTTCACGTAAAACCCCTGCATACTTAGTCAACTGGGTAACCGAGTCATCCACCAACAGAATGCTAATTTCCGATTGCCTGCCCGATAATTCTTTTTCATTTACACCCACCTGTTGCAAGGACAGGAACTTATGCATTCTTTCCGGTAAGCGATTTAATTCCGATTTAAATTGCAGATCGATAAGGGCATTTTTACCGGTACACATGGCATAGGCTTCCGGGTCCATGTGTTCGCTGTAAATCATAATGGGCAGGGTGGCGTTTTGTTTATCAGCACGTATTTTTTCAACCACATAACTGCCGTCATGATCGGGCAGGTGCCAATCCAGTAATATGCCATCATAGGGCTGATCGCTGTTAAGGGCCTTGTCCAGCATAATCAGGCCCTGCTCGCTGTTGCCTGCTTGGTCTGCACTGATCCCTTTTTGTGATAAACCTTCGGACACCACTGCACGTATAGTTATTGAATCTTCTATAATGAGTATGTGGAATGAAGGGGCTGTGTTCATAACTTATATGGAACTCATTATTATGTCTGAGTTTAAAGGTAAACGTAAAATAGCAATAGAACCCTGTCTATAACGATAGCTTAATCTGCCATGAATGCTTAGCTGACTTTGAAGCTAGGCTCAGCATATGACTGCACCAAGCAAGGGTTAAATCAGTTTTACCAACACATGGTTGGGCTGTAATTCTTTTAATCGGCTCAAGTGTTTGTCGGCAAGCTGGTGCAAACCCCGCTGTTTAAGGATCAAGCCAATGATGGCGTGATTATCGGCTTCTTGTGACGGGGTAAGTTTTTTTGTTTTGTGATGTATGGCCAAAGAGGCCTCGGCCATCTCTAGGGCCTCCACTTGTTGATCTTGATCGGCAAATATTTTTGCTTGCCCAAGCATGGCAAGGCAGCGACTTTCCGGTACCTGCTCTGCTGATTGCACATACAGGGCCATGGCCTGATTAAATGATTTTTTTTTGTAAGCCAGTTGCGCCTGCTGTAGCAGCGTACTCTGCTCAGACGTGAGTCTACGATCTTTATCATTGGCTTGATTGGCTGCCGGTTTTCTTATATTGGGCGTTGTGGAGTTAACGGGTTTTATGATGTTGGGTTTAACGGGCTTGGCAATAGCCTTGTTTAATTCTCTGGAAGTTGGGGTGGGGGGCCTAATTAATGTGTTTTGAGAGTCCCGGTTAATGCCGCTTGGGGGGCTGGCCGTATCTGCACTTTTTTTATGGCAAAAGGTCATCATTTGTTGGTGATATTTCACGCCGATATTAAGGTCCGTCATGCAACTTTGCACATAACTGGCCTCGGCAGATTCCACCAAAATATGGCCGTCATCCTGTAACAGATTAAGCAAGTTATTCAGTGCCCGTTTTCGCTCCGGGTTATCAAAATAAATGAGCACGTTTTGACAAAAAATAAAATCAAACTGGCCGCTTAACTGTGATGGCTTGAGAATATTAAGTGTCAGGTATTGAATGTTTTTTTTAAGGTGGCTTTTAACCCGGTAGCAAGTCTTGCTAAGGCAGTCAAAATAGCGGGCAATGTTGGCATCCGTTAACTTTCTAAGGGCATAGGGGGAATATTCCCCCTGCTTGGCCTTGTCAATGGCGACCCTTGAGATATCGGCCGCCACAATTTGTACCTGATCTATATTGATGCCCTGCTCGTGTAAACACATGGCCAGTGAATAAGGTTCCTCTCCCGCCGCACAGGGCAGCGACAATACCCGAAAACAGCCCCGTTTGTTAATGCAATCGTGCGCGAAGCTGCGGGCAACCAGACGCATGTTTTCTTCGTGGCGCAGGAAGTAGGCTTCATGGGTGGTGATGCGATCGATGAACAGATCCAGTAATGATGCCTGAGTGAGTTCGGCCGGAGCCTGCAACCGAACAAGGTCAGGACTACTCGATAGCACCACCTGCTCCAGATCAGCCACACTCATGGCCAATTCATTGGCCAAGGACTGGCAGGCTAGGGCCACACTGTCGATATTTTTTTCGGTAATCAATAACCCCACATGTGCTTTAATCCAGCGACACAGAACCTGAGAAACTCTCATGTGTCTGCCCTCACACCGCCACGATGGGCGACGGGTTTAATGGTTAAATCACTGGCGAAATTAAATGCAGTAACCCTCACCGGCTTTTCCCTGGGGCCAGCCGTTTTAATCGTTTGCTTATGTCCCGGTGAATGACGGTGCCCATTTGTTCCACCAAATAACCACTGTTAGAAGATTTTATCGCTTCCAGTGCGTGCTCTGGCATGGAACTTAATATGGCTGAGTTTGCTTGCTGAACATAAACAGCGCCTCCCGAGGTTTCAATGGCGGCCAAGCCCTCACTGCCATCCTGACCCATGCCAGTTAACACCACTCCTATGGCTCGGTTCCCCAGGTTTTCGGCCATGGAAAAAAACAAGCTATCAATATTTGGCGTGTAGAATTGCTTGGGGTCTGCTGGGATTAACATTAATCTGCCGGCACTGGACACGGTGAGGTTATGCTGCCCACCCGGTGCAATATAAACCCGTCCCGGTAAAGCCACACTTTGGTGGCGGGCAATAAAGACCGGGAAGTGAATTTCATTGCTTAACCAGTCTACTAGGCCCTGAACAAATCCTTCATCCATATGTTGGCACACGATGATGGGGCCGTTAAAGTCCGCCGGCATATTTTTTAATAATATTGCCAGGGTAGTGGGGCCTCCGGTGGAGCAACCTATGGCCAAATAATGAATGCCCGAGCTGTTTAATGGTGCTGGCTTTTCGCTTGGCTTGATTGCGCGTTGTCCAATTACTTTACCGCTATTTTTGGGGGAAGAGGGCAACCTCTGTTTTGCTACCTTTGACGCTAGGGAGCGCTGGGTGATACTTAGGCAAATACCCATTTTTCCTAGAAGTGAGCGCCCCCCTTCTCGTAGATCTTGACGGCTGATTTTTTGTCCAGGCTGAAAAGGCAGCTGCGGCGTTTGCACGTAATCTAACGCCCCCATGGCCAGGGTTTCAAAGATCATGGTCCGATTACTGATCACGGTGGCGGTGGTAATGAGAATGCGCGTACCAGGCCAGTTCTTTAGTATCTGCGCCACCGCTTGGGCCCCATTACAGCGCGGCATGTGTAAATCCATCAGGATTAAATCGGGGTTTAATTCTTTGGCTTTTGCTATGCCCAGCATGCCATCTTCTGCACAGCCACAGACATGATAATTTTCTTCGGTTTCAACGATGGCTTGCATCACGGCGGAGAGCATGGGTGAATCGTTGATAATTAAGATATTAATCATAAAATTTAATAGCTGTTATGTTTAATGTTTGTCTCTGTGGTCATCAGGATTGCAAGGTTCATAAAGCCTCCACCGTTTTATTTTGGCTAATTAATTCGTTAATCATTTGCAACATCTCACCGGAGTCGAAGGCCGCCTTAGTAACATAATGGTTGGCGCCACTGCTCATGGCTTTATTGCGGTCTTCTTCACGATCTTTATAGGAAACCACAATAATGGGCAGCTCTACGAATTTTTCAATTCCGCGAATTTTTTCAATCATTTCAATGCCGTTCATGCGGGGCATATCGATATCACTGATGATCAAATCAAATTTTGAGGCGCGCACTTTGTTTAATCCATCCACTCCGTCCACCGCCGTTTCCACGCTAAACCCTGCGGTTTCCAACATGTGTTTTTCTACCTCGCGCACGGTGACCGAATCTTCCACCACCAAAATACACAGCCCCTGATTTTCTTGATCATCACTTTCTAAATATTCTTCACCACTGGCTTGGCCTAATTGATCATGGCTTTCGTTCATGCGGGTGAGTAAATCTTCTACGTCGACAATTAATGCCAGCTCACCATTTTGCAGTAAGGTCACCGCTTGCATGTCGCGGATTTGACCCAGCCGTTCATCAAAACTGCGCGTGACCACACTCATTTCATCCAGTACCTCATCCACCAGTAACGCATGACGGTTTTCACCTTGTTCCAATATCAATAAGTGTTTTGATTCTAACGAAAGATTGGTGGAGGCGATGTTCATCATCTGACCAAAATCATGTAAGGGTAGGGTGTGTTCCCCCAAGCGAATGGCCAAACCATACTCCATATGTCGAATGTCCTGCTTTAACGGCCTGTGTACTTCTGCAATATCGTTGAGGGGAAAACAAAAATTTTGAGAACCAAAGAATCGATCCTGCCCCCCCTTTACCAGTAAACAGTTCATGAGAGATAGGGTAATGGGCAGTTCAATTTGAAACTGGCAACCCTTGCCTGTTTCGCTGTCAATTTGAATAAAACCACCCACTCTCTCCAATTCCGTTTTAACGATGTCCAAACCAAAACCACGACCCGAGATATCGGTGACTTCATTTACGGTAGAAAAACCCGGCAGAAATAAAAACTGTTCCTGTTCATGCAATGTCATGGCGTCCCACAAGGACTCACTGGTATCACCGCGGGACAATACTTTTTGTTTAACCTCCTGCATATCAATGCCACGGCCGTCATCACCAATGAGTATCCTAACCGTGCTGCCTAATTGCTGCGCCTGTAGCGTAATTTTTCCTTTGGCATTTTTACCTTTTTGTTTACGTTCATCGGTGCTTTCTAAGCCGTGGTCTAAACAGTTTCTGAGTATTTGCATCAAGGGGGCGCGTATGGCTTCAAGCATGGAGCGGTCGATACGAATGTGGCCGCCATCAATGTCACTGTGACATTCTTTTCCCAGCTCCATGGCTAGATCACGAATGACTCTGGGGTAAGTATTAAATAAAGTATCCAAGGGCAGTAATCGGGCATGCGTAATTTCGTCATCCAATTCCCCGGCCAGATAGCGCAGTCGTGCTTCGGTCTTTTCAAGGTGACGGCTGATGCTGGCTTGCTCGGTGCCCATGTGGCTCATGCGTGCCACCACTTCATTAATGCGCTGCCGAGGCACGTCTACTCCTAGACCTGCGAGTTTATCGGCCATGCTGTTGAGCAGCAGTATGCTGCTTTGATTGAGTGACGCGGTACTTGCACCCATGCGGCGCAGTTTATTCCATTGTTCGTCAACGCCCCCTATGGCCACAGAAAACTCACCCGATAAATTTAACAGGGTGTCAGTGAGGCGTTCATAGTCGCTGCTGGGGGCCACCGTATCCGCTTTTTTTGCGGGGGCATCGGCCTGCAATGTGTTTTGTTGGGGCGCTTGAAGTGGCTGCTCACTGGGCATGGCGGTATCGGTAGCCGCTTCGGAGTTATTTTGTGTAGGGCTATTTGTAAGTTCGGGTTCTGCCTCAGTGGGGGATTGCGCTTGAGGCTGACCGTCTGCTTGGTTGTCAGGCTTGGGTAAGATGACTGAGTTGCCGGCTAGATAGTCTTTCACCACCTCACCAAAAACATCTGGGCTGATACACGCCTCTTTATTCAACCGTGCCTGTAACATACCATCGATTAAGTCGGCGGCGTACAGGGTAATGTTGGCAAGCTCAGGCATGCGCGCTTGAATTTCACCATTATGAAGTTTGTGGTAAATGTCCTCCAATAAATGGCTGCAATCTTTTATTTCCATTAACTCTATGGCCCTGGCCGCCCCCTTTATAGTGTGAAATTCACGCATGAGGGTTTCTAATAACTGGCTGTCGGCCGATAAATCGGCACTGTCGGCTTCTAGTTCGAGCACAGCTGAGGTAATGGCCTTAATATGGGCATCAAGCTGGGTCTTAAAGATAGCGGTGAAATCAATACTCATTTATCTGCCCCTCGGTTTAAACTCATTGAAATGTTTTGGGCTTATGGTCATTAATAGTTAAATCAATACCGATTGTTGCCTTGCGTTGAGCAAGTATTTTAGTTGGATAAATTGCATGGTTTTATTTTCACTGAGGGATAAATTATGAATAAAATCAGGACGTTCATCATCGCTCACTAAGCAGGGCTGAAACTCAGACTGATCCGTTTCTCGTAATCCTTGCCAGCCATCTAAAATCACAGCAATGATTTTTTCTGGTGCCTGTGAATCATCAGGATCACAACCTGCAAGCTTTACTAATATTAGACGGCAGTCTTGTTTGTAGGGACTCAATACCTCCTCGTGAGTGCTGGTAGGCGGCGGAGGCAGGTCTCTGCTGTGGCCCAGCATTTTGCACAGGTCCACCACAGGCAATAGCTTCCCACCTAAATTAAACATGCCGGCAAGAAAATCTGGCCCATGGGCTATGGGTTGGATACTGGCCATATGCAGTATTTGATCTACATCCTCTAACTGGCATCCGTAATCGATGCCTTCCATGTTAAAATGCAATATATCCATCATTAACTCTGAATGTTCACGTTATATTTTAAAGGCCGCCACCGCCTCTGATAATTGGTTGGCCATGCTAGCCAACTCATAGGATGCCGCCGATGTTTGATTGGCCGCCTGAGAGGTCATACGGGATGACTCCAATAACTGAGCGGCGGTACTTTCCACATCCTGGGATGCCTTGGCCTGTTGATTAATGGAACCAGATATACTTTGGGTTTGCTCGTTTACGCGACCAATATTCTGGTTAAGGTAACCCATGGCATCTGAAGATTGCTCAACCAAATTCACCCCTTGTTTAATTTCGGAAGACGATTTGTCCATGGATACCAGAGAGGATTCTGCCGAACGCTGAATGTCTCGAATGAGAGTATTGATGGTATCGGCCGAATCCACTGAGCGATCAGCCAAACGGCGGATTTCGGTGGCCACCACCGCAAACCCCTTGCCCATTTCCCCAGCCTTGTTGGCTTCGATGGCCGCATTTAACGACAGTAAAGTTGTTTGATCTGAGACGCTGGCAATCACATCCACAGCATCCACAATGCCATCCATCTGATCATTAAGCGATTTAATGCGCTCGGAGGTTTGCTCGGTGGAGTCGCCGATATTACTCATGGAAGTCATCATATCCTTTGAGCGTGAATTGGTTTCATTTACATAATCGGTCATGTCGTTAGCATCCTTGGCCACCGTATTGGCCGTGGTTAGCAAAGCTTGACTATTTTGGCTGATTTCACGCAGCGTTGCCGAAAACTCCGTGATGGTAGAGGCCTGTTCACTGGCGGTGCCTGCTTGTTCAGTGGAGGCCGCCTGAATTTCATTGACCGTGGTAGAAATTTGCACTGTGGCCTTTTTAATGCGGTCGACCAATGAGAATAAATTATTACGCATAGTATTAAAGGTGTTGGCCAGTACCGCTAATTCGTCATTTGAATTGACATTAATAATCTGAGTTAAATCTCCATTGGCCACATTTTGGGCCCCTTGCAACAATTGATTTATGCTATTTAAAATAGGGCGAGGGATTAACCAAAGCACTAAGATTCCGATTAATGTTCCTATGATCATAGTGGCCACCAGTAACAGCTGATTGAAATTACCTGACGTCACTTGTTGGCGGGATATATCACCTACTTGCTCCCAGGCACCATTGGATAATTCAGTGGCATTTTTAAGCAGACGCTCACCAATGGCTGCCAATTCAACTTTCTGTTGCTGAATGTCTTTTTCCAATACTCCTTTAATTTGAAACACTTCTGTATTGGTGGTTTGTCCGGCCCGCACCACAGAGCGGTATTGTTCCAAGCGCTTTAATACCGTGGCCATCTTTATAATAATGGCATCATCATTACTTTCTCGGCGAATACGATTGGCAATATTGATGGCCGCCTCAATTTCTTTAAAAGCACTGTCAGCATGCAGATCAATATTTTCTTGAAGGTACCTTGCCACATAACTTTCGCTTTCTCGTAAGCTGGTATTAAGATTTTGAATTAAAATACCATCGTCAACTAATTTTTTGGTTTGTTTTATTTTAACGCTGGAGGCGTTATTGAGTTTAAGTTTTCCGCTGATCCAATAGTCATCGACAATGCCTTGTACGGTTTGTTTGTTAACGGTTATTTGATTGAGCAATTGTGATTTTAATTTTTCTACTTTTTCAAGATTTTGATCAATATCCGATCTCGCCTGTTTAATATTTTTAACTTGATTGGAAAAGGTTTGCTCATAATTATCTAACACTTCATTTAGAGATTTAATTCGAGAGTCGGATTTTACACCGGTAATCTGTGCTATTTCATCGCCAATTTCTAAGGCCTCGTCAATTTGTCCACGCAATAAAGTGATCAGACGATTAGATGTATCCAGAGCGCTTTGTTCCTCATTTAACAAAAACTCTTGTTCGGCACGGCGTATTTTATAAACGGTGGCTTTAATTTCTTCGCTGGTGCGGGCCAGCGGTGCGTACTGTTCATATATGCTATCCGACAGCGTATTAAGGTTATTAATGGCAAATACCGATGCCAGACCGAGTACGACAATTAAAAAGGTTAAAATCCCCAGAGAGCTGATCAGTTTAAATTTAATGGTGAGCCCGGAGGCCATTATTTTATTACCCCCAAAACCTGGGCCAGTGCTCGCTGCCATATTTTGATTGTTAAGCATGCGCTTATTGAAACTTTCCGGGGAGAGGTCTTTGGCTTGAGACTGATTTTTTTGGCTGTTACCTTGGCCCATGGCGCCTAATGGTGACAATGGCACACCACTTTCAATGCCGTCAGAAGGGGGCATTTCAAATTCATTGCTGGTGTTTGCGCCCAGACCTGATTCTTCTTCGCTAGATTCAGTCATCCTTAATCCTTAATCCTTAATCCTTATTGCTTTATCCTGTTAAACGGAGTCTACAACAGACCGTTAATTCAGTTTTTGAAACTGAATGTGCATCCTTACTAAACAATATTGTCCACTTCAGCTAACAAGCCCGCTACATTAAGTTGATTAATATTCTTGCCATTTATATCGCCAATGGCACTTACAAATTGATATTTTGAACGATCCTCAACCGCTTTGAATAAACCCTCTTCAAAAACCAAGGCCCTTTCAATTCCGTCAATTAAAAAACCGGTACGCTGGTTTTTATCATCCTTAAATATTAGTATTTTTTTGTCGGTACTGACTTGTTCGTTGTTACTTTCCTCAGCTATTCCCATGACTTGAGCGGTATTCACCAGTAGCAGTACTTCTGCCCGTAAGTTCATCAGGCCGCAGATGCGCCCGTCGGTATGAGGTAAAATACTGCCACTGCCCACCGGACTGATTTCGTCTAATTCGTTCAGTCCCACCACGTAACTTTCGCTTCCCAATTTAAATAATAGGTACTCCTCATCCTCCCATAGCCCTCGGTCAGCATCGCTTTTGGGTTGGGCATAAAATTGCGCACGGTCATCTAATACTTTTTGAGGGATAAAGGTATTTTCCTTATTCCTCATTAAAGCAGCTTCATTATTTAATTGGTTTTGGGTCATGATGGTATTTTATTAGCAATCTTTCGTTATTGTAGTTGATGATTTTTTCTGTGCCCAAAAATTGAATATTATTCGTTTTGGCCAAGTAACGGTTTCCATGTGTTTAGCCTTCGTATTGCTTGGGTAATTAGTCATGAACTATAGAGCTGTGAAGTCTTTTACTACGAGTCGTTTAGCGGCCTTAAAATTGAATATTATTCGTTTTGGCCAAGTAACGGTTTCCATGTGTTTAGCTTTCGTATTGCTTGGGTAATTAGCCATGGGCTATAGAGCAGTGAAGTCTTTTACTGCGAATTGTTCAGCGGCCTTAAAACCCAATAGGTGGTCAATCGCGCCTAAATACCTATTAGTGGCCGCGCTTATTAATGTGTCAGCACTGAGCTGTATGTTTTGATGCGATTTGTAGGGGCATGCAGCTGTGTATTATATTTTTTCAAAAGTGCTTTCAGTGTTGTAGCGAGCAGGGCTATTAAAGAGTATGTAAATGAACAGTGATTCGAAGGGCATGGGCACTTGATGTTCAGTCTCTGTATTGCCTGTAAAAAACGGTTACTCTCATTGTTAGTATTTGCCACCTGCAATCCTCATCAAATTATGAAACTATGCCCCCATTCATTCTCTAATATTAGTAATCAACATGACTCAGTCACCAGCTAACCCAGAAAACCGTGTGTTATTAAACGTTAAAGACAAAATAGCCTACGTAAGCCTAAATCGCCCAGAAAAACACAACGGCTTGGACATGCAAATGTTTCAAGAGTTGATTGCTACGGCTAAAACCATTCGTAAAGACACAAGCATTCGCGCGGTGATACTTCATGGCAATGGCCCTTCTTTTTGTTCGGGTTTAGATTTTTCTGCGGTGAGTAAAACCCCGACTATGATCCCCAAATTTTTCATCAAGTGGCCGTGGGGTAAAGACAATACGTTTCAGCGAGTCGCGCATATTTGGCGTGACCTGCCCATTCCAGTCATCGCCGCGATACATGGCAATTGCTTTGGTGGCGGCATGCAAATCATTTTGGGCTGTGATTACCGAATAGCCACAAGCGATAGCACTATGTCTATCTTAGAGATGAAGTGGGGCCTTATACCGGATATGAGCGGCATGGTGACACTTTCACGTTTAACCCGTGTGGATATAGCACAAGAGCTTACAATGACAGGGCGGTTCTTTAGCGGCCTTGAGGGGGCTGAATACGGCCTAATCAGTAAAATAAGCGATGACCCCATGGCGGATGCCCAGGTGCTTGCTCATGAGATCGCTCAAAAAAGCCCTGACGCCATTGCTGCTACTAAGTATTTATTTAAAAAGACCTGGAAAAAAGACACACGTGGCGCCTTGTTGTGGGAGCGAATTACTCAGTTGCGACTGTTGGGCCGTAAAAATCAACGCATCGCCATGAAAAATGGTTTATCAAAAGGTACAAGTCCACAGCCCTTCAGCGATAGAACCTCATTTAAGTAATACAGCCTCGTATTCACTTTAAACCCCCGATACACAGGCTGTTTCAGCGCAAAGCCTGTGATTGGGCAGGGGGCTATCTAGTCTGAAATTTTGACCTATACTTGATCTAAAATTAACCAGCTTTGTTGGCGATAAACTTGACATTGCTGGGATGTAAACGTATGTTTCAAACACTTGTTTGAAGTTTGTGTCGGAGCGCTGCTCGATT
>MAAA01014263.1_pt1 | contig 13832 bp, 8 predicted proteins | sample 1115971 | NCBI WGS metagenome assembly MAAA01 (sample SAMN04961123, study PRJNA320927) | seawater metagenome | isolation source: sample BD02T6 sea water enriched with oil for 6 days | place: USA:Gulf of Mexico | collected 2013-07-27 | reverse complement strand
TATCCATCACTTTTACTAAATTTAATGTTATTTGTACGAGGCTGCTTGCAGGCGACAGAAAGCAAAGCTTTCTCAATACACTGATCGAAAACAAACCTGTATTACAAAGGCCAAATAATCGGAATAAGGGTTAATGCCATAATTGCCACTATTATACTCAATGGCGCGCCCACTTTAAAATAATCTGTAAAATGGTAACCACCAGGCCCCATAACCATAAGATTGGTTTGATAGCCTGTAGGGGTCATAAAACTTGCTGATGCAGACACCATAACAGCTACAGCAAAAGGTTCATATTGCACACCAAACCCCTGGGCAATGCTTAATGCTATGGGTAGCATAATGATGGCTGCAGCATTATTGGTCATGAGTTCGGTTAATAATACGGTAGCAATATACACTGCCACTAAAGCAGCCATGGGCGTACTAACCGAATCTACGAGAAAAGCAGATATATAATCAGCTAAACCAACATGACTCACAGCAGCCCCTAACGCAAAGGCACAAGCAATCACCAGTAATACGTTATAGTCGATACTTTTACCTGCATCTTCAAAATTAATGCATTTGGTCAGTAACATGGCCCCAGCCGCCGCTGTAACACTCTCAATAATGGTAAAGATGCTAAAAGAGGGCAATAAGATCATGCATGCAAAAATCAGCAATGCAGTGCCCGCTTTACGTTCATCACCGTTATCGGTGGCAGCCAGCTTACTAACCAATAAAAAATCGCCACTATTGCGGTAGCGCATTAAAAAGCCCTTTTGGGCCTCTATTAGTAAGGTATCACCTGCTTGCAAACGCAATTCACCCAGCTTGCCATTTAGACGTTCGCCATGACGTGAGACGCTTAACACCACTGCACTGTAGCGATGGCGGAAACGCGACTCTTTTATAGTTTTTCCTATCATATGATTGGAAGGTGATAGAACCGCCTCAAATAAGCGGCGGTCGGACCGGTTACCCTCTAGTTTAAAACGCTGATCGTCAGCCAATACAAGGCCATGTATATTGCGTAACTCTAATACTGATTCAGGGCTACCCGCAAACACTAGCCGATCACCTTGCTCCAACACCGTACGGGGGCGCACAGCAGACAATATTTGCCCCTCACGCTCTATTTCAACTAAATATAAACCTGGTAAATTACGTAAACCTGCTTCCTGAATACTGCGACGCACTAGCTCACTATTGGGCTGGATTACCAGTTCCACCATATATTCCCGCACATGCTCAAACTGTTCGATGGCACTTTCGCGGTTAGGTAATAGGTGTGGGGCTACAAACTTTAGATACAGCAAACCTACAATTGCTATGGGCACACCCAAATAAGCTAACTCGAATAAGGTGAAACCCGGTAGACCTTGGGCCTTAACCAAACCATCGACTACCAAGTTAGTACTAGTACCAATTAGAGTACACATGCCACCAAAAATAGAGGCATAACTAATAGGAATTAATATGCTAGAAAGCCGAATCGAATAACGCTTACTAATACCCTGAACCAGGTTAGTAAACATGGCCACTATGGGGGTATTGTTTACAAATGCACTTAGTACTGTAGTAACCGGCAATATACGATTTATAGCATGGGCTTGTGATTTTGGCTGCCCGACTAAATAACGCCTTAATAGCTGTGTAGCACCAGATTCTCTAAGTGCCCCCACTACCACATACAAAGCTGCGATAGTAAAAACACCAATATTTGAAAAGCCAGATAGCGCTAATTCGGGTGGCAGCACACCACTTATAAATAAAACACCGCAAGCCAGTAAAAATACCTTTTCAGGGCTTAATAGATTTTTCACCAATACAAATAAGGTGAATAACAAAACGGCTACAACAAATAACAAACTCAAGACGTACTCACCTGAACTATTAGTAAATTGAAAAAATTCACCTTAAGCATATTTAACAAAATCCAATACCTGGCCTGTAGTGGCCACCTTAACCTGAATTGTATCAACTACTTGATCGGTAGAAAAAGCTAACCTAAAACCAATATATCCTTTATTAGGCGCGCCAAAACGCAGCAATCCAGGTCTAATTTCATTAGCCATGCATTTTCCTAATACGGTGTTTCCCGAATATACAATTAATTCAACTTGCTCATCTGAGTGCTCCCAATAAGCCACTCCGGTAATCACATTTATTTCTAGTTTATCTATATAAGAAAAACACCAGGGTTGGCTATTTTTGTATAAAGCTATACGTTGTTGAAATACCCTTTTTGCCCACGCATAAAGTACTAAATCTTCTGTATTCTCAGCTTTAATCAAGTTTATTAATTCACTACTCACTTCTTTTAGCGGCTTTTTATCATTAACATTATCGATGCGTGGCTTTAAATTGTGGCAGGCTAAATTATTATACAAGCTTAAGCTTTCGTCATACCTTTCGGTAATTCCAATTAGCCCTAATAACTGAAGCGGCATCCCTTTTAAGAATCGACTTTGTATATTTTTAAAACCTAACGAAGTAACAAATTCAGATACAGGCTTAGAATAATTATACCAACGGCAATAATGGTTATAGTGAGACAGTACTTGAGAAACGGGATCTCGTAACATGGTTACTAAGTGTGATGCTTTAAAAACATTAGCGACTGGCATTAAATGGGTATGACCCATATACAAAGATATACCCTCATTACATAAGCGGTTATACAAACCCGTATAGTCATTATTATTAACAACAGCATTGGTAACCCATGAAGTACTTTCTATTGATTTTGGGCCATAGTTACGCGCAACTCCCGCTACCCCTAAATAATTTTGTGCAGCCATTTTAAAGCTAGTACCAGCAGTTTTTGGTATGTGAATAAAAAAATAAGGGCTAAATTCAGGTAATTCTTTCTGAATTACCTCCCCCAGTACTTTTACGGCTAGTTTTTTGTTTTTCCAGGTGGACACATCAACACTAAAACCACAAAAGCCAGTTGTATGCTGCCCTACACGACGAACATCTGCTCTATAGTGGTTGGCTACCACCACTATAGTATTTGAAGATGATGTTACTTTTATTGCCACCGAGCAGGAGGCATTACCAGTAGACTTAGCCCATCCGCGCACGCGATTATCTGTCACTTCATCAAGTTGGTATCGATACGGCAGAACTTTAGTTGTAATTTTACTTAATATTGTTTTCAATTTCATAATGAAAACTCTTCGTTATCGCGGCTTAAATTCGGGTTATATGCAGGGTCATGTTGAATGATTTCTTGCCAGCGAGATAACAGAAGCGCCTTTTCTTTACTAAAACGTTTAACTGCCGAAGCACCAGTATCTTGCCCACGGGTTTTTGATTCGTGGTGAATAAGCTTGGCAAATGGAGTAAATACGTTTCGATAACCAGCACGTTGCACTCTAAGACAAAAATCAACATCATTATAAGCAACTTCAAAATCTTCATCTAAGCCAGACAGATCTTGATAAACAGATTTTTTCACCATTAAACATGCGGCAGTAACGGCACTTAAATTTTGCCTTACATTTAGGCGATTTGCGTAACCCGCAGCACTACCTTCATAGCCACGATGGGAATGCGCAGCATAACCACCCAGTCCCATAATAACGCCAGCATGCTGTATTGTACCATCGGGATATAATAGTTTAGCACCTACACAACCCACTTCTTTACGCACAGCTATTGCTAGCATTTCCTCAAACCATCCGCTTTCTATGGCCTCCACATCATTATTAAGTAATAGTAAAATATCACCCTGCGCATGCTTAGCCGCATAATTATTAATTTTTGAATAATTAAAAGGCTTATTGTAGGAAAGTATTTTGATCTTATTATTGGATTGTAAAGAGGCCATATATTCAAGGGTTTCAAAATCATCTGAGTTATTGTCAACCAACAATATTTCAAATTCTTTATATTCAATTGTACGAAAAATACTTTCAATACAGGGTTTTAAAACATCCAAACCATTTTTTGTAGGGATTATTATACTTACTAATAGATTTTCGCTAGGTAATGGCCAATTAACCTGATAGAAATTTGTTTGGTTAGCATGCCTAACTGTTGCATTAATATTTTGTCTTTCTATATGGTTTTTTAATGCCTGTAAGCCAGCATTCGTTGCGTAGCTTTTTGCATTAGCATCCGATGCGGTAGAGCCCTCGATCATACGCCAGTGATATAGTATTTTTGCTATATGAACTATTTGTGATGCGTTTACAACTTCGCTTACGCGTAAAACTAAATCGTAGTCTTGTGCCCCTTCTAGACCCATCGTCATGCCGCCTAATTCACGTACTAACGGCAAGTAATAACAACATAAATGAGTGATGTAGTTATGACCCAACAATAGCTCTGGATTCCAGTCAGGCTTAAAATGCGGTGTTAATCGATTTCCAGCTTCATCAATAAGATCCTCGTCAGAATATATTAATTTCGCATTATGGTTATTGTGAATAGCAGATGCCAACTCATTTAATGCTTGTGGTGCTAATGTATCGTCGTGATCTAGTAATACTAGGTAATCACCTGTTGCACGACTAATACCGGTATTAGTCGCCGCGCTGATATGGCCATTTTCCTGACGAAAAACAACACTAATTCTAGGATCTTCTCTACCTTGAATATCTTTCAATGCTGCAATGGTATCACTACTTGTTGAGGCATCATCTACCAGAATCAACTGCCAATTTGAATAACTTTGTGATTGAACCGATTCAACACAAGCGATTAACCACTGCGACTTCACATTGAAAACAGGAACGACAACACTAAACAAAGGACCATTGTTTATAATATTATTCAGCCAAATGACGGGCTCCTTTTTAACAATCCAATCACTATAGTTACCTGAAATTCGCTTACTAAAAAGGTCATTGTACTTCTGGTATAGCACATTTAATTTATTATCATTATTTAATGAAAGAAAACCTTTTCGGTCTAATTTTTCTTTTATACGCTTTAATGAAAAACCACGACTTAACTTCACAAATCTAAAATTAGGGGCAGTAATTTCACCCGTATCGTCTAAAAGTGACCAGACAAAATTACTTGTGGGTTGATCAAAGTACACGATCCTTTTTGAAGTTTTACCGGGTAAAAATCGTAACTTAAAGGCAATATTTACATTTTTTCCTTCAGTGCACTTAGAAGTGAATAAAGCCAGGCTTTGACTAGAGCTAGACCCGCACGCGAGCTCTAGCATATAGAAACCCTGTAATTTAGGTGCCAAGTCATTTTTAGGACTTAATTCATATTCATCGCCAACTTTATTCCATTGAATGCAGTTAATTTCATTAGCTGGGTTAGCATTTTTTGACACTAGGAAAGTATTTCGAGGCAATAGCCAACGTAATACTTCCAGTACATACTTTTGTATAAAATATATCATGGGTAAACTCAGCTTAAATTAAGAACCATAGCCTTTAGGATAGTTAGATTGCCAAGCCCAGGAGTCCCTTACCATATCTTCTACTTCTAACTGTGTTTGCCAATTTAAAAGTGATTTAGCCAGAGAGGCATCTGCCCAATAGGCAGCTAAATCACCATCCCGCCGAGGGGAGAATTTGTGCTTAATAGTTACACCATTCACAGCCTCAAATGCATTAATAATGTCCACAACCGAATAGCCTTTACCCGCCCCCAAATTGATAGCTTGATAGCCTGTGTGATCCTTTAAGTATTCAAGTGCTTTCACATGACCATTGGCCAAGTCCATTACATGTATATAGTCCCTCACGCCTGTGCCATCTGGGGTGTCGTAGTCATTACCAAAAATTTGTAGGGTATCTAATTCACCTACCGCCACCTTGGTTATATAGGGCATAAGATTGTTCGGTATACCCTTTGGGTCTTCACCCATTTGCCCGCTTGGGTGTGCGCCAATAGGGTTAAAGTAGCGTAAAGGCACTGCAGACCATTCTGAGTCTGAATTGCACAAATCCGCCAACACGTCTTCAAACATGGACTTAGTATTGCCGTAAGGATTGATAGGAGCCCTAGGGTGTAATTCGGTATACGGATTAAATTGAGGTTCGCCATACACAGTGGCAGACGATGAAAATACAATCCGTTTTACATTATGGGCATTCATTACTTGTAACAGATTAATGCTACCCGAAATATTATTCTGGTAATACATAAGCGGATTGCTTGCAGACTCACCAACCGCCTTATAACCGGCAAAATGTACCACTGCATCAAAAGTATACTTTTTAAAAATGTTATTTAGGTCTTGCTCACTTCGGACGTCAGCTTGTTCAAATATCACATTTTCTTGCGTTAAGGACGCAATGGTATCAAGTACCTTAGTAGAGCTGTTTTCAAAGTTATCCAGCAGCACAAGATCTAAGCCTTGCTGTATGGCATGCACACAAAAGTGACTGCCAATAAACCCTGTGGCACCGGTAACTAAGATTTTCATACTACAAATACTTCCATAAATACTATTTATATAACTAAAAGTTATGCGTTTTTAGTCGTGACATTGCGATTATTAATAAAGTTAGCCATTGCGTCTTTTACTTCTGGGTGGCGTAAACCGTATTCCATATTGGCCAGCATGTATCCCACCTTACTGCCACAATCGTGGCTTTTACCAATCATAGAATAAGCTTCAACCGTTTCAGTTTTCATTAATGTGGCAATGGCATCGGTTAATTGCACCTCGCCTCCGGCACCCACAGGGGTGTTATCTAAAATATCCCATATGGCACGGGACAACACATAACGTCCCACCACTGCTTGGTTAGAAGGTGCATCTTCCAATGCTGGTTTTTCAACCATGCCTACCATGGGTGCTGCATCACCTTGGTTAAGGGTAATGCCCGCACAATCTACAATGCCGTATTTATTAACCTGATCATCTGGCACCGCTTCTACCATCACTTGGCTTTTTTCCGTGGCCCTAAAATTATTAATCATGTCCGTTAGGTTATCTTTTGATAAATCTGACGCTGCATCATCAATTAATACATCCGGCAACATAACCACAAATGGATTATTGCCAATACAAGGGCGCGCACAGGCAATGGCATGGCCAAGGCCTTTAGCTTCACCTTGGCGAATGTGCATGATAGTGACATCGCTTGGGCAAATGGCACGAACTTCATCCAATAGCTGCCGCTTAACACGGGCCTCTAAAGTGGCCTCTAGTTCAAAACTAGTATCAAAATGATTTTCGATACTGTTTTTACTAGAGTGTGTCACCAATACAATTTGTTTAATGCCTGCGGCAATAGCCTCATTCACTACGTACTGAATCAGTGGTTTGTCGACAATTGGCAGCATTTCTTTAGGTATTGCTTTTGTGGCAGGTAACATGCGAGTACCTAGACCCGCTACAGGGATAATAGCTTTCATTTTATTCTCTTAAACTTTCCGTCTTTATGTAAGGTATATTCATATAAATTTTTAACTTTAAAAAACCCTACCCAAAAATAATTTTCGATATAAATTCACTTTATATTTAGCACCACATTTAAAGTAAAGATTCATTTATCATCCACTGAAACTCAGTTGATCGAAAAGCCTCAACTAATTCCGGTATATTCCCAACAATATCTTTGGGGTTTACTGGATTCTTTTTTAGCGATGTTTGAAGTTTTTGAACCCACTCTTCAGAAATTAACATTGAAATCTTTTCCTTAGCAACAGCAGTAAGGTCAATACCGTCAAACATATCCTCATAAATTAATTCTTCTGAATACCTATAGGGTACTAAATGGGCTCTAAAATTTTCAACAGACTGCTTCGAAGATTCCATTTTATATTTGACAGCTTGAGGCTGTAAGGTCACCATTAGTGCATCCGCCTTCACCTCGGAACTTACATCATGGTGCCAAACCCCCGAAGCAGAGGCATATTGTGCAGACAAATATTTCAGAAAACTATTTACCCTAACAACATGTAATATTGGAATATTTAGTTCTTTAATAAAAGTCATCATTAATGGTTGCGACCTTGAGTCATACCAACCTGCATTAAAATGGTGCCAAGAGTTGTATTTAATATCAATTATAAAATATAGCTTATCCGACAATTCCGAAAGAAAAACTAAATATTTATGAAAAGCTTTTCGAACTCCTTCAATTCCTCTAAATGGTTTCATAGAACCCTGGCTATCAGACCAATGGTAAAAATTACCAAGTGCCTTATATTCAGAGTCAGCGGTATGAAATATTTCACTATAGTTAGTTACATCGCCGCTACTAAAAAAACTTCGTTGCAATGCAGTTGTTCCCGAGCGCTGCTCTGAACAGATTACGATTGGCCTGCTCTTTAAATTAAGATTCACTTTAAAAACCCATACACTTGCAAATTGTAAATTGTAAATTTTATACGCTATATACTGTATCTAGTAATCGTTTTAAAACTTGGAAGACAAATAATTCTATCGATCATTCTCCTTCCGCATTTACGTTTTTTATTTTTAGAAAATGTTTCCCATGATTCTCATTAACCCCTTACACTCCTCTCTACCAAAAAGTCTTCTTTCTGCTAACTTATGGCGTAACTAAAACCACAAGACAACTTAGGCGAAGCTAATCCAAATTTACCAAAAAAACCCTAGTTCAAGACTGGCGCAAAAATAGTTTACAATGTTTTTTTCACCAGTGTGTACCCACTAACACCTTAATGCTAGCGGGATAGCATTTATCGCCGTAGCATGCAGTCCAAGACAGGCTAATGGAATTATGATTTTCATTATTGGTTACCCATCACATAACGCCTAGCATTTAGTGACTTGTAAAACTCTGTATAACTAGCTTCAGACCCCTCATAGGCAACAACTTCATTTTTCATAGCCCTAGTTAAAAATTCAATCTCTTCCTTCATGAGATTCGTTTTACCAAGTGCCTGAACCATTTTATCTCTTGATAGACGATCAAATCCAAATGGGTTGTTAGAAGTAGAATTGGCAAGATATTCTTTATATAGAGTAATATCGGAATAATTAGCGCTCTCGGTAAAAGAAAGAAGCCCATCTACGGTTTCACGCTCTTTCTTTGTTGTAACATTTTTAGGTTTTTCATCCAAATCTAAAGATAAACCTAGCGACTTTTCTAGAGTTGACATTTTTTCTTTATAATCTGAAAGACTTATAACCAAATTAAAAGTTTTCATTACTCTTCTTGCTCTATCTAATATTGTCCCCTCATTTCCAGAGAAGTGAGGGAAGGCCTGTATTAAGCTATTACATATAAAGTTATCGCCGCGCAACCTATTGAATTCATCAGGGGTCAAAGGAGTTGCACCTTGAATTTCTTTAAGTCGTAGATGAAATGCATAATGGGACCCCAGCATCTCTTTTGGATCTCTCAGAAAAGTAAAAGTGAAGAGATCTCTTTTACTAAAGAAAGAAAGAGATCTGTCGGTAACCTGATGACCAAATATAACCTTTATTCGGTTTTTATCAGGAATTTCAGAAGGAAAAAGTTTACCCTCCTGAAAATAGCGATTCATATCACTCAACTGGATAAAGCCTGGGTAGGAAAGTCTTTTCTCAAAGCTAGTTATCAGACTTGAGCCTGCCGTTTTCGCTATGTGAAAACCTATGTAAAGTTTATTATTCATCATAATTATACAAACAACTTCTAATTTAGGAACTGTAATTCGTTAACAATTTTGCTGTAGCTAACTAGCATCTCAGAAAAATCAGGCAGCCTCTTTAAATGTAATTTTGCATTTTCACCTAGGTAATAACGTTGCTCACCATCATTAATTACACCCTCAAGAAGCTGTGTTAATTTGGTAGTATCTTCTGGCTCAAAAAATAGCGCACTCACATTATCCTTCACTTGCTCGGCTATACCAAAAACAGGTGTGGTAACAATGGCCAAGCCACCGTGCATAGCTTCTTGTATCACTCGAGGAAAGCTTTCAATTTTTGAGCAACACACAAACACGTCAGCTGCGGCATAATACAAACCCACATCACGAGTCTCGCCAATTATTTGGGTATTGGCCTGCGCTACCTCAGACAAGTTTGCATGGGCCTGATGAATTTCATCGCTATACGGCGATGCTCTATCACCAATGATGGCGAATTTTGCGTTACTCACAGTTTTGTCGCTTAACTGGCCAATGGACTCTATAAAGTCTTTTTGGCCTTTTCTATCGCAAACCGTACCCACAATAATGGAATAAACCTCATCTTCCTTCAGGTTTAATTTATTGCGAGCCTCTTCACGTGAGTAAGGCACTCTTTCTGCCATTAGGTCATCATCAAAGCCATTATAGATAACGCTGAAATTTTGCTTTTTGGCCAACGGCTCAAATAAGCGCTTGGTGGCTTCAGATACAAAAATCACCTGATAAGCATCTGCCAATGCCTCCCTAGCTTGTAGGTTCGCTTCTTGGCTCCAGTCTTGTATATGACTAAACGGCTCTTCACTTTCATGAATGATCCAAACAGCTGGAATGCCACTTTCCTTGGCAACGTTAACCGCCCAGAAAGACAGCACCGTATTTGCAAATACCGACTCCACTTCCAGCTTATTTAACCAACCAGACAACTTGGTTTTTACTACCCCAAATTGATTTTGAATGCCACCAATCACTTCCGGCGGTATAACCGCTACCTCAATGCCCTTTTCTTCTAACTGCTCTCGCAATACACCTTCTGAAGGACTAACAAAAATTGGGGTGATACCATAATTTTCTTTTAGGCCCACAGCAATATCCATTAGCTGAATTGGCGCACCTTCAAGATTTAGGTTATGGCTAAAAAATGCAATGCGTTTATTCATTAAGACATCATCACTGTAATCGCTATAGGCTCTACCCGACACTTTGAAGGTATCTGGTGTGTTACTTAAATTAGGATTGTAATAGCGTTCAACGAAATTTTTATATTTTTCAACAAAGGCCACTTCTTCTCGTGGGTTATCGCTAAAACCACGGCTTTTACCCTCATAGTGATACAACTCTGCCGTTGGCGCATACACCACTCGCTTACCATCGTTGATAATGCGATAACATAAATCCACATCGTTATAGGCGACAGAAAACTCCTGATCGTTAAACTGCCCTAGCTCGTTGAAATATTCTCTATCCATAAGAAGGCATGCTGCTGTCACACAGGAATAATTACGTAAAACCTTGGCAAACCCCATATAACCACCATCATAATTTGGTAGTAGTTTTAAGGCGTGCCCAGGTAAACCATGATGTAAATCATGCAATACACCCGCATGCTGCACGGTATTATCTGGATATAGCAATCTAGCACCTACTGCGCCAACCCCTGCCATTTGCTGGTAACCCACCATTTGGCTTAACCAGTTATGGGTAATGATTTCTGTGTCATTATTTAAAAATAACACTAGGTCTTCGCTGACTTTGTTTACCGCTTCATTGTTAATGTACGCATAACTAAACTTCACATCTTTGTTTGGTATATCAAATACCGCGTGTTTAGTTTTTGCAAGGAGATCGATTGCCGATTGCTCATCCGATTCATTGTTGACGATATAAACATTAAAGTTTTTGTAGGTGGTATTCTCTAATGAGATTAATAATCGCTCGGTAATTTCTGCCTGATTTTTAGTGGGTATGATGACTGCGACACTAGGACCATCATCGGCAAACATATGCGTGTAAATACCAATACCGCCTTTTTCAGCCCATTCCGGCTGTTGTGCAATGGCTGGAATTCCGCGTCTATCCAAGGCATCTTGTACAGCTTTTATACCCGCTTCGAAACTATAGTGTTTCTCATTCCCACTAGCTGCAGTTGACCCTGGCATAACACGCCAGTGATAAAGTACTTTAGGTATATGCCCCACGTGCCTTGCTAGTTCGGTGACTCGCAGTGCTAGATCGTAATCTTGTGAGCCCTCATAACCCAGCCTGATACCACCTACTTCATTAAACAAACTACGTCTTACTACAAAGATATGACAGAAGTACATGTAAGAAAGTAATAATTCTGGGGACCAATCTGGCTTAAACTGCGGCGCGAAACGGTTTCCATTAACATCATTTTTGTCATCATCCGAATACAGCACATCTGTATCTGGGTTATTCAGCGAATAAAGCGCAATTTCAGCTAAGGCATCTGGTGTTATTTCGTCATCCTGGTCAATGAAAACCAGTAGATCACCCGTTGCTAATTCGGCGGCACTGTTGGTAGCGGCACTAATGTGGCCGTTAGCTTCCCTAAAAGTAATCTTTATTCTTTCGTCTAACGCAGCACACTCTTGAAGGATGCCTTTAACTTCTGGATCTGTGCTGCAATCATCAGCAATACACAGCTCCCAGTTACCATAAACTTGTGCCAATACCGTTTGGATGGCTTTCTTAAAGTACTTTATAGGAGGGTTATAGACCGGCATGACTAAACTTAATTTAGGTAGTTCACCCTGGTCGAAACTAGCTAATTTAGTTTTTAACTCCCAAAACTTTGTTTGATTCCAGCGATTAAGTTCACACCATGTTTGGTAGTCATCTAATGTTGCGGTTGATATAGCTACACTTCCGGCTGAAACAGGCTGCGATTCAGAATCAATTATTTTACGATTTTCGTCATAGCCATATAGCGCGTAGTGTCCTAAAAGGCAGCCATCAAAGCTATTTCCCACATCTTCATTATTTTTTAAATAGATGGCTGGAGAAAAATAAGGGTTAGGCTTCCTATTCTCTAATTCACCATATTCAATATAGTGAAATAGCGAATTCAACCCACTGCTTGCAACGTCTTCATTCTCACTCGAGTAATACTTAGTTGAAAAATGCGGATTAGCCTCAAGCCCTGTGCGCTCACCAAACATAACAAAATCATTGATTAAGTTTGATGCCATTACACGAGAACTATTTAGTTGAGACAAATAGTATTCCCCATCCCACAACCCCGACACATCTATAACGCTAGAAATAGCAGATATTTCTTGAGTGTTGAAATATTTTATTGCGTCTACCAGCTCTTTCGTTGCGAATGTCTTACTAGACAATTCCTTTACGCCTTTCTTATTTCCAGCAATCAATTTCAACACTATTGAATCGGAATATAGCCATCCTGTATTTATCAAATTACTATCAAGCTGAAAACTTATCCTTTTGTTTTTTACTGGTGCATCAATATCCTTTCTAGCAATTTGAACGCCTTCAATCTCGATTGCTATAAATTTAAAATCACCACTGATTCTAGCCTTAAGTAGTCCATCAACTATTTCTTCAATTGCCCCAGCCCCAACACCAACAGAAGACAAAAATTTAGACGCTATTATATTTTTACTTTTTTCTAATATCATATTCATCCCCTACTTCAGCAACTCATTCCACCAGCATTCATTATCTAAGTACCACTGTATGGTTTTTCTTATACCTGTCTCGAAACTTTCCGCTGGCTGGTACCCCAATTCTTCGTTTGATTTGGTTGGGTTAATGGCGTAGCGCTGATCGTGGCCTGCACGATCTGTTACGTAAGTAATTAGCTCTTGTGACTTTCCCTCTAAAGCTTTTATGGCTTGAGGGTACTTTTCTGCAAGCTCCGGATTCTTTGAAAATGCCTCATTCATCAACTGACAAATTAAATTTACGATATCTATATTGGCCCATTCGTTAATTCCGCCGATGTTGTAACATTCTCCTAAGCGGCCTTTTTCCAATACCAGATCGATACCACGAGCATGATCTGTCACGTATAACCAGTCACGGATTTGCTTACCATTACCATAAATAGGCAAGGCTTTATCAAATAAAATATTGGTTAACACCAAAGGTATTAATTTTTCTGGGAAATGGAAGGGGCCATAGTTATTTGAGCAATTAGAAGTCGTCACTTCCAAGCCATAAGTGTGGTGATAGGCACGCACTAGGTGATCACTTGCCGCCTTACTGGCAGAATACGGGCTGCTTGGTGCATA
>MAAA01010894.1_pt1 | contig 13849 bp, 15 predicted proteins | sample 1115971 | NCBI WGS metagenome assembly MAAA01 (sample SAMN04961123, study PRJNA320927) | seawater metagenome | isolation source: sample BD02T6 sea water enriched with oil for 6 days | place: USA:Gulf of Mexico | collected 2013-07-27 | reverse complement strand
CCCACTGACAAGGAGCAACCCCGCCGCCAACAAAAAAACTTTCTCGGCGCTTAAAACATTAAAAATTAAAGCCGCCAAAGTTAAAAATAATAAAACAACAACAAAAATCAAACTACAAAATAAACTCAACCTACAAACCCCAACAAAAAAACACCCTCCCCCGTAATACAAAATACGTAGGCCGGAAAAGCGAAGCGCCTTCCGGCAATGAAGGAAAAACGTAGCGTCTACCGGCAATGAAGGATAATCACAACGCCTTCCGACAAAGAAAACTCTTTTGGTAACGCAACCCACCGCCATTAGGCACCACCAATAAACTGCACCATAACATCAGCACAAAAAATAGTTACCTCTGGTGGAAGGCGCTTGCAGCTTTTCCACCCTACATTTCATTTCCTTACAAATCCCCCTGTCATTAGGAGGATACAACATCAACCAATAGGCCAAAACCCCAACCGTTTACGCACCATAAAAAAAGCCAATATGTTTTGCAGTGACAATCCCACAGCTGTGGCAATAGCAGCGCCAAGCACACCATATTGATCAATAAGAATAAAACTCAAAATAACCGTTAACGGCCCAGAAAAAAGCGTCACACGGCGAAAATCCCTTTCATGGCCACTCATATTCAATAAATACCCAACCGAACCAGTAGCCACATTTACAAATTGGCCTATGGCCATAATGGCCAATAGGTTACCCGCCACTTTAAATTCGTCACCAAATAATCCCATTATAAATTCAGGTAAAAAAATCATAGCTGCCACAATGGGCGCAGCCAACATCACCATGCCGCGAGTAGACCATTTGGCCAGGCGCTGAATCTCGTTTATTTTATTTTCTTGCCAAAGGCGCGCATAACGCGGCGCCACCACCATGTTCACCACCATTAATACAAAGCTGGTTAACATGGCGGTACGTTGCGCCGCAGATAAATAAGCAATATCCGCTGAAGAAACAAATGCCGCTGCAATTAAAACACCCGACCACTGTACCGCCAAGCTCATGGTACTGGCCGCCCACAGATTAGAGGCGCTACGCCATAACGGCTTATCTTTAATATTAATGGTGCCCCAATTTCCCTTAATTTGCCGATGCCAGAGCACTAACGCCAATAAGCAGCTAAAGGCAGCGGCGCATAAATAGAAGAGGGAAACATTTTCCAGGTTTAATATCGCGCTATCAGAAAATACATAAACCAGTATAAACAACAGTAAAAATAATGAAGACAAGCCCAGGTTTTGAAACCAGGTAGCGGCAACCACCCGATAAAAGGCCTGAAAGCCAAAGCTGAGTAACATGAATACCAGCATCAAGGGCAATACCCAGATCATAATAGATAATACAGGTGCAAACTCGGGTTTGGAAAAAACAGCGTTGGCAATTACATCGGCATTAAAAAATACCAACAGTGTTGCCAGTAGCCCAATGGCCAAGGAGGTTATTAGCCCGGTAGACATAGCCCCTATTGCTTTAGAGCTGCCTTTCTCGGCACTAATTAAACGTAATACAACGTTGTCTAAACCTAAACGAAAAAACACACTTAGAAAAGCTAAAATGGAAATGGCCAGTAAGAACAAACCAGCCTCTTCAGCCCCAAGAGTTCGGGTTACCGCTGCCGTCATGAAAAAAGCGATGAAGGCAGCGGCCGCTTTAGTGGCACCCGCTATGGCTGTTTTAATAAGAATAGATTTGGACTTCATGAATTACTTCTTGAACACACCCACAATAGACTTGCCATCGTGAACCAGTAGCGAGGTAATGGCACGAGCCTCCATTAGCTCTAAAGCATCTTCAACGCGGGTACCCACTTTTACCATAAACGGGTCAGCTACCATTAAATCTTGTGCAGTTTTTGAAAACAAATCACTTTGGTATTTTTCAATTGCACGCCGTAAGTCACCATCGGTAATAACCGAGACCTCTGCACTGCTTTGCACAATTGCCAAGCCCAAGCCACCATTACTTATAGTGCTTATTACACTTGCAATATCATCACTGGCATTTAAAAATGGTAATTTTTTAGTGACCATCTCGTTTTCAACCCGAGACAATAGGCGACGACCCAATGAGCCGCCGGGATGAAAACGGGCAAAATTTTCTGGCTTAAAGTCGCGGGCCTTCATTAGGGTAACCGCTAGCGCATCGCCCATGGCAAGAGTAGCCGTGGTAGAAGACGTGGGCGCTAACTGTAGTGGACAAGCTTCTTGATCTACCCCCACATCTAAATGATGATGAGCAGCCCGCGCAAGCGTTGACTGGGGGTTACCCGTCATGGCAATTAACACATTGCCGTTGTCTTTTAAAAACGGAATAAGCTTGACCACCTCATCAGTTTCGCCAGAATTTGAAATGGCGATAAAAACATCATCCTTAGACACCATGCCTAGGTCGCCGTGATAGGCTTCCCCTGGATGCATAAAAAAAGAAGGAGTGCCGGTACTGGCAAGAGTAGCGGCTATTTTTTTACCGATAATACCAGATTTACCCATGCCACAAATAATGGTTTTACCGGCACTGGCGAGAACCTTTTCTACTGAATTTGAAAAATTTTCATCCAGCTTGTCAACAAGCTTATTTAACGCACTTGCTTCAATAGTCAAAACTTCTTTTGCGATCGAAATATAATTGGCCATAAAAAATCCTTAAGCATAATCAATAATTTCTAAAACAGTGGACAGGCTATGCTCTTCCATATTTATCTTGCAGTCGCACAATATCATCCTCACCTAAATAAGAGCCCGACTGCACTTCTATCATCTCAAGTGGAATCACCCCAGGGTTCTCAAGCGCATGTACCTGTCCAATAGGAATGTAAGTAGATTCATTTTCGGCAACCAAATACGTTTTTTCACCATTGGTCACCTTAGCCGTACCCGATACCACTACCCAATGCTCGGCACGGTGGTGATGCATTTGTACCGACAATTTAGCGCCCGGGTTTACAGTAATGCGCTTAACCTGATAGCGCTTACCATGGTCAATTGAATCGTAATGCCCCCAAGGGCGATACACTTGTCGATGCAGGTGATGTTCATGGCGGCCAGATTCTTTGATATGCGACACAATTTTCTTTATATCTTGCACACTGTCTTTATTGGCTATTAACAGCGCATCGGGTGTATCTACAATCACCAGGTTATCAACACCCAATGTAGTAATTAAACGATCTTGCCCATAAATATAACTATTACTGGTATCTTGTAAAATAGTGTCCCCAGCAGCCACATTACCCTGCGCATCTTTATCGGCAATTTCCCATAACGCAGACCAGCTACCCACATCACTCCAACCGGCATCCAGGGGAGCCACCACTACTTGTTCTGTTTTGGCCAATGGCTCCATTACGGCGTAATCGATAGATTCATCTGGGCAAGCCTCAAACGCGGCTTTATCTACCCTTACAAAATCCATATCTTGCTGGGTGTGGCGCATGGCTTTTTCACAGGCACTGTAAATATCGGGCCTAAGGTTTTTAAGTTCTTGTAAATAACGGTCGGCACGCACTACAAACATGCCACTATTCCAAAGATAACCCTGATCTACATATTTAGCTGCGGTTGCTGCATCGGGTTTTTCAACAAATTCACCCACCACTTTAATGGCCGAAGTACTTTCAAGAGGATTAATATAGCCATAACCCGTAGCAGCCTCTGTTGGCACAATGCCCAAAGTACCAAACTTGCCAGCTTGAACACTTGGCAATAAGTCTTTAACCGATTGCTGAAAGGCCACAACATTTTCTATTACATGATCGGCCGCCAATACCAACATAACGGCATTGCTAGCCGCTTTGTCTTTTAAAATTTGCATGGCTGCCAAGGCAATGGCAGGCGCTGTATTTCGCCCAACAGGCTCTAACAAAATGGATACATCAGTGTTTTGTTGGCGCATTTGCTCGGCCACCAAAAATCTATGCTCTTCATTACAAATAACCAAAGCGCCCGCACCCGACAGACCCTGTAACCGAGCGGCCGTTTCTTGCAGCATAGTAAGCTGTGAAGTAAGTGCCAAAAACTGCTTAGGAAAAGCGGTACGCGATAGCGGCCATAAACGTGTGCCAGAACCACCGGCCATAATTACGGGAACAATCATAAAAAACCTATATTTTTGTTAAAATACCACTTGCTGTGAACATGCACATTGGGCGCGGCTAATAATTCTGCTTCGGTTAACCAACGGTAATCTTCGTGCTGGTCTTTAGGTAAAGTATGGAACGTGTGCTCACTATCTAATACAGGCAACACAATTTCAAAACCATTCACCACATAGTGGGTAGATATACTTTTAGCATCACTGCCAGAGCCAAAAACGCTGTCATTATAAAAGTGCTCATACAAGCCCAAATACTTGGCATTAGCAATTGATATCTCAACGCCTAGTTCAGCCTTGGTTAAGCGCTTAAAAGCACTTTCGATAGATTCATTTTTATAAATGCGACCGCCGGGTACAAACCAAAACCCTTGGGCAGGCCTATTTGTACGCAAACCTAAAAGAATTTGGCCGTTAGCATTACGAACAACCAAATCAATAGAGATAAGCGGCGTAGCGTCAATCACCTTGGCAAAGGTATCGTTGTCTAAATAAGCATTTACTTCTGGCACACTGTTATCACCCACAAGACTAACCTCTAAAGTCATCCTGGTGCTGCAAGAACCACTCATAAGTCGCAGCCAACCCTTGCTCTAGGTCAATAGAATATGTCCAACCCAGATTCTTTAGGGTGTCTACATTCATTAACTTACGCGGTGCACCATCGGGTTTAGTGGCATCAAACTTAACCTCGCCTTTATAACCCGTTACTTTAGCCATAGTTAACGCCATTTCGGCTATGGTGCAATCAACACCCGTACCCACATTAATGTGCGACAGCATTTCTTGGGTACAAGACTGGTACACCTCTTTAGAAGCATTCATAACATAAACACTGGCAGCGGCCATATCATCAACGTGTAAAAATTCACGCATGGGTTTACCCGAGCCCCATACCACTACATCAGGTGTATTGTTTAAAGTAGCCTCGTGAAAACGGCGCATTAGCGCAGGAATAACATGGGAGTTTTGCGGGTGAAAATTATCATTTTCACCATACAAATTAGTTGGCATAACACTGCGATAATTACGACCATACTGGCGGTTATACGACTCACACAACTTAATACCAGCAATTTTAGCAATAGCATACGGCTCGTTGGTGGGCTCTAGTGTACCGGTTAACAAAGCGGTTTCGGTCATTGGCTGCTCAGCCAATTTAGGATAAATACAAGACGACCCTAAAAACAAAACATCGTTAACATTAGCCAAATGCGCAGCGTGAATAATATTGCACTGGATCATAAGGTTTTGGTAAATAAAGTCAGCCGGGTAAGTGTTGTTAGCCACAATACCGCCCACTTTAGCGGCGGCTAAATATACGGCATCAATTTTCTGGCTTTCAAAAAACGCCAGTACATCAGCCTGGCTTAATAAATCAAGCTCGCCACGGGTGCGCAGTACCAATTCGATATTTTTATCGGCTTGTAACAAGCGAACAATAGCCGAGCCGACCATACCATTATGGCCAGCAATAAATACACGCTTCATTTAATTAACCTTCTAGTGATACGTTTACATCAAAGCCATGCTTTTTAAGCAAGGCATGTTGCTTGGCACTGGCCAGATCGTATTGAACCATTTCGGCGCACATTTCTTCAACGGTGATTTCAGGGGTCCAGCCTAATTTGGCTTTGGCTTTTGCGGGGTTACCCAATAGAGTTTCTACTTCGGCTGGGCGGAAATATTTAGGGTCTACTTTAACCACTACATCACCCACTTTAAGCGCGTGCGCATTGTCACCGGTAATGGCTTCAACAATACCTACTTCGTTAAGTCCCTCGCCTTCAAAGCGTAAGGTAATACCCAATTCTTTATTTGCTTACCCGTGGCAATTACAAAATCGTCGGCCACGTCTTGCTGTAGCATCATCCATTGCATGCGCACGTAATCTTTGGCATGGCCCCAGTCACGCAGTGCATCCATATTGCCTAAGAATAAGCATTTTTCTAAACCCTGTGAAATATTAGACAAGGCACGGGTAATTTTACGGGTTACAAAAGTCTCACCACGGCGTGGGGATTCGTGGTTAAACAAAATACCGTTACAAGCATACATACCATAAGACTCACGGTAGTTTACCGTAATCCAATAGGCGTACATTTTTGCTACGGCATAAGGTGAACGAGGATGAAAAGGCGTAGTTTCTGTTTGCGGAATCTCTTGTACTTCACCATACAATTCAGAGGTAGAGGCCTGATAAAAACGCGTTTTCTTTTCCATTCCCAAGAAGCGGATAGCTTCTAATATACGCAAAGCGCCCATTGCATCAACATCGGCAGTGTATTCAGGAACCTCAAACGATACCGCCACATGTGACTGTGCACCCAAGTTATAAACCTCATCTGGCTGCACGTCTTTTATTATGCGTATTAAATTAGATGAATCGGTTAGATCACCATAATGCATAAAGAAATTGACATTCTCTTCATGACGATCTTGATAAATATGATCAACACGCTGCGTATTTAAAGAAGAAGCACGGCGCTTAATACCATGCACCTCATAACCTTTTTCTAACAATAACTCGGCCAAGTAAGAACCATCCTGCCCTGTCACACCTGTGATTAACGCAACTTTTTTACTGCCAGTATTAGACATGACATTGTCCTTTAAAAATTGAATGTTTTAGAGTGCTATGTTGTTATAGCCACTAATAGTTTTCTGCAAATTATCCTTAAATTTGGATAGGATTGCATCTCTATTTAAATGCTGTTCGGCATATTGTCTGGCCACTTTGTTATAACTTGATTTATTGCCAAGTTCGACATCCAAACCTGTTACAAAGGCGGACAAGGACTCTGGTTCTACCCGGGTATAAATCCCAGGAAAGTTATCCGCTATTTGACCCAGCTCGGTATTGGCTTCAGCTGTCACCACCGTATGCCCTCCTGCTGACAAAATATTGGTAAGCTTAGATGGCAATACGGCATCTGCTGCTCCCTTCTTTTGAACCACTAAATGGACATCGGCCATCGCGAGCATAGCCGGTACATCCTCCCAAGCCTGCAATGGTTTGAAAATCACGTTATTGAGATTCATCTCTACAGCCTGCTGCTTTAACGCATCGACATGCGCACCTGCACCTACGAAAACAAACTTAACGGAATTGCCAGGCTCAGAATTACCTTGATATTGATGAGCGGCCTCAAGTACCATTTCCAAGCCTTGCTTTGCCCCCATATTACCCGCATAAAGTACGATTTTATCAGCTTCAATAAAGCCCCACTCTGCACGAGTAGCAGAGCCATCCACACATGGGGTAACAAAATCAGTATCCGCCCAATTAGGGAAAAACATAACCTTCTCAGCAGAAACGCCTTTTTGTTTTGCTTTTTCCATCATGCTGAGGGAGATAGTCGATACAACATCAAAACGGCGCATTAACCAAGACTCTGCCCCCTGCCATACCTAATCCCAGCATGGCATCAACTTCGTAGTCTTGAATATGTAATACAGCTTTAGCCCCAGCCAATTTTGCAAATAGCAAGGCAATAGGTGCAATAAATAAAGTAGGCTGAACTACAAAAATGACATCGGGTCGATTTTCTTTTAATGCCAGTTTTTTAAACAATACAAACATAGAGCTAACTGCAAAGGAAACCAGATGAAGAATACGCTTTAGTGCAGTAGGTTGTGATGGTACATACAAAGGGCAATGTGTAATTGAAACGCCATTTTCAACCCGATTTTGGTACCCGCCCTTTTTAAATTCGTTATGCACCGACCATTCTGGGTAATAAGGTTTCGCTGTTACAACCTGTACCCCGCCACCATCTTTAGCCATCCATTCACTCATTTCACCGTTATACTTACCTATACCGGTAAGTTCCGGTGAATAATTAAGGCTATAAAGCAAAATTTTCATAGTGCATCTCTTTTTTTATAAGGTTTCGCAGGGCTTCCTATGCAAACCATACCAGCAGGCATATCCTGATATACTGAGCTTCTAGCGCCAACAATAGCGCCTTTCCCGATTGTGACACCAGGCGCAATGTATACATCAGTCGCAATCCAGGCTTCATCTTCAATTACAATTGGTATTTGATAAATATCAAAGGTTTCTACTTTATAATCATGACTGCCTGTACATAGGTAACTTTTTTGTGAGATGACGGCATTATTACCAATTTTAATTTCGCCCAATGTATATAATTCAGCATTGTCACCAACCCACGCATAATCACCTATTTCTAATTTCCATGGATAAGTAATCCGTACTGAAGGTCTAATTACAACACCCTTGCCTATATGCGCACCAAACCTACGCAGCAACCAATTCCGCCATCCATACATAAACTGTGGTGACGGAGAAAATAGCGTTGTTTGAACTAACCACCATAACTGCACAATAAAGGCTGAACGCCCTCGAAAACCAACGGGCAATTTAAATAATTTAAGGTTTTGCAAAATTCAATCCTCAAGCCTAGCCATAGTTCTTAATTACTTTGGCTGGTGGTGCAGCAATAACACTATAAGCAGGATATTCACCTTTTAAATAAGCGTTTGCACCAACAATGCAACCTTTACCCAGAGTTGTACCCGCATCAATAACAGCGCCGAATCCAATAAAACAATTTTCGCCAATTGTAGTTGGTGACATCTCATCGGTTTGAGCTAATATATTTTTTTCAATGTCATTATAATTATGCTTGATATCAGTAATACATACATTAGCCGCAATACAAGTACCTGAACCAATTGTAATAAGACGCTTACATGTAATATGCACTGACTGTGCTACAGCAACATTATCGCCAATAACCAACCTACCTTCTGGAAAGACTTCGATCCGCGCCATAGGAAAAAACCGCACTCGGCGCCCTAAAAAAATTCGTTTCATTCCAAGTAGGTACATGGGTTTACCTAAATATCCAGGGAATTTCACACTACCAATAAAGATGGAATAGCAAAATAACCTAACAGCCCAGACTAACTTGTATATCTTATCCACAACAAAGTGCCTCTATCACCCTAACTTTCTGTAGAGCATCCTGATTATAAAACTCTTTCAAATTTTCAAAGTTAATATTATTAAGTACGGCATAAATATCATCATCATTGCTAACCACAGGTGAATAGCTGCTAAACACGGCTGGTAAATCACCTAAGTCTACAAAACAAAATGGGTGCGCAACTTCAATGCACTCTAGGAAAAAACCCGTCATACACATAATTGAAAATTCACAACATTTAAAATAGTCTTCAATCTCAATGTTACTCACCGCTTGTGAAGTAAACTTATTATAATACTCACGGTTATTTGAAGGGTGATATCGCACTAGGTAACTTTTCCCTATTGCAAATGACAGCCGCTCCGCAAACATTAACAGCCGTTCATTATCCTTCTTAGAATTTTCCCCTGATAACGCCACACCAAAGAACTCACCACTAGGCTCTTTTCCCTGCCTGACAGGATCCATGAATCGCCCAACCAAAATCATCTTATCCCTTGAATATCCAGCCTTTAAATATTCTAAGACAGTCGCCTCCCCCCAACAAAAGAGAAAATCACTTATAAAGTTATCAATTGCCTCAGCATCCTGCGAAAAATTTGAAGAGGACAAAATACGATATTGGCCATGCTGAAGTGTAAATGTAATTATAGATTTTGACTTACCATAAGCAGAAAATGCATTTTCAAGCCCAATCGCATCACAAAATGTAACAACTTTTGCAAAATTATTTATCTCATAAATATTTTCAACTTCTTTTAAATCTACAGCACTGCGCGAACATGAAAGAGCCATCATTACAGTCAACCACCCTTCCCATTGAAATTTAAATATATACTTTAAAAAGAAATATATTTTTTTTGGTATTGAGAATACGTCAATTTTATTAACAACAACTAACTCACTATAATTTATTTCAAATATGGTATTCTTGAAAGAAGTTAGTATTGCCATGGTGGACTCTTGTTTAACTACATAATCCCCATAAACAACTAATAATTTAGCTCCAGGTTTTTCTTCAACAATATTTACCCGCGAAGAATAAAAAATGCAATACACAGCAAACCGAATATATTCATAAAAGCCAACCAGATATAACCTAGTTTTACCAGGGCCAAGTAAATCTACGCCATGGCGAATAACAACCCCCATTGAGTTATTTAAATAACAGTTAATACTGTATTTATCCATTAGACCCTTCTTTAGAATGTGACAATAAAGCTTTATTTATAACTACGAACAAAAAGAAAACGCCGAGAAATTTGAAAAGAACGTAGGGCCCGTATAACCACCAGCGACTAACAGACACAAACATTACAAAAACCAACCCACTATAAAACCAAGACGTCACTTTCTCTAGGCCCAGGCAATAATAAACCGCTCCAATATAAAAAAACCATACTGGAACAAAAAGAAAGTCAAAGTAATAGAAAAATCCAGCAAGAAGTCCTCCACCAGGGATCCTGCCAAAATACCTACTATCCAAATCACTATAATAAATCATTGAATCTGGTAATAAGAACCCAGGCAAAGGAAGTAATACACCTATAAATTCAAAGAAACGAATTGAAAAATCAACCTCCTCATAAATTGAACTATAAATAAGGGCTGTCTCTATAACTCCAGTGAACGTATTATCCAGGTAACCGAAATCTTTGTAGCCCAACAACTGCGACAATCCGATATCGTATAGACCGCCACGAAAGTAACTAATCAACGCCATCAATACATATATAAGCCCCCACCCCCCTATCAAGTACCCCCTATGAAGCTGCTTTCCTCTATAAAACGCCAAAACAATTGTCATTACAATAATAATTGCAACCATTCTGTATGAGGCCATCAACAACGTGCCAACAAACAAGGCACTAACAAAGAGGCTTAGGTACAGGCGAAAGTTATCCCTAGAAGAAAGTATAAAAAAGAACACTATTACCGAAAAATATTCTAAAAACGAATATTTCTTTAATTCGGCTAAGCTAAACTCAGAGGAAAATAAGCTGCCTGCATTTAAAGCTACAAATACAATACAAAATGAAACTGCCAGCAATAGCGGCCAATATAATTTATGTGACACATCGAATTGAATATTTGGGATGCTAACACCGCTTTCACCACGGCGTAGGTAAATAAAATCTAGATATAAAACCACAAGAAAAGCCAACGTAGAGAACAAAGCCAACTCTTCAACTCCAATCCCCCGTAAATCATAGAATTCGAAACCATGTGGCCACACCCTTAAATAATAGTCAAAAGCGATAGATACGGAAAAATTTAGAAAGCCTAACACTAGTGTTAGAAAACTTTTACAGGTAAAGATACAAACAAAGCAAAGTAGCATGCCATACAGCCCAATATATTCAGGCGCAACTCCAAATAGAATTAGAGCTAAAGATAAAGAAACTATAAATACTACGTTAATCACTACCTTTATCCCCGTCCCACTTCGCTTTATATTCGCCCTTTAGCTTTTCACCATAGAAATGTTCGAAGTATTTACTTTCATACATTAAGTCAAGATATGCAGGACTAGGATTAAACTCTTTAAGGAATTTTCGGTAAAGCTCTGCTGACCACTTATCCCCACCATCATTCACATTTAACAATTTAAAATCAGTGATATTTAAAAACTCACCCAACGCCTTAGCATTCGCCCTAAGGTCTTCCTGCCTGTAGATGAAGACATCAAAAACACCTTTTTTGAATTGCCCACACCCCTTAACAAGGTCGAAAGGATATTCATACACATCTATATCCAACTTTTCCTTTAATTCAATATCAAACCAATGCAAAGGGCCCATATGAGGACAAAAGGCGTAAAACTTTTCAATAGCCTGTTCAACAGTAGTATTTATTTCTCTACTCATTAAGCTTTGAAAATAACCTGAAGCATTTCTACTAACTGGCTCCCTCACCCCCACAACCAACTTTATTCGACCGCCACCACCAATAGCTTTCTGAACTCTTCGTTTAAGCTTATAGAATTTTAGCTTCCATTTAAAATACTGAACCAGTCGCCCCTTGGCGCTACCAGTATTCCTTGAAGAAAAAAACATAATAGGTTCTTCAGAGGACCAACTATGGAACTGTTCACACGAATCAACCGATGCAGCAATCGAAGACGATGCCACCTTCCCCATCTGGTAAGATACAACTAGATCATTCATGACTCATCCTATGGGCAACCAATGCCGCAAACAATTCATTCAATAGGGTTAATTTCAATACATCAATCCCTGCTGCTCCTTTACGTCCGCCACCGCCAAACTCAGCAGCAACCTCATCAGCACTTACAGGATTATTTTTCGGAGCGCGAACACTCACCATGTAGGTTTTTTCGCCATCCAATAATTTTTGACGCTCTGTCAATATTGCATGCGCTCTATTAGGAAAGCGATTAGCCAATTCATTCCCCAGCACGCCACTAATGCGGCGCGCCCATTTTTCATTAGGCAAAATAAACATGGCCGCCTTTTCACTTTGCTGAAAGGCTGCAACGGCTAAAGCCTTTTCCATATCTTGCTCATAACCATTTTTTAATTTTGAAAATACATCCGATTCACTTTCAATAAACTCAAAGGGCGATTGGTATTGGCTGGCAATACGGTATAAATCAGCTGGGTGATAAAACAAGTCATCTAAGCTGGCGCCATAGCCGTTGTAATTTATGCACACACCCAGAGTGCGCAGATGGTCAACTTGCTGCACTGAGTAACCGGCCTTATCACACAGTTTTTCAGCCACTACGGTTATGTTGTCGCCAAAGGCGGCTACTATGGCCCATTCTTCAAATCGGCCTTTTAGATAGGCGTTTACTATCAACGAAGTACAGGTATTGGCGGCAGTATTAATGTGGGCCTGCAGGTTTTCATGCTGTGGTATATCACCTGTTTGATGATGGTCTACATAAAAAACCTTAGCGCCGGCAGCCAGTGCTGCTTGCAATGGCGCGGTGTTTTTTTTCATGGAGACATCTAGCACGGTAATATTGTCACCGGCCTTAGGGGTAATGCGTTTTAAAAGGGCATTGTCACGCTTAATACCGGTAACCAAGGTGACTTCTCTTGGTTCGGCCAAGCGCAATTGAATAAGGGCGCAAATGCCGTCGGCATCGCCGTTGAATAAATCGTAATCGGCCATGTTTATGCTGGCTCGGGGGTGGGCTTTTCTAATGCCTTAAACGCATCTGCTTGCAGAATATTAACACTTATCAAATAAGCAATAATGTCATCAGCACATTCTTCTATAGATTGGGTAGCGGTATTGATTACTACTTCGGGGTGTTCTGGAGTTTGGTATTCTGAATCTATACCGGTGAAGTTTTTAATTTCACCTGCACGGGCTTTTTTATACAAGCCTTTAGGGTCGCGGTTTTCACAGGTGGCTATGGGGGTGTCCATGTGCACCTCTATGAATTCACCTTTTTCAACCAGGTCACGCACCATGCGGCGCTCTGCTCTAAAGGGGGATATAAAGGCCGACAATACAATTAAGCCTGCATCTACAAATAGTTTAGACATTTCGCCTATGCGGCGGATGTTTTCAATGCGGGCGGCATCGCTAAAGCCTAAGTCTTTGTTTAGGCCGTGGCGTACATTATCGCCATCTAATAGGTAGGTATGCTGAGATAGGGCGTTTAGCTTTTGCTCTAAGGCACCGGCTATGGTGGATTTACCAGAGCCGCTTAATCCGGTAAACCAGATAATACAGGGGCGTTGTTTTTTTTGTGTTGCACGGCTTTGTTTTGTTACTTGGTGCTGGTGCCAAACTATATTCATACTAATAACAACCTTTACATCCTT
>MAAA01010877.1_pt1 | contig 13860 bp, 11 predicted proteins | sample 1115971 | NCBI WGS metagenome assembly MAAA01 (sample SAMN04961123, study PRJNA320927) | seawater metagenome | isolation source: sample BD02T6 sea water enriched with oil for 6 days | place: USA:Gulf of Mexico | collected 2013-07-27 | reverse complement strand
TTTGTGTGTTTTAAATCTATTAGAAGGTTATTGTTTTTGTCAATGTGAAGTAATTAACATATTACATATGTGAGCCCACTGCTGTTCTGTAGTTTGAAAAGGAGTGGTAGCCTTAGTTTATGGGTGTTTGATGAATGGATGTAGAATCAAGTCACCACGGATGGAGCTTGGCGTTCCAATGCAATAATATCTCTATTCCTAAGTCCCACGGATGCTGACTGAGCTACGCAATAGCAGTGACCTGAACCATTTAAACGTTGGGTTTTTTGGGGCATTGTAATTTTAAAATTTATAAAATTTATAAAATATATAAATTTAAATGTATGTATAGCTGAAACGTTCAAGACATATTCACTCCTATTTTATATCCTTTACTTGTACTGAACGACTTAGGTACGTAATAACAACAAAAATAAGAGTTTAAATTTATGTCTATTAAAAACTATATCCCGGGACTGGCTTTCGCCCTCGTATCTAGCATTATCTCGTTATCGAGTTCTCAGCTTTATGCCGAAAGCATGTGGATGAGTGATGGCTCAACCGTTGAATTTGAAGATACAATTAAACTTGATGGAGTACTAACACCCGATAATACTCTTGGCAGTCAGTCATATGAGGGTGCTGTAGATCAGAACGTATTTTTTGGTACTTATCAGCTGCCTGTTAATGCATCAGAGTATGTCAGTGTCGAAGCCGAATGGGCTGTATTATTACCCGCTGATTTTTCGGGTGTGGCAGATGAGACTACCGAAGTAATTTTACAGGGAATGATTGATACCAAGTACTTTGCCCAATTCCTTCAGAATCAACTATTGTGGTTACCTGCATCAGTGGGCAATAACTTGATCGCATCAGGGCCAGGAATCAATACTACTCTGGGTGCTCTGCAACGGGGTGAAGTTGAGGCACAGATTAAATTGGATTATCAAGATAAGTATTTCAGAACGCAGAAGTTTAATTCGAATAGTTTGTCGATTTCAGGGTTACCCGTGGTTGATTTGGTAAACGGTGCCTTAGCTATTGACTCACAAATTAGTGTAATTAATTTTGGAGCGATTGAAGAATCCAGTGCTTTTGTGAACAGTGAAGATATAAAAGCGCTTGCTATCTCTAAGAGTATTATTGAACTTCCACTGTCGGGTTTACCCTTGACTGTAGATTCAATTAAACAATTAACTCTTAAGAATATAAGCAGGCACGTTAAATATCTTGGAAAATACATGGTTAGTGATGCCACCATAGAAGTATTGGATAGCAATGGTGAAGTTATTGGTGAGGGACATTTGTTTTTTTAGGGGAGCTAATACTGTGATGCACTTTTAATATTCTTATTATTTTGGTTGTGGGGTTTGATTATTATTCCACCACTTGCAATACGAGAATAGAATTAATGCACCATTTTAAATTTTCTATTCAAAAATTAAATTTAACCGTATAAATAATCTCTCTTCTTCGGGAAGGGAGGTCCTCACCTAAATTGGTCGATATGATAGAGAAAAATAACTGTCATCTAGACAATTGCTGAACATTTCTGGCATCGGTTTAATACCTTCCTCATACGTTTCTGTTTCTTTGTATGCTGAAACACCAACCAAAATCCCAATTAAACTGTCACTGTCTGCCACCCGAGAAAAACCATCTACAGAAAAGGACCTGCTAGTTAATCCGCCATCGCTACTGTCGTTACCACTACTGCCATCACAACCGCTCAATAAAGTTGTAGCTAAATTCACTTCTAAAACAAAGTTTTTTAATTTTTCCTACCTCAATTATTGAATAATAGACAAGTTATTAGAATATTAATATTCGTTACAGAAACTCTCGTCAGAGTTTCCGCTAAAGATTCGATCATAAGCTACGCGAAGTTTTCCATCAGTTCCACGCTCCCATTCAACATGATAATCACGAGTTACTTCCTTAGTATGTTGAGTTCCTAATACATACCATTCATACGTGGTGGTTGAGGTTCCGCATTCTGTTGCTCCATCGCCCAGGGGGGTGACTCTTTTGGTATTAATATCTAATGACTGCGCTCCGGCTGCCTGAGCTGCCTGGAAAAACAATCGAATGGCAAAGTTACCAATAACCGGAACATTACCTAATCCGTTTGATACGGGCAGTGCATTGTAACCTAGCAATAGTGATGATTCGGTATAGGCATTTTGAATGGCATTGTAGTCTTTATCTACTACTGCTTGCGATATGATTTCATTGGCGCTGACTACTTCTTGAAAAAGACTAGTTTCATTTGCAGTAGCCAAAGAAGAAAGGGCGGACAAGATAATAATTGATATTGATTTTTTCAAAATAAAATTCCTATGGTTAGTTTTTGCAGTTTGTCATATTCAATATTTTTAACTTTAAATTATTACCGCAGAACATAGCCCGTTTAAATGTTGATGAGGCTGTGGCAGATAATGCAAGGAAAATAGTATCAGTAAGACTTTCACTTTAATAGTGAATTATCCTACTACCTCAATGGCATGAATGATCCGGATATTGTCACATATGTTCGTATGGATTTCCTTAGAGTCATAGGTATTGAAAAGCATTGAGAAATGAAGGTATTGATGTGGAATGGGATCAGGTACTTTTCATTATTTAATCTAGACGTCTAAATTATGCTATATCTTTTTTGTATTTTAAATCCTTTGGATGTTAAATTTTTAAATAAATATGATGAAATTAGCATAAGCGTGTGGGGGTACATACTATGATTCATATTAAAAATGAGACTATTCGGAATAATAATTATAAGTGATTTATCAAATTTTATGTATGTATAGCTGAAACGTTCAAGTCAAAAACAGGTTGATGCCATAGTATGGGTTTTGTTATAGATTCCGAATAATGAGGGTGTTGTAGTTTCTTGTAACTTAAGAGATTTTTACCTAGGTATTAGAATTCACGTAATGTGTTATAAATTTTAAAGAGAGATGCGATGTTGAATAATATTAATAAAATAAGGTGCAATTTATTGATATGGGGCTTGTTATTAACTCCACACATATTTGCAGTAAGCCTACCCAACGATCAATTACAGGTTCATTTGAATTTTGAAAATGAAAATCAGCTTGAATTAAATCTGTACAGTGACATTAATGGCATAAACCCCGAGATTATTGATCAGGTTGAAAATCTTCCAAGTATCAGTAGAAATGCTGTGTCTTTCGATGATGTTTATGATTATCTGCTTATACCACAGCCCTTTAAATCTGTTAAAAAAACAGAGCAGATGACAATCGGATTTTGGATGAATTTACGTACTATGCCAATAAAAGGCATTGAGGTTATCGGCGGTACTGAAAAAAGTAAATCTGGCACCATCTCTTATGCCGTATCACCTACCGGAAAATCTTTATTTTATTTGAATACTAAAAAAATATATTTTCCGTCATTAATCACTAGTAATGAATGGACACATATTGCATTAACTTACGACAGTACTGCTAACGATATTAAACTTTATATGAACGGTAAACTGCAAGTTACCGATGAGTTCACAGGCTCTGCTAGCACTGTTAATGTTAACCAAGACCTTTATCTTGGTCGAGGGCGTTATCCTAGTGGCTCCATCTTTTTTGATGGCAGCCTTGACGATGTGAAAATTTACGATCAAGTACTGTCAGAAGAACAAATAAAATTGCTTTCAACCCACAGCGTTTATGTGAGTGAAACGGCTAATAAAGACGATAGCTCTAACAAGGGCACTAAAGATCAACCTTTCCATTCTATTCAATACGCAATTGACTATGCAGAACAACACAATATTTATAATGTCAGAGTTGCTGAGGGCACTTACTACGAAACACTGAAACTGTCTCAAGGAAATACAGATTCTGGGGTTTACAGGCGCAATAATCTGCATTTGCAAGGGGGTCACAAATTAAATACATGGGAAACTAACGGCAATAACAGTGTTGTGAAACCTTCCAGCGTAGCAGAAACAACCGTATTGGTGGTTCGAGGCTGGCAAATGGGAAATATCGTGGAGGGCTTTGATTTTATTGCCAATGACGCCTCTGGTTTATTATCCAGCTCTATCGCGGTTAGACTAGATGCCATTGACGGCGATATTACCTTTTTAGACAATAATATTGTCGCTGGAAATGGCAGTAATGGTGCAAATGGAGTTCACGGTACGAATGGTGGAAATGGACAGCCAGGTGGCAATGCAGACAATTTATTTTTGGCCGCTATAGGTGGTGCTGGTTGTCATAGGGGGGGAGGAAGTGATGAAAATGTTGCTCAGTTTAGGGCAGCTCTGGGTACAGGGGGTCAAGCCAGTAACGATGTAGGAGGGGTTTTAAAAAATGGTGAGTTAGTAGATTGGCAGGCTAATAATGGCGGCAATGGCGGTGCCGGTGGGTGCGGAAGTGGAGGTAATGGTGGGGCTGCTTCATTTTGTATTGTGAACCTAGCTTTTCCTCTTTTGATTCCAGGTGGCGGTGGTGGTGGCGGTGGCTGGGGTGGCTGGGGTGGTGGCGGTGGACAAGGTGGTGGTGGCTCTATTGGTATAATAATTCAGGGTAAGGGCGCTGTATTTTTTGGTAATACAATCGCGACTTCTTTTGGTGGTAATGGCGGCAATGGCGGCGGAGGGGGTAGTGGTGGCAGTACTGGTGCAGGAGGGCTTGGAATAACCTGCTGGAATGGCGTCAGAGTGGATGGGTCCCGTAGTAATGCAGGGGGACTTGGCGGACAGGGAGCAGGAGGGAATGGCGGTAATAACATTGGCCTAATGTCCATTGGTGGGGGGCAGTTTGATTGGGACTATTCCCAAAACGTCATCACGCTGGGAATGCCCGGTACAGGTGGTATAGCGCCTTCGGTTGGTATTGATGGTATTGCGCAAGAAATAGCGGATTGTTATATAGATAATGCAAGTTATCTGGTATGTAACTAACGATGATGAGTCCATTGGGATTTAAGCCCAATGGCCATTTAAAACTTTAGGGAAAGTGGAGCAGCTTACATAAGCGTGCAGGGATTAAATGCTACGAACCATTTAAAAGTAAAATATATTTGTAAATTTATAAGAAATAGTTCGATCTATCTGTATGTATAGCTGAAACGTTCAAGTTCAAATGCCATAAATAATGGATAATCGGACTCTGTCATCTGTGACGTCATCTATGTTAGGTGCTCGTTGACCTTAGAATAGGGGATAGATAAATACTGTCCAAAGCAGAGGGCGGCGGCCAGCGTAAGGTGGCCGCTTCAGGGTTGTTGAGCAGAGCACTGTCTTTAAAAAATATTATTAATAGATGCAGGAAACACAATGATAGTGAAATCGGTCACAGTTTAATGCCCATTGGTAATTCTTCTGGCTCTTCTTGGATTTATTCTGACTTAATATAATATTTCCAGAAAACCCATCAGATCTAAGGGCTTGTAAACTATGTGTGATCTTAGTATTAACTTACAAAGTACACTTTTCAGAACTTAGTGATCCTGTGTAATTTCAGAGTCTTATTGTATTGGCAGCGAGGGTTTTATTTTAATTATTTTTTCATTTACCCGAAATATTCAGGTTTTTAGCGGTATTGTATATCTGAAATTATCACTCAATAAAATCTTAAATAGAAAGTTAAAATGGATAGTAAGCAACCCATGAAATAAATTCGGTTGTTGGACCAATGCTCATCGCCGTAGGTGAGTCGTTAAAGTCACTTAAAGGCTGAACTCTATAAATAGAACGGCCAAAAAGTTAAACATAAAGTATGGATAATCACCTATGTTATATAAGCTGTATTCAATTGTTTTAATGGGAGTTTTACTGGCTCCGGCTACATCCTGGGCAGAGGATATAGATGATCCAAATGTTCAAACTGCGCTGCATAATTTCTTTTCGGTTTTTAACGGATTAACGTGGACAAATAATAACGGATGGAGTGCTGATGCTAATACCGATATTCCATGCACGGCTTATGGCTTATACTGCGAGGGTTCAGTGCTGCGTAAAATTACTCTAAATAACAACAACCTGAGTATTAATGAAGATACATCAAATAATATTGGTTTAGCCGAGCTGAAAAGCTTGGAAATATTAACCCTAAATCAAAATCAGATTAACGTTGAAATTAGTACGTTATTTGACGTATTGAACTTACCCTCTGCATTGACTGTAATTGATCTTGGACGAAATTCGCTTACGGGAGGAATACCAACCCGCATAGGTAGTTTGCTAAATCTTGAATATCTTTACCTTGCACAAAACCAGTTAGAGGGGCTGGTTCCCGCTGAGTTAAAATTACTTACAAATCTAAGAGACTTGGTTTTATCTGGAAATAATCTAAGCGGCCTTGAAGGGGATGAACCTTTTTCGCCATTTTTAAAAATATTACCAAAATAATATTTCGCGACAATAAGTTTTCAGGAGAACTCCCTTTCTTTATTTACAATCCCGAACTTGAAATAATTGATTTAAGCTTCAATGACTTTGAAGATTCACTATTTTTATTTGCACAGGGTAATACTGATACAGGGAGCGATTCGCTCGTTAAATATATAGACCTTAGCTGGAATAACCTATCTGGGAGTATTCCTGCTGATATAAGTGCTTCATTTCCAAAGCTTGAGGTTCTTCGCCTATATAGCAATGAGTTAAGTGGCGGAATACCAGAGGAAATGGGAGATTTTTTATACCTTCAGCAATTACATCTTGATCAAAACAGGCTGGAAGGACAAATCCCCACCACGTTGGGGAATTTAACAAATTTAATTCAATTGTATTTATCATCCAATAAACTAACTGGAGATGTTCCAGAAGTGTTACAGGATAATTTAGTAAAACTAAGTGATGGTAACGGCCTAAGCATTGGTTGGAATGCGTTACAAGTGCCTGCCAGATTATCTGATTGGTTACAGGAAAAAGGCAATACCTATTCTGCAGATACACCAAGATTTAATTTAGATACTCAAACACGTGCACCACTTGAATTCACTGCCGAGTACTTAGATTACGTGCTTGAATTGAACTGGCAGGCCACCAATACAACGCCTCAAACAGAAGGGGGTTATATAATTTATCAATCGTCTACCGGAGAAGATGACTCCTATTTTGCGATTATGACAATAGATGATAAATCAGTCACCGCTGCATCCATTGCAAACATTAACCCAGCAGTAGGAAATTGGTTTGAAATAAGAAGTTTTACCAACAATTTTTACATTGAAAACAGCTTGCACCTAAATTTAAATAACGTTGTTAGTCGTCAAAATTCTGTCTTTGTTGAAAGTATTAACGTACCGCCTACATTAACAGTTAAGGATACGTCTATTGCTAGACAGATTAGCGCAGGCGATACGGTGTTGATTGTGAGTGGCTCTGATGGCAATTCAGAAGATACCGTTTCATACACTTTGGTAAGCGGCAACGATGACGGCGTGTTTGCATTTGATAATGACAGCGGTATGGTAAAAATAAATGCATTGCCCACAACGGCAGGGAATCACTCCTATACTCTTATTTTTAGAGCCACAGATAATCATGGTTTATATACCGATATAGAGTCAAAATACGATATCAGTGTTTCCACGATTGAGGTGCCAAGTAGTAGCGGCGCTGGCGGTATTAATTTTTGGTCATTAATATTGGTGTTTGGTTTACTATTCAGAAATTATAGGTTCACCCGTTATACTTTCTCCGTCAAGTGACCGTTTAAACGTAGGGAATCTCTGGGGGCTTGCCCCCGAGTAAAACTATCGCACTGGGGAGTAGCGGTTGGCCGAAGGTCAATAGAATTGACGCTAAGATCAGTCGCTTTCGGCCGAATGGGTATTTGTGCATAGCTGAATTATTTTTACTGAACATAAAATATGAGTAAATTACCCTCTGTATTAGTTTGCTTCGTAGGAATATCTGGTTGCAGTAGCATTGTGTATTAGTATTCAAGAGCAGATAGAAAAATAAAATTGTGTCAATTAGCAATAATAGATTGACCGTTAAGTGCAGTGCTAGACACGCTAGTGTTACCGATTGCCTATATTAGAAATGGATTGTTGTGGATTTAATAGGGCTTTCAATATTTCTAGCGAGCAACCCTAGCGCCCTTAATTAGTGCGTATTGTTGCTGAATATTGATACAAATTCAGCGCTTAATTTTAGGTAGGATACTTATCTATCCCCAGATTAAATCAATAGATTGACCATTTACTTAATTCAGTCTGGCGAGACTCAGGATCCATTATTATGTTGTTAATAAAGAGGATATTGCCACAGGGTGCACTATCTATCGTATTGCTTATGGCCCCTATCGTTGCACATGCAGAGATAGAGTTTAAGCTTCCAAGATCTACGGATAGTGTCGAGTTTCTGTTAGGTTTCGGCCATGGCTATGATGACACAGCATTTCTTGGGGAAAAGAGCCTTTCAGAACCTTCGATAGCAATAGCAATATTGACTGAAAACTTCTACCTAGATGTTCATCAAGTATCATACAAATTAAGGCCAACAAAAGACCTTGCAATTAAGGTGTTTGGAAATTCCGATTCTCTACCTGTAGAGGAAGACATACCATCAGAATTTAATATTAAAAGCGGTGATTCGTTTGATGTAGGTATATCCATAGAAAAGCAATTTGACAGTTTACGCATTGGACTGCTTTCAGCGGTTGATGTTACCGGCATTCACGATGGTTACAAGTTAGAGCTAAGCACTGGGTTTGATAGCATCACCGACAATATCCGTGCAGGTGTGACGATAGGGGCGAGGTACGAAGATCAAAAACGCAGTAATTATTATTATGGCGTAGCCCTAGAGGAAGCCAGTTCTAGCCTCGCTGCCTATGACGTTCAGGGGGAGTGGACAGCATTTTCTGAGGCTATGTACTTTCATGAAGTTTCACATGGTATTGCTTTTGTAGCAAGTACCTCCATTTCATCCCTGGGTGAATCGGCTAAAAAAAGCTCTAGAACAAAGAACGATACCGATATTGCGGACTTTGAAACCTTTGTTGCAATAGTGTGGCAATTTCCGGTTCTATAAGAGTGTTGCACAGCGTTACATTTTGGCGGGCTAGAGTTTGAAATCGATCTGGAAAATACAGCCAGTTCCGGTGCAGCTTACTATATATTTTGTGTATTCAAATCTACTTGATGTTTATTGCCTCCAGCAAAGTGATGCAGTTAACATAAGATCGTAGGAATCACATGTTATGTGATATTTAAATAGTTGAATGTAATTAGCATAATAATTTTAACTTTTAAAAATAATTCGATTTATTTTTATGCGTATATTAAGCGCTAATATAAAAAATATTTTACTAATAAGTAATATTAATATTCATTGCTGTAATACAAAAATGTAACATGATTATTTATAAAATTTAAACAAATATGAGTATAGTAGTATGAAGAATTTAATTTCACAAAAGCTTACCGCATTAAGCGGCGTATTAGCGGCTTTTATGGCTGCATTAGTTGTATTTGTTGCAGGCTATTATCAGCCGGATTACAGCCACTTACAAAATTTTATCAGTGAACTTAATGCTAGTGGAAGTCAGCATGGGAATATAGTCGGTTTCTTGGGTTTTTTACCCATTGGAATTTTAACGCTTATTTTTATCAGTCGGCTTAAACAAGAATTAGTATGGTCCGTAAGAGTAGCGGTGGGACTGTGTTTTTTATCATTTTCTGGTATTGACTGGTTAGTAACCGCTACTTTTCCATGTGATGTAGGGTGTCCATCAACAGGGGATACATCGCTTTCACAAACTATACATAATTTATCGGGACTCTTTACTGCAATATTGGTCCCAATGGGTGCATTTTTATTAATTAAACCATTGCAACAGGCACAATTCTCTAAGGCGGTTATTGTGTTTTCTGTTTTTAGCATAGTTAGCAGTGTAATAAGCTTTATATTATTCATCAGCTCATCGTTTGTTGACTTATTTGGCCTGATTCAAAGAAGTAATTTTTTTATGCTTTACATGTACCTATCTTTGTTAAGTCTTGCTGTTTATAAAAAATCAATAATATATAAACCTTAATTCATGGATTATTGATGAGGGGGTTAGCGTTGAGGGTGTGAGGCTTTAATTCAGCCATTTCTTTAAAGGCTTAATAAGCCTTTTGGAATATGAAAGTTTTATTCAAATATTTACATGGCCTCTACCCCCCTTAATCATGTTTACAGTATAAAAAATTTTACATTTATTAGGAGAGTACTATGTTGAAAATATCGGTTAGATTATTGATCATTTTTTCCTGTTTAGTGTTAATGGCTTGCGGCTCCAGTAATTCAAACGATTTGCAGCCGGCTATTCAAATCAGTCGCACTGCCGGGGAGCTGCCATTTCATGTTTATGTGTCGGCCAGTGATACACTTATGGACGGAGTTGAGCACCCTTACGACCAAGTAAGTTATAGCTGGGATTTTGGTGATAGCGATAGCCTGCATATATTTAACCACCCGGTGAGCAATCAACCAGCAAACGCCAACACAGATCAGCAAGGGCCAGAGGCTTCATATGTTTATGATTATGCCGATAGTTATCAAATAACCCTTACAGCCAGTTACCAACGTGGTGATGAATTATTGCAAGAAAGCACCAGCATTACGGTTAATGCCTCTGAATGGTCGGGGCAAACTCGTTATATTGACCCTGACTTTGGTAATGATGAAAATGATGGTGCTTCTACAGAAGCCCCTTGGCAAAGCTGGGGTGCTATTACCGGTTGGTTAACAGCACAAGATCATAGGCGTGCGCTTATTAAACGCGGCACACTACTGCAGGTAGATCACAGTATGAATATCTCTACCTCAAATACTCGCTTAGGAGCCTATGGTGAAGGTGAGCGTCCTGAACTTTTAGCCACGCAAATTCTTAGTAATTTTATTCGATTATATCCTGAGGCCAGCTTAGAAGATCATGTTTACTCTGATTTAACCCTAAATGGTAATAATGGTAATGTTGGGTCTTTAGTTTATTCAAGTTTATACAAAGATACGCAAGCTTATAAACTTAATCATTTAGCATTTATAAATATGAACTTTGTAAATGATGATGATCATGTTTTGTCTGAAAACGGTAGCGAGATCATTAAGGCCAAAAACTTTATCTCCTTGAATAATCAATTTGAAAGCCGTATTGAAGATGTTCTTGTATGGGGCTCAAATTTTGAACGAAATCACAGCTTTAAAAATGGAATCTATGCTGAAATGAAAAAATATCTTGCAGTAGTGGGTACTAGTTTTTCCGGTGGTGATGGCAATGCGGTGAAAGATCATCCCATTTATCCAGCTGGTGTAAATCACGCCTTGTATCGTTGGCTTGATTTTAAAGAGACCTATAGTAATAATTTTTCGATAAATAATGCAGCTAAAGATAACAAAATTCTACAATACACCCTAGTAGATGGGTGCAGCATAACAGGTGGTCGAAATGGCCTAGATTATACCCGTCATAATGCCGATGCCATGGGTTGGTTCAGTGAATTAATTATCCAGAATAACGCCTTTAAAAATTTAGGTATGCCTTCACAGGGTTACGGTATTATTGGTGGGTCCGTTAAACGCATAACAGTTCGCGACAACTTGTTTTATGGCAATATTCAAAGTGACATAGTGGTGGCAAAAGATGGCGATATAGATGTGGATTTAATTATCAGTGACAATAAAATGTGGAAGGGAAATGAACCTAGTGACACAGGCCCTATGTTAGACCTTCAAGGTATTAAAACACTAACACTCAGCAATAATATATTGGTAAATGAAGGCTTTAGTGGGGGATCTAAGTTGTTTTTTCAGTTTGCTATTCCTGAAGATCGTGAATGGCAACTAGACAATAACCAATACTGGGCACCAGACATTACCAGCCCATTTAAAGTGCTTGCAGATAGTAACTCTTATTACGATTTTACCCAGTGGCAGGCACAGGGCTATGATGAAAATAGCACTAACAGTGATCCAATATTTATTAATCCAATTCAGGGCGAATTCTGAAAATAACGGAATATAACTTGTAGGTATGGGTTACTCAATACACTTTCGGCGTGTCTATATATGTGAATTGATACCGGGCACGGCTTGTTTCCGGTATCGGTTGTTGTGGCCAGACACAATATATTAAGTTAAACAGTGATATTTCAGTGTCTATTTTAGTCTAGATAGTTTTTTGTTGGGCTTTTCCTCACGAAAAGCCGATTGATCATGACTATATGTGAGCTGTTTAAAATACCCTTGAAGAAAACCCTGCATTGAGCGCTACCCCTAACAGGATAGGGCTGCGCAGAGGTGTGGTTAACCGGTGATTTCTTTATCAACAACTAGTTCTTTTAAATGTAGACGGCATTACTTTAAGTATTGCTGGTTCATAGGCTGATTTCGCGGGCATTTTAACCATTATTGAGCGAATATTGGTGTGTAATAAGGTTAAACTTGAACGGTGAATTGCTAGGGGCGTTTAGATCAATTGTAATCTAGGTAAGTCTTGGGGTATCATTGATACGAAAAAGTGGCTATAGCTGACATATTATGATTCAACAAACACAATTTTTTGAAGGGTGTAAGTGGTCTCCCCATCTGGACTCGAACCAGAAGCAGCCGCTTAGGAGACGTCTCAAAAATAGGGCTCTAGGCCTTATGAATACTGATGTTCTCATGTTCAATGTGCCTGTGTGACACTATATGTGACACTAATGGGGGCATTTTCAGCATTGATGACTGCACTGAGACCATTAATTATTTAGGAGTTCTGGACGGCAACCGTGGATGCAATAAAGCCTGATACACCTGGTATTAAAATAACTTCTGAATAGGCGGTGCTTGTCATGCTATAACCATATAAATAATCTATAGGTACTTTTAAATTCGAGGAGTGAATCCAAAGTGACGATATTTGGAATTATTTTAACTGCCATCTATATGTTGGTAATAGTTGGCTTAAGGTGGGAGAGCCTGCCTCTTCTTCAAACAATGGACCTGAATGAATTTGGTGATTTTCTTGCTGGGGTCTTTGGCCCCTTAACCTTGTTTTGGTTAATACTTGGTTATATTCAACAGCAAAAAGAGCTAAGTCAAAATACGGAGGCTCTTCAACAGCAAGCATTAGAGCTCAAAAATACAGTAGAACAGCATAAAGAATTAGTAAAAGCAGCATATGAACAAATAAAGTTAGATACTAAGGCACTAGATTTAGCACAACAAAAGTCAAAGCTTGCAGCTCAACCAAATTTCTCTATTCAATCAGCACGTAGGATAGTGACTCGGGGAGGGGTAAGGGATTTTGAAATTGTATTTGAAAACTCTGGAAAACCGGGGACTAACCTAAAAATTGACTTAATACCTGAACTTAATATTAAGGTTACGGGAAATTCTGACTTCTCTGTTAATGGCCAAAAGCATGTATTGCAGTTTAGTGTAGGTTTGAATATAGAGGTGCCCCATAATATCGAGGTTAAACTGATGTGTTCATATGATATCAAAGAGTTATATCAGCAAAAATTTAAGCTAGTGTTAGATGAGGATAAGTACATCCAAGTCTGACTTTTAAATATGGTGAGATCCTTTATGTCTCCAAAGCTGAAGCATGATAAAAAAGTGTTAGAAGAGTCAATACGGCAACATGAAGATGACAAGCAACATAAAGTTAAGTCTTTAATGTTAATGACTATACTTGCTGTCTGTGCAGTCATAACAATTATTATTACTTTGTATTTTGGATTGAATTAAATAAAGCCCGAGCAATGCGGACTTTTCTAGACAGTTAAACTTTAATGTTACAGCTTAACCCTTAGGGGAGGCTGTAGATAAAACTGTGTAACTGCTTATCATAAGAGCCAGAAATGGCTAAGGATAGGCACCATGAACAAAGAAACACTTGAAGCCTTTGCCCGCGAAGCGGCTAAAGGCAT
>MAAA01014262.1_pt1 | contig 13879 bp, 11 predicted proteins | sample 1115971 | NCBI WGS metagenome assembly MAAA01 (sample SAMN04961123, study PRJNA320927) | seawater metagenome | isolation source: sample BD02T6 sea water enriched with oil for 6 days | place: USA:Gulf of Mexico | collected 2013-07-27 | reverse complement strand
TTCGGCCGATACCTTTACCTTGTCTTGCTCATAGAATTTGTAACCCCCTAACACTCCAAAACTACTGCCCGATTCACTTTCAATTTTTGTATTGCCCAACGAGCCTTCAATATAATAATTTTCAGCTTGTGCAGATAATGTTAAAAACGAGGCGGCGATGGCTGTAATAAGTGTCAATTTTTTCATTGTATTCATCCTGATTGATTCCAAGTAGGTTAAGCAAAGCGCTTATTGCTTCGACGTACTTAGATTAACAAACCAAGCTGAACTGAAACTGAATGGACCTTAACGGCTTTTAAGAGTGCGGGATTTATGAAAGCTTTAAATAAGAATATCCAGTTTGGCACCACCCATACTGGAGGGGGCAATGGCTAACCGCCCTTGATATTGATCAACTATATCCACCACCATGGCAAGCCCAATGCCCTGCCCCTGATGTTTTTGGTCGGCCCTTACCCCACGACGCAGTATTTCAGACACTTGCTCGGATGGAATGCCCACGCCGTTATCTTCAATTATCAAGCGGCAACGACTCTGATCTTTTACCTGAACATTTTCGACGCTGACGTGTATCTTGCCGCCACCATATTTACCGGCGTTATCCATTAGGTTACCCAGTATTTCCATTAGGTCTCCCTGATCACCGCGAAACGTGACCGTGTTTTTAATATCTAGGCTAATGCTAGATACACTGTCTTGATACACCTTTTGAATGACTGAACTTAATCGTGTTGCCACCGGCAAGACTTCTATACTTTGGTGCAAAGATTGGGGGCCCACGTGTACGGCTCTTTGTAATTGATGCTGAACAATTTCGTCCATGCGCCCCACCTGTTGTGCCAATGTCACCATGTTTTGTGATGGTGCAGGTGCTGGATTAATTAGTGTATCTGTTTGGTACCTTTCACTGTCGACTAAACCTCTTAGTACAGCCAAGGGCGTTTTTAAGCTGTGTGCCAAATTCGCCAAGGTATTTCGATAGCGACTGTGTTGACGCTTTTCATGCTCCAATAATAAGTTTAAGTTGTGAGTCACCCCCTTTAGCTCCAAGGGATAATGCCCTACTAGTGTTTCCTGGCTGCCGTTTTCAATAGATTTTAATTCAATCGCCAACTTTCCCAATGGCGCTAAGCCCCAATAAAGAGTCAAGGTAAATACTAATAACAATATAACCGCTAATATCGCTAAACCTGCCCATAAATAAATACGGTACTGGGTAAGCGTGTTATCAATACGGGTGGTGGACTCAGCAATTGAAAATGTATAACCCTTAAGCGCTTCATTATCTAATTCCCACGCGACCCCTAGACTTAAATAAAAGAACTCTCCCTCATCAAGGGTTAATAATCCCTGTTGTTTTTGGCCCGGTTGCAGGGAGGATTGCGGCTTTGGTAATAAATCCACTCCATAACTTTGCGCCGATTGAGAGCGCCATATTTCTTCACCCTTTTCATTCGCAATAAATGCAAATAAACCTGAATCAATTTGATTAAATCTAGGAGCATCTAATTGTCTGGGGACAAACAGTTCTTCATTCTCAAATTCGGCCGCACCCAGTAATAAATACAGCTGAGTTTGCAATCTGTCATTTAATTCAGTATTAAGACTTTGCTTGAATGCTTGATCCAGTATAAGTGCCGTTAAGCCAATAAATATCAGCGACACAATTCCAGAGACTATTAATAGGCGCTGGCGTAAAGAATATTGTGTGTTAACGGCCATGAAAGGTGTTGCCTTAGCTAAGGGTAAAGCGGTAACCCTGACCACGAATGGTTTCAATGGGCTTAAATTGAGAAGTGGGGTCAAGTTTTTTGCGCAGTCTGCCTACAAATACTTCAATGACATTACTGTCGTGATCTATTTCTTCATCATAGATGTGTTCGGTGAGTTCATGTTTAGAAACAACCTTGCCTGAGTTCATCATCATGTATTCTAATACACGATATTCATAGGCAGTAAGAACAACATCATCACCGTGCAAGCTTACAGATTTTTTATTGGTATCCACCTGAATAGGGCCTTTTTCCATGATGGCATGGGCCATACCAGAGGCTCTTCTTTTTAGGGCATTTAGGCGCGCCAATAACTCTTCTAAATGAAAAGGTTTTACCAAATAATCATCGGCTCCCGCTTCTAGGCCTTCGACTTTATCCTGCCAGTCCCCGCGCGCGGTTAATATTAATATCGGGAAAGTTTTTTGCTGTTGACGTAGTTTTTTAACCAGCTCAACACCGTTTAGCTTAGGCAAGCCAATATCGATAATGGCCATGTCTATGGGGTATTCCAAGCCCATGTACAGGCCTTCTTCGCCATCTGGCGCCACATCGACTGCAAAACCGGCATGGGTTAAAGCCCGTTTAAGCTGCTGGGCGATCTCGGGTTCGTCTTCAACCACTAATACGCGCATTATTTAACCAGCTCACCTTTAGTGGCATCCACAAACACCGTTTTAATCACGCCCTTTGGAGTTAAGATTTTCACGCTATAGACTTGGCTACCGTTTTTATCCAACAATTCATTGCCCAACACTTTGCCCGGCGTGCTTGTTTGTGCTGCTTTTAATGCTTGTTTAAGGGTAATAGCAGGCTCACTCGCCCAAACACCCGAAACCCAACCAGCGCTCAAGGCTAAGGCCAGCAGCAATATTGGTAATGGATTCATAAGGTTACTCCGAGTGGCAAAAAGCCTAGATGGAAAATACTCGCTATGATACCTGCTTATGGGGGTTTGTGCCCAGTGATGGTTTTTGAAATGACATATGTGGCTGACACGTAACTTCAGCCACTAAGACTTAAGCTTTTTCACCGCGTCTATAAACTGTACTAAACTATACATTATATTTTTGACGATTTTCCTGAATAACGTCGGGGCAAACAATGCGGGGGCTAAGCTTGTTTAAGCTGTATCTAAATTCTTACCCATGGGCCGGTTCTTGCTGTTTATTGGCTGTGTTATTGCTTGCAGTAAACTCAAGGGCCATTGAGATAAAGGTGGCCACAGGCGTCAATGGTGATCCTCCTTATGTGTATGGAGACACAGAAATATCCACGTCCTACCCTGGCGTCACCATCGATATATTGCGGCTCATAGAAACCAAATATGACATCAAATTTATTATTACTAAACTCCCTTGGAAAAGGGTTGTGGCCAAGGTAAAAGACAACCAGCTCGATGGTGGCTTTCACTTTAGCTTTAAACAAAAACGAAAATCGTTTGTGGCCTACCCTATTAAGGTAGGTCAAACCGAACCCGCTCCAAAATACAGCATTTCCAATCGTTCCTACACTCTGTACCGCTTACAAGGCCAGAGCATTCATTGGAGCGGCCAGAAAATAATTTGGCCTGAAGCCCGCAATTTAACCGTCGCAGCCATTCGCGGTGGCTCAATTATTGAAGATCTTAAAGCCGCGGGCCATGAAGTCTTAGAAGTAAGCAACGACTTACAGCTAATTAATTTATTGCTCAGCCAGCGAGTGCATAGCTTTGTGGCGCTGGAAAACATGATCGACCCCAAGATACAAAACCTTCCTTCTACACAGCGGGTTTTAATTGAAAAGTCATTGCCTGCCATAGTGAATAAACCCTACTACATCGCTTTTTCAAAAAAGTTTTATCAAGAACACAAAGGGCTGGCTTGGAAAATATGGCAGACCATTGAAGAAATAAAAACCAATGGGGAATTGCAAAAAATCTACTCACGCTACTCAAACAAACCGTGAAAGAAAACGTATTTACCCGCCTATTGCTTGCAGACCCTTTTGACCATTCAGCTCCAGTTAAAACGGGCTAGCAATTCACCCACTCCCCATGCTTTCACGACCGTTCTAAGCTGGATGTTCGTGCATGTACATAATAGTTTTATTGATGTTGTTCATTTCCCCTTGAAAATAGGGACTGGGCACCGACGGATTAAAGGTAGTAGAAGGAATAAGATATAATCAAAAGGTCATATTGACTCCCATTAGGTGTTTAGCTGCCTTAAAATATGGATTCATGACAGGCATATACCCAATCTAACCCTGCCTTTTAGCACTTTAAGGCACTTAAAAATAGTGTTGTAACATTAACCCTCTTTAACAATTATATTCTCTGCAGTGATTTGGCTATTCTTTTGATGCGCCCGCCAGCGTGTCGCTGCTCGGGGTGAAATACGCTCGAGTATGGGCCCATAATTTTCATCTTTGAAATCCACATTAATACCGCCGGTTTTTGCCTTCCAAGCGTGGCAAGTATTACGCGCGTATTTGGCCATCGTGCGCATGGCTGTGGGAATATCTTGGGTGGGTAAACCCTCATCAAAAAAGCGAAAGTCCTTATTCCACGAATACACTTGTGGCAGGTAAGGCACGATGGATTGCAACAGCGTATACAAATGAAAGCAAGAATTGGGCCTTCATACAACTCTTTAATCTTGGCACTAAAGCCCTGCCCCAATGCCAAGCCCACTAATTCATCGGCACTACGTGGCAATTTATTACACACATTACTCACCGCCATTCTGGGGGTGGCAAATTGCGCGTCGGTAATAATGCGTTTTTCTAAATGCACCGTTAGTTTAATCACCATGCAATGCACCACATGCTGTAAATCAGGGTCTTCAAAATCGACTCTTGAGTCGGTTAACACCGCGCGAATTTGGCCATGCTGCTTATCTAACGGAGCCGTTTCTATCTTAATATTTCGTTGACTGGCGGATGGATTATCCAGCGGCAATAAATCTGTTGAAAAATCAATCATATGGCACCTAGTTAGAGCCTTTATAGGCTCTTATTTACATAGTTTTAATTTCTAGGATATGAGAGATTTTTTTGCCATGACTTAAAACATCAATTTCACTGATGCATATTTTCTGTGAAATGATCACTAAGAACTACCTTATTTTTTATTGCATCTTAAATACTTAAAGGGGAGAATATCCATTTTACTGGGGGAGGTCACCTTAATTCACTATAGCCAGCCCCTTAAAAAAACACTCATTCAACGTCGAACATAGTTCGAAAACTGTAGTAATTTGTTAGATTTAAACGGTATAAATACTAGTGCTAAAAAATCATTCCTGAGAACAAACCATTTAATAATTAACGGAAGTGTAATACTTAAAACACAACTAATAATTGCCACTAGTAATAAGCCTTCAACTTCAACGAAATTGACTGAGAAATATGAATAAAAAGTATTTTGTATATAGCTATGGAAAATAAGTATATATAAACTCGCCTCGCCTAAGCGTAAGGGAATAACACTCAAAACTTTACTTTTCGCAATCATCGATGACATTGAAATAATAATATAAATACCACTTACAGCACCTAAAGTAGCAAATAATGGATTTTCATATATCCTTATATTAAAATTTATATGCGAATCCGTAAATATACAAACATACAAAAACACAATTAAAAACAAGATCACAAGATATATATTTGGTGAAAACACAATGAGTTTAGATTTTAAAAGGTAACCGCATGTAAAATATACAGAAGTGATTAAAATAAGATCTAATGAAAATGGAAGCCCCGGAATACTCACTATACGTCCAAACATTTCCAGATCTCTATACCAAAAATAATCTATATAAGATGAACCAACAAACATGATAATAAGTAGCAAAATGCATTTAAAAACCATGGAGGCACTTTCAAACCTTAAAAATCTAAACGAGAAGTATACTGTCAAATACACTAAAAAAAGATGAGTTAAAAACCATAACGGGGTCCATTCGATCGTATCTCCATTACCGTAAAGAATACCTTTAAACTGCCACAACAGATCATCGCCAATCAATATAAAATCAATCAAAAGCAAAATAAGAAGAACTGCAAAGTATGGCTTAAGTAACGACTCTGATTTATTTAAAATATATTTTTTTGGAGGAAGTGACCAAGAAAAAAACACACCTGACAAAAAAAAGAAAAGCGGCATTCTAAATAATGACATTGCCTCCATAACACCTGGGATAAATATTTTTATATTACTATGAAACATGGCAACCAGTGCAATAGAAATTCCTTTTGCAATATCAATATGTTCAATCCTGTTAACCATCTATACATCCTAAAGAAAATAATAACAAATCATTAGAGGGGATCCGTTATCGCGCCTACCGAACATATATTGATAATAAAACAGAGTAAAATATTACTCGCTTCTACGGCTTGATGGCGGAAACTGACCATATGCTACCCTACCAAAGAATTAAATAAAAGAAATTACTACAACCTAATTCATGCTTAATAACAATCCCCTAATTAGCATTAAACCTCTTCATGAAATTTTCACTAAAGACTAATATAGAATAATCCTTCTTTACTAAAACTATTATTATAGTTAACCAAATAAAATAAAAATTCGATTGAACTTCACTTTCACACTAATTACTATGCACTCAGACAATACTATAGTGCTGGTTTTTAGCATCGCAGAATAATAGCAATGCACATTACCAACGCGAATATAATTGTAGAAATGGTAATCGATTATGTGAAGCACAAAACAATGAAAATCATGCTAAAATAAAAACGAGTTAGCGCAATCTTGACTACCAAGGCATTAGGTATATTTTATAAAGGAAAACACATAACTATAGGACCACCCTGATAGCTCAACTACCCACACTGAAATTAAATAATATATATTGTTTCTAAATCCTAAATTTATAACGATCATTTTTTATATATAAAAAATCACTACAGGTAACACCAACCTAAAAGAATTTGTAAACAATTTCACAATAAACCTTCAACCCAGTTCAATGGTAATAAGGTTCTAGCTAACCATTTGGACAATACTTTATACTTACACAACGGCTCTCTGTCATTTTTCAGAGAACACTAATGAAATAGGCTTAATATTTTACTGCCACCCTTCAAACCGTTCATTTAGTAACGCTTTAATATTTTTCGGCGGTGTCGGCTTCTATAGCTTGCTGGGCTGTGCGCTCTAACAACTTATGAGACTCGGATATTTTTTACCAAGGTGTTTACAATGAGGTGCCACGATACTAGCTTCCACGTGGTAACGAGATAAACACTCACCTTGTTCCGAGCGTTGTAAATACTCCATTCCATCTTTATATGGGTTTGATTCCATAGACTGCGGCCTTATTTTCTCTGGTAATCACAGTTCGCCAGATTCATCTTAGCGGGTATTTATACAGGAAGTATGAAAATACATAAGCGCCTACGACGCATCCGTTTCGTGCGTATTTTCAATGGTACTTTGTGATAGCAGACTCAACAAGTGTATCGCCTCCTCACATAAATATTGTTGAATGGCCATGTCCAAATGAGAGTACAAATATCCTTCGGTAAATATTAGGTACAACACTGAGCAGTCGAATTTTCATGCCAGAATGTGACACTGTGGCCAACGTATTGAGTTGTTATTTTAAATTATTTCTTGTAAGGCTAAAACGCTTGTAAACATTTTCTTCACTACTAAAAATCCGCAGGGAAATCTCTTTTACACTGCACCCTCATTAGCTTTTAAGCGTGAATACCCGTTGTAATTCCACCGAAATATCTGGGTGGCAGGCTACAAATAGCATACGAAGAATAGCGTCGTTCACCTCGCCTACAGCGGAACATCACTGGTCCACCACTCTCAAAGTCAATAAACTCAGTCTCAGGTTTAATATTTATTTATTGAGCTGGGAGTTACTAAAGATTGATAAAAGATTACGCAGGGCCACTTTATACAACCAGGCCGAAGGGTTAGTAGGGGCGTTGTTTTAGGTCGAAAATTAAGCGATTTTATTAAGGCATATTGCACGGCACCTTCATCCACATGCTGCATCCCGTACTCGTGGTGAAAAACATGCTCCATTTGCCCATTGTGGTTCAATGTATGCTGATTTCCTAGATTTCAGCGCTCACTCCGGCAGTGTCCACCATTGGACTGGCTTTAATCACCACTCTCGTTTCATCTAAATTTGCGGATGTAAGCGTCATCTAGCTTCCTACCACCCTTTTCATTCTATGAATGGCCCTTATCTCACACTGCCCTTCCTAACCACGCTACCGCCAAGTTTGTTGCCCATAAAGTAAAAAACCTCTAGCACGGCAAATTCAAATATGAAAACTAATAACAAAACGACGAATGATCATTCAATATCAAGGTAACGCCAATCAACTAGGTTTTGGACTTTGCATTCCAAAACTTACTGATTTAGCATGGAAAACATAAACCCAATAGGTATAACACTCCATGGCACGGCCGCAAAAATACAAACAAGAGCAAGTAATAAAGGCCGTGAGTGAACTGTTTAAAACACAGGGCTACCGCGCCACATCTATAGAGCAGTTGCTTGAGGCCACACAGCTTAGTCGTTCTAGCCTTTATAATAGCTTTGGTAATAAAGAGGCGTTGTATTTAACGGTATTAGAGAAAATAGCTCGCCAGTCAGCAAATTTATATATGGACATGGCCAGAGACAATGAACTAAACCCCATAGAACCTAGCGCCTTTTTACGCATGTTTTTTAAGTCTTATTACCCCGACACCTCCTTTCATGCCACGGGTGTGGGCTGCTTGCTGGTGAATACCGTGGTTGAATTGGCTGATACCGAACCGGCTTTAGTTACCCGTGCCCTAGGGTATTTAAAACTGGCCGAGCAATCGCTTACTGCCTTTTTTAAACGTGCACAAAAGAATGGAACTCTTAGCCCACACCAAAATCCCGCGGCACTGGCGTTATTTTTCATGAATGTAAAAAAAGGTCTTATGGTCTCTGTGCGCCATGGTACCCCGTTAACAGAGTTGGGCGGTGTGGTGGATACCGCACTGTCTGTTTTAACCTTTCAAAAATAAACAGAAGATAATAATAAGAGGAAAATATGAATAAAATTAAAGCCGTCTTTATTTCCATGTATTCAATGGGGGCTATGCTGGCCACCCTTCATGTGGCTACACAATTATTTTTAAGCGGTATAAACACAGCTTGGCTAGGGGCATTTGTGGCGGTATTAACTCCTGCCTTTTTCTTTGCCCGTTTGTTTGCTAAAAACACTGCCCGAACCTCGGCCAATTTACCGTTTTTAATTGCTTCGGGTTTTGCAGGATTAACGCTAACATTAATACTGCCAAGCGCAGGCTTAGTGCCCGTTATTTACGCAGCCCTCTTTGGTGCTTTGGGTAGTCTGCTCTATGTTTTCTGGTACAGCCGCATCAATCGCAGTGCCGCCAACATTAAAGTAGGTGATATCTTGCCCGACTTTACCTTGTACTCGTCACAAAAAGACTCTATTGGCCAAGCCATTCCATCCAGTGTGTTACGTGCACAACCTTCGTTATTATTATTTTTTAGAGGCAACTGGTGCCCATTGTGTATGGCACAAATAAAAGAGATTGCGGCTAGCTATCAAGAATTAGCCAAGCGCGGTGTAAAGGTATTTTTAATCAGCCCACAAAGTGAACGGCAATCACAAAGCCTGTCTAAGCAGTTTAATGCACCCATGAGCTTCTTAGTGGACAAAGATCTACAGGCCGCCATGCAGCTGGGTATAATGCATGAAAATGGCACCCCTGCTGGCATGATGGGTTACGACAGTGATTCGGTCATGCCCACCGCCATTTTAACCGATGAAAACGGCAAGATCATTTTTGCAGACCTAACCGATAACTACCGGGTGCGCCCAGAGCCACAAACCTTTATTGATATGCTTGATCAACATGGCATAGCGGCACAGTAATTCAACGTGCATTGGCAGGGACGCCATTGGCTTTGTATTCCATAGACAGCCCCTGTCCATGTGTATATTTATGTGCCTTTTTATATGTATAGGTGCGGGCATCAATGATGGAAATATAAGTCGATTAGACTAACCTTTTAGTAATACCCACATGATAGGCCACAAGGAATATGTTTAGCTTCAATGCTACCTTCTTGCCTATTTATCCCCTAGCCCTTTCCCTTATGTGGCTACTGTCATCTGCTACGGTCCAAGCCACTTCTCAGGAAGCTGTGGATCCTTTTGATCTTAGTCTAGAAGAACTCAGTAACATCATAGTGGGCTCGCGACGCAGCACCCATTCACTCACGACTATATCCCCGGTTGATATTATTAAGGTAAGTGAGTTGCGCAGCCAAGCCAGTAACAATATGCCGGATATGCTGCGCAAGTTAGTGCCTTCTTTTAATGTGGGTGACCACCCGCTAAGTGGTACCTCAACTGCTGTGCGCCCAGCCAGCATGCGCGGATTGTCTCCCGATCACTTACTAGTATTAATTAACGGCAAAAGGCGTCATCGTGCGGCCAATATACCCACTTTTTCAGGGGGCATAACCGATGGCTCACAAAGTCCCGACTTATCCTCTATTCCGGCCATTGCTTTAAAAGAAGTGCAAATCTTGCGAGACGGTGCTGCCGCTCAATATGGGGCCGATGCCATTGCTGGGGTATTTAACTTTGTGCTTAATGACCGCTTGGGCGGCAACTCCCTTGGAGTGAAATCGGGCAGCAGTTTTGCTGGAGACGGCGATACACAGCAAATAGAGGGCAGTTTCGCGTTTAACTTGGGTAATAAAGGGTTTATGCGGTTCAGTGGTGAATTAAGTGATAGTTCAGCCAGCACTCGTGCCACACAACGTAATGATGTTGCCGCCCTTATTGCCAGTGGCAATACAAGCGTGCCCAATCCCGCCACAAAATACGGTACACCAAAAATAAAAGACGCCATCAATACTTTTATTAACTTCGAATTTCATACTAATAAAAAACAACGTTTTTATGGGTTTTCGGGTTACTCAACAAAACAATCTATCAGCGATTTTTTCTATCGCAACCCCACTGGCAGATTGGGGGTATTCACCGATGCCGATGACAATGGCAATTACTTAATTGGCGACATGACGCCCAACGATGGCATCAACTGCGATGGCGGTATTGATTTTGGCGGCACCGGCCTAGTAAACAATCCCATTAGCGTCGGTGCCAGTGACGCCAATAGCCGCCTGCAGGCCATCTTTGCCGATGCTAATTGTTTTTCGGCCCTTGAATTATATCCGGGCGGATACACGCCTCTATTTGCAGTTACTGTCGATGATTATTCAACCACCCTAGGGCTGCGTGGTGAAACCCATAGAGGCCTGCATTACGACTTAAGTTTAAATGTGGGTCGCAACAAACTGGCGTTTAGCATCGACAACGCGCTCAACCCAAGTTATGGCGCGCTCACCAATACCCGCTACAACAACTTGGGCAACAGAATACAAACCGAGTACAACGCCAATTTAGATGCCAGCTACCCACTAGAGGTTAGTTACTTTGAATCTGCGCTTAACATTGCCGCAGGCATTGAATGGCGCAGGGAAGTTTTTGAGGTTACCACAGGCTCACTAGAGTCTTACGATGCGGGCATTTTAGCCAGCCAAGGCTTCTTAATTGGAGAAGAAGCATTCCCTGGATTTTCTCCTAACCAATCGGGAGAGTTTGAGCTTAGTAATGTGGCATTGTATGTAGATTTGGAAGCTGACGTCAGCCAAAGATTATTAGTGGATGTGGCGGGTCGTTTTGAAAAATTTGATGAGCTTAGTATTGAAACCACAGGAAAAATAGCCGCCTCCTACAGCCTCATCCCCGAACTCACTATTCGCTCTAGCCTCACCACAGGATTCCATGCCCCCACGGCCGCCCAGCAAAACATTAGTTTGCTCACCAACGAATTTGACGAAAATGACAACCTCATTGAATCGGGCTTAATTCCGCCTACTCATCCTGTGGCACAATCGGTGGGCGGCAAGCAAATTAAGGCAGAGACCTCTATTAGCAACACTTTAGGGCTGATATTTGAAAATGAAATACTCATGGCATCTATTGGTTATTACCATATAAAGATGAAAGACCGAATAGCCGTGTCACAAAGTTTTACATTAAGCCAACAACAAAAAGATGATTTGTTGGCTTCTGGAGTTGATACAGCCGCAGGCCTGGGCTCCATACGGTTTTATGTAAATGACTTTAATACCCAAACGCAAGGGCTGGACCTTGTGTTATCTACCTCACTGCCTTTCATCCCTCTGGGTGAAACCACAATGCAATGGAAAACTAATTACAATGAAACGCGCGTTACCTCTTATGATGAAAGTGACCCCAACGAATTATTAAGTGCCGCACGGGTACAGCAGTTGGAAAACAATGAGCCGAAGTTAACCAGCTATTTGTCTGTACAGCATAAGCAAGCCCGTAAGTTCATAAACCTTCGCGTTAATTACTTTGGCCCGTTTACCGAACTGCATTTAAATTCAAGTTCATTGCCTATTGAGGCTGAATCACAAGTCACTATGGATATTGAGGCGGGCATCACTTTTTATAAAAATTGGAAAGTGACGTTAGGGGCCGATAATATATTTGACAGCCGCCCCACGGAAAATCCATGGGGGTTTATAGTGGGCTCAAAATACCCCACTACCTCCCCTACTGGCGTGAACGGTGGATTCTATTATATTAAATTGGAATCTATTTTTTAGTTGGCCTAGTTAGCAAGCTTAATATGCCATTTATATGACCTTAATTTCTTTTCATGGCAGCTTATACCCTACAGAACTCGGTCTATACTTAAGTTTTAAGATTGCATCCCCTGACTTAAATTAACTATGAGCCTAAGAGCGCAGCCAATGATTCGACTATCAAGCTATTCAAAAAACACCCCGCATAATAAAAGCGCAGGCTCCTTTAAAGTAGCCCTCATAATAATTGGTTTTTTTATTGCTGGATGCTCCACCACTATGCAAATGGTGGTACCCAGTGATATTAGTACGGCCACTGACGTGATCCCCGCCACACAGCGCAGTGGTTGGTCTGGGTCAATGGCTGATGAAACTTTTACCTTAGGGGAATATAAGGTAACTGAGGTAGATAGAGACTGGGACAGTTCAGAGTCTGACACCGTTTCCATCAACAAATTAGCCTTAACCTCGGGCAATACCAAAGGCGCCTATGATTTCCAGTTCAAGACCCCCAATGGGCCAATGACAGGAAAATGTGCCTCTGGGGCCAGTGAAGAAAGCCTAGGGGTGAGCGGCTTTAAAGTTGAAAAAAAAGCGTTCAGCCTCAACTGTGCTTGCCGCGACGGCAAAGGGGAAGTGGCGAAAGTAAACGTTCGGGCTCAAAACATGAATGACTACACAGGCACGCTCACCATTCAGGACAAGCATTACCAAGTAGTCTCTCTTAAGGAAGTAGAAGGCGCTCTTAGTAATGGCGCCAGTGGTTATCGGGTAGATGGCGATCATCCGGTGGGAGCCGTTGAGGTGTTAAAACCTGGACGTATCTGGTTAGGGAAAAACTTAAAACAAAGCGAAAAATCCGCACTGGCCTGTACCTTTGTGGGCCTTATGTTGTACCTACCGCCACAGTAACCGGCGCGCTTAACATGGGACTCAAGGATAATTAAATATGTCCACTAACGTTAGTTTGATTACCATGACTTTCTTAGCTGCCTTAATAGCTTATCACCCTTCACAGGCTGTAGACATTCGCTTGGCAACTCAACCCTTTGGCAATGCCCTAACCGTTAAGGGCGAGCCCTTCATCCATTGCGTAATGGCTGACTTGAATCAAGCTTTTAAAATTAGCTATATGCCCTGGAAACGAGCACAAAGTAAAACTGAACAGGGTGACTTTGATGGTTTTTTTATGGCGTCACAAAATAAAGTTCGTGATGTTTATGCTACGCTTTCCAGTCCATTTTTTTCAATTAAATGGCTATATTTAATCAAGAATGGCAGCCAAATATCGCCAACAAATTTTGATTTCTATTCAAATATATTTGCAGCTAATTTAGGCAGCGCCAGACACAGTTGGTTAGTGGAACAAAAAAACAAAGGTATTATAACTAAAGAGATAACCGCCCCCTCAGACCCTGCATCACTTCTAAAAAT
>MAAA01014260.1_pt1 | contig 13894 bp, 7 predicted proteins | sample 1115971 | NCBI WGS metagenome assembly MAAA01 (sample SAMN04961123, study PRJNA320927) | seawater metagenome | isolation source: sample BD02T6 sea water enriched with oil for 6 days | place: USA:Gulf of Mexico | collected 2013-07-27 | reverse complement strand
ATGAAGTTCGTCGACGAAGCAAGTATCAGTGTAGAGGCCGGTAAAGGTGGTAATGGCTGCCTGAGTTTTCGCCGTGAGAAATATATTCCTAAGGGCGGTCCAGACGGTGGTGATGGCGGCCATGGCGGCAGTGTATATTTAGTAGCCGATGAGCAAATAAACACCCTAGTAGATTTTAGGTATGTTCGACGCTACAAGGCCGAAACTGGTCAGGGCGGCATGGGCAGTGAAATGAGTGGTCGCCAAGGCGAAGACTTATTTTTGAAAGTACCCGTGGGCACGACGGTTATAGATGAAGACACGTTAGAAGTGTTGGGTGATTTAACCGAGGGTGGCGAAGAATTAAAAGTGGCGCAAGGTGGTGTACGTGGCCTGGGTAATATTCACTTTAAAAGCTCGGTAAACCGTGCGCCACGCCAAACAACGGCTGGTACCGAAGGCGAAAGCCGTAACCTTAAATTTGAAATGAAAGTCATTGCAGACGTAGGTTTGCTGGGTTTGCCTAACGCAGGTAAGTCTACTTTTATTCGTGCTGTGTCAGCCGCGAAACCTAAAGTAGCGGATTACCCGTTTACCACATTAGTGCCTAACCTAGGTGTTGTAAGTGTCGCTAAGCATAAAAGCTTTGTGATCGCCGATATTCCAGGCTTAATAGAAGGCGCAGCCGAAGGTGCTGGTCTGGGCATTCGCTTCTTAAAGCACTTAGTGCGTACCAGAATCTTACTGCATGTTGTGGATATGAACCCGTATGATGGTAGTACACCGGCTGAAAACGCGCAGGTGATTATTGATGAGCTTGAAAAATTCAGCCCGGAGCTTGTAAAGCGTGAGCGTTGGTTGCTACTGAATAAACTCGACCTAGTACCAAAAGATGAGCGTAAAGAGCGCTGTAAGCAAGTGTTAGATGCGTTGGATTGGAAAGGCCCTGTTTATGAAATATCGGCTATTACCAAAGATGGTACCCAGCAGATCAGTTACGACATTATGAGTTTTCTAGATGAGCGTGCAGAGGCCGCCATAGAAAACCCTGAGCTGCTAGAGCAAGAGGCCTTGCATCGTGCAACCGTTGAAGATGAAGCCCGTGACCGGATGGAGGAATTGGCTGAGCGACGTAATCAATACCGAGTCGATCGTAAGGCTGAAAAGCTAGCGGCCAAGCTTGCTGAGGAAGAAGATGATGAAGATGACGACTCAGACGGCGGCGATGGCCCTGAATTTATCTATACCCATGAATAACGTGTTATAGTAGTTCACATTGTAAGGGCACTGAGTGCCCGATAAATATCGATCACTGCTTTTAAATAATATTTTAAGAAGAAATCATGTCCCGCCTAGCCGTTATGCAAGCAAAACGTATTGTCATTAAAATAGGCAGTGCTTTGCTGACGAACGACGGCGCTGGGCTTAACAACGCAGGAATTGCCGATTGGGTGGATCAAATAGCCGCCTTAAAGCAGCAAGGCCTGGAAGTTATCTTGGTGTCGTCGGGTTCAGTGGCCGAAGGCATGACCCGCCTGGGTTGGAAAGAACGCCCAACCGCCTTGCACGAACTACAAGCGGCCGCAGCCGTTGGGCAAATGGGTTTAGTTAAGTGTTACGAAAGCAACTTCGCCCGTCATAAATTCACGACCGCTCAAATATTATTAACCCACGCCGATTTAAGTAACCGTACTCGCTATTTAAATGCCCGCTCCACGTTAAACGCCCTGTTGAACCTAAATGTCATCCCCATCATTAATGAAAACGATACCGTCATTACAGATGAAATTCGCTTTGGCGATAACGATACGTTAGGTGCGCTCATCGCTAACCTAGTAGAAGCCGAAGCGTTAATAATGCTAACGGATCAAGACGGATTGTACACCGCCGACCCAAGGCATGATAAAAGCGCTACACTCATTGAAAGTGCCGACGCCAACGACCCTGTGATACAAGCGGTAGCCGGTGACGGCGGGGCCTTGGGTCGTGGCGGTATGGTAACTAAGGTGCGTGCTGCCAAATTAGCAGCTCGTTCAGGTGCTAGTAGTGTGATTGTGGGTGGCCGTCTAAAAGATGTATTAACCCGTTTAAGGGCAGGGGAAGCGTTGGGCACTATGCTTAGCAGTGGGCAAGAGCCGATGGAAGCGCGCCAATTGTGGTTAGCCGGACACTTACGAATTAAAGGTAAAATTACCCTAGATGACGGCGCACTCAATGCCTTAATGAGTAAAGGCGAAAGTGTAATGCCAATGGGTGTAGTGGCGGTATCGGGCAAATTTAAGCGTGGTGAGATGGTGGACTGCGTGAATAGTAAGGGGCGTGTTATCGCTAAAGGCCTTATTAATTACAGCGCTAAAGATACCGCTAAAATCATTCAAAAAGACAGCAACGATATACTGTCAATTTTAGGTTACATGGATGACGCCGAACTTATTACTAGTAATAATCTAGTAATACTTTAATTAAGCTCTATTCTCTGAGGTGGTAAACACGTTTTATCATTGCAAGCTTGTAGGGTTAAGGTTTGCAGTGCCTTCCCTTCAGGTTTTGCCTGAATGGTAATATCTATATTCCCTTCGTATAAAGATAAAAGTTCATCACTAAAGCCCATTTTGTGTAACGATCCCTTAGGATAGCTAATATTTTCTTTATCGATCCCATTCACCTTAGTTGCTATTAAGTAGTCTTGAATGGGGTTGTTAGAGTTTATATGCCAGCCCTTATCCATAACTAATGACAATTGCTTGCTGCGGCTCTTATTGAAGCTAAGTACGACACCATGGCCTCTGGCAAACTCGGCTACTTTATATTCTTCTAGATAACGCTCTTTAATGCTAACGAATGACGCACTAGTATTTGTAAGTGTTAACCAGTTATATGGAACCGCTTGTCTTTGAATGTCTGCCGCCATAAGCGCAGCGCTTATAGGTGCTATAGATTCATGGTCTTGATTGGTGAAATTATCATTGGCCTTAATGTTTTTAAGCAAAGCCGTTAGTAATCTGTCTGCGTGAATTTTAATGGTTTTATCAATTCGTGAGTATGCTGCTAAGCCTAAAGCCATATAGGCTTGATCATCAATTTTTGCAGCTAAACAATTGTTCTTGCTATAACAAACTCTTACTAGGTTCCCTTGAGAATCAAACCGCTGTGCGATCAAGCTTTTGGCCAGTAACTGTGCGGCGTTTTCACTGCCGGGAATGTTAATATTTGCAGCTTTAACAAGCCCCCATAATACAAGGCCATTTAAACCGGCAATACCTCTGGTATCTTCAATGGGCTTTGCTCTTTGTTCTTGTAACGCTAATAGTTTAGGAGCATCCGCTAGTCCAAAATACTGCCAACCCGTATTTTTAATTTTAGCAATGTTGGTATTAACACCCGCTGATATTAATGCGGTTTTTGGCCATAGATAGTATCCGCCCTCAATACCTTGCCAATCGGCATTAATAGACGTTTTATAAAGGCCGTCTTCCCTAAGCATAGTGCTTTGTAAAAAATTAAAAACCCGAGTGGCCACTCGTTTGTATGTTGCATTGTTAAATAACTGGGCAGCATCGCTGTAGATAGCCAGTAATTGAGCTTGTGTATAGAGCATTTTTTCAAAATGAGGTTGTGTCCAATCCCTTTGGGTCGCGTAACGAAAAAAACCACCATTAACACCATCATGTAAAGGCGAAAGGCTCAGGGAGTCTAAGTGTTTTATGAGTATCTGCTTTAATTCATTATCTTTGGACTTACGATAAGTATTAAGCATGTAGATGAGGTCGCCTTCTAATGGAAACTTCACCTCTGCTTTAGCGCCCCCTAAAAGAGAATCGCGGCCCGTTAAAAAAAAGGATTTAAAGTTGGTGTTTAATTTGGCGGTAGACGCAGTGTTTGTGAGAGACTTTATGTTCTCGGCTTGGCTGAGTAAAAAATCAGGTTGTACCTTCCAAATTTGCGCCATGCGCTGCGTAATTTTGCGCATCCCTTGAGCATCCTCAAAGCTGCCCAGCCAAACGGGAGTGCCGTCAGGCAGTGCAATAATACTAATGGGCCAGCCGCCATTCCCAGTAACGGCCTGTTGAATTTGTAAATAGTGGTAATCTACGTCGGGGTGTTCATCTCTGTCTATCTTTATGGATATAAAATCTTTATTCAATATTTTGGCAACAGCGTCATCCATAAAGCTGTGTTCATTCATTTGGTGGCACCAATGACAAGAAGCATAACCAATGGATAAAAATAATAATCGTTCAGTTTGTTTGGGAATAGGCCAGGTAACCCAGTTAATAGGATTTTGCGCGTGCTGTAACAAATAAGGTGATGCGGTTAAGCTTAAGGCGTTCAAGTAACCTTTGGCATGAGGTTGCGCGCTTAACCATGATTGCCAAGTTTTACCGTCAGGCTTTGTGCCAATAGGGGGAGTTGCCCCGTGGCTAGAAAACATAATAAAAAGCATTAGGCCAGTGAGAAAATTCCTCATTATGGATCCCTTTGTGTAAGGTTAATTACCTTATCGACAGTTTCTATGTTGACTGACTGCAGTTCACCATTGGGCCATCTAATTTCCATGGTGGCGTTAGTAAACTTACCTAGTCCAAAGTTTTGTTGTTTAGGGTGTACCGTCATATAAGCCACGGACCCATGAATTTCTCGCCAAAGCGTATCACCGTTTTCTAAGGTGATAACAATTCTGGCACCTATGGCATCTAAATTAGAGCCTGCTTTAGGTGAACCTGTTAGTTTCACAGCTAACCAATGATTGTTATTTTTAGTTTGGTTTTCGTATAAGTGCACGGCTCCGTGGTAGTTGCTTAAAGCCACATCCAGTTTACCATCTAGGTTCCAATCAAAATAAGTAGCGGCCCTTGAGTTACCTAAAAAATCTAAGCCACTGCCAGATGTTTTGTTGTTAAGTTGTCCGTTGTTATTTTCAAAAAACACATTGGTTTCTTTTTCGGCAACCGGAATGTAAATGTTTTGTTGTTGCCCATATTGATCAACAAACTCAGGGTTGTTGCTACTATATAAGTTAAATTCATTCATGCCGTTGGTGACATATAGGTCCATGTCGGTGTCGTTGTCGTAATCAAAAAAATCAGCGCCCCAAGACCAGCCGGTAGAATTGTAACCACGGCCCACTAACTTTGAATTTATATATTGCTGTTTGCTTGAGATAAAAAAATCATTTGCCTCAACAACACGCATTGTAGATAATTTATTTGGATTGAACTTCATGTCGGTCGTTTTAGAGGGGAGCACGTAACTTTCATCTTTGTTCATGGTCACAATATTGGAGATATAAATATCCGGTTTTAGATCTTGGTTCATATCGGCTATGCCAATGCCCATTGTATAAGAGGGTTTATTGGTACCAAACTGTTCAGAGTTTTCAGAGAATACCCCATGGCCGTTATTTAAATAATAAGCATTCACACCAAAGTCATTGCCGACAATGACATCCTGAAATCCATCGTCGTTTAAGTCGGTGTGAGTGACAGCCTGACCCCAGCCTATATTATCTAACCCTGAGGATTTCTTTTCAGTGAAGGTTAAGTCTCCCTGATTGATCCATAATTTATTAGGCAGGCCATTGATGTTTCTGCGGGCAAGTGAAGGCAGTATACCTTTGGGGTAATTGCCAAAGTAAGTTACATATATATCAAGCAGGCCATCGTTGTTGGCATCAAATACGGTGGCAGGGCCACCTACCATGTCAATTCCGCCAATCGGGTTGTCGGCTAATTTTTTGAATGTAGTATTTCCTAGGTTTTCATATATATGGTGGGGTTCGTTAGCAAAGGTGATAATGATGTCTTGGTCTCCATCATTATCTAAATCGGCTATTAAGGGTTGGCGTGGCTCCCCTGGTAGACCATCAGTCATAAGGCCTGACTTATGTGTGATATCAACAAACTGACCGTTAATGTTTTCAAATAGCTTATTACCGGCGCCACTTAATAGTAATAAGTCTGGGTCACCATCGTTATCAATGTCTTCTGAGGCAATACCTGCTCCACCAAAAGCCGGAGGAATACTAATTTCACCTACACCGGCCTCTTTTTTAAGATAGCTTCGTAATAATCTGTTTAACCAATCGGATGAGCGATGTTCAAACTTAAGGCCTAAGGCCTCGCTGACATCTTTAAAATTATCAGAGATTGAATTTGTGGCTAAACTACTTTGATTGCTTGAATAGATACTGGCAATATTTTCAACGGACTTAGATTGGCGGTTTAGAGTAACTCTATTATTAATGCTGTTTACCGCATCAACTAGATCGGTAGGAGTAAGTCGTTTGTTATTGATTTTATCTTTAGATATGTTGCCAGCTACACGTAATAACAGCACACCGTAAATGGCAATATTTTCAGTAATAAGCTCGGCGGCAAAAGGATCTGCAGTAAGGGTGCTGTTTAATTCAGGATTATCTAGGGCAAATTGTAAATAACGCCAATGTATGCCTGAATCTCTAAAGGAGTCCATGTCGTAGGCTTCTAAATAGACTTGCTGTTCGTAAGCAAGCTTTGGGAAAAAAGCAACATCCTCATACTTGTTCACGTTGTGAGGAATAAAAACACGGCTATATTCATAAACATCAGACTCTTGAATAAGCGAATGTTTTTCATTAAGAGCGGTTTGATTGGCGCCTTGATAAAGGGCGGTTGCAAACTGAATTAATGCCTCGGTAAAATACTGACGGAATAACGTGGCCTGCTTGGGGTCTTTGGGCCAGCTTTGACGAGCATAAAAAACCTGAAGATTACGTACAAATATTTGGCTTGATACTTTATTGTAAGCTTGATAAGCCGATACTTTTTGCTCTATTACTTGTTTAAGTAAGGTTTTGTCGGTATTAAGAGCTAACTGAAAGTGGCTGTTTTTTAAATTTGCCAACTCTTGCCACAATGTTGTTATTTGGGCTTTAGTGATTTGTTGTTGATTGTTTTTTCTAGCTTCTAGGTCGGCTATTTTAAGGGTAGCCAGGCTTAATAAATCCAAGCGTTCTTTAAGTAGTGCGATGGCGTCTTTGGCTAATAACGATGTATTAAGATCACCTTCAAACATCATGGTTTGTTGGGCGGCTAAAATAGCCCGCAAAGAATAGGCAACGGAAGAGTACTGCCTTAAATCGTCCTTATGGATGAGCAATGATAATCCGGCACTAAAGGTTAATTTGTAATGGCCTTTGTTAGTGGTGTTTACACTATATAGGCTATTTAATTCAGAGAGTAAGTCTTCTGCTTTAATAGTTACTCCATTCGTAGTTTCAGCGACTTTTTGCCAGGTTTTTAATACAAGCTGCTGAGAAAGTTGGTTTTTTTCAAAGCGGGCATCAGGAGATAGCGGCGTGCCAAACATAAAGTCTTCTAATCGGCTAGCAGTGGCGTAGCATTTTGGGTCTTTTTCAGATTCAAATGATTGAATCTCTTGAATCAAGGTAGATGCATCCTGTGCAAATACTGAATTCGAGAATAAAACGATAATGGCCAGCCACTTGTTCACTGCTTTCTCCCTTAATGTTGTGCGTACGTAAAAAGGGCTAATTATGCCGTAAAATTGCTCAAAACGTTACTAAATATGCTTGGGCGATAACCTGTGTTTTTATTCGGGGGAAGTTGAGGGAAAACTTATTTAGCAGCGAAGTGGTCAATATGCTTAATAAAGATTCAATATTACTTTGATGGTTGAAAAATACCCAGGTAAGCAGTGGATAAGACAACAAATTAAAGCTTGCGGGAAGGCATAGAAGCTAGCCCATAGGAAGTGCTGCTAAGTGTGTGGTAGTTCGAAGGTTTTGTGTTAAATAAGTGGAAGCACACCATCTCGCAGGAGTCTAGTTTGCTTGGGTGTAGTGCGTAATCTCAAGCTGATCGTTAAACTAAGCGCACCACTATGGTGAGTTAAGGGCTTATTCTTCATGAAAAAATAGAATTAGAGCGACTTCAGTGTTCAGGCTGCTTTAAGATTTTACTATTTAATTAAGGGTGCTTAAAACAATATATGCTAAAGCCCTTGCATGTACTAGGTTAAAAAACGAACTAAAATCAGGTTCTAGATGTCGGGTTATTCAAAAAACAGGTAAGTAGCCTCAATTTAAGCAATAAAATTTGTTTAAAAAACAAACAAGTCAGGGGCGCCTACTCAAAAGAATAGGTATTTATTCTGACGAAATAACGGGTTCTGGTTATTTATTGACCGTAAGTGTAAGAGATCACTTACAAGGTTATATGACGAAGGATTAACATACATAATAAGTTCTACTGTTGTACGTTTTTTGTTACATTTTGGCGTTGCTATGTAGCCGTTTAGAACTATAATGCCCCCCATAATTTTCGCGATCCAATATTTAACTGCGAATGCCCAATCAAACACTAAAAGCCCTTTGCAAAGTAAAGTAATTACTCTGGCTTTAAATGGATTTCCCTTTGTCAACTACACGCACCTCACTACAAGTAATGCGCGATACAATACATGCATTGTTAATGCGTGAATTGAAGACCCGTTTTGGTGCGAAAAAACTGGGTTATTTTTGGGCCTTTGCCGAACCAGCTGCCCAGGCGGTTATCTTGGCTACGCTATTTAGCCTTATAGGGCGCAGTTCAATAGCGGGTGTTGATGTGGCCTTATTTATGATTAGTGGCATACTACCATTTAAATTTTTTTCAAAACTGCTACCCCAACTAGCTCAAGCGATAGCCGCCAATAAACCACTTTTTGCATATCGACAAGTAGCCGCCATAGACCCCATTATCACGCGCATCATTATAGAGGCTGTAACGTTTGTGGTGGTATATACCGTAATATTAATGGCTATGGCATGGATGGGGTTTGAGGTTTGGCCTGATGATTTATTGGCGCTGCTGGGTATAAGTGCATTGTTACTTTTACTAGGTGCTGGCATTGGCTTAATCATGTGCAGTGCCGTGGCACACTGGGAAGACGCCAGTAAAATATTGGCCATGATAATGATTCCTATGTTTATTATATCGGGAATATTTTTTTGCGCCACAATGGTCCCACAACAGTACTGGTACTTACTCGATTGGAACCCAATTTTTCATGTTATTGAGTTAAGTCGTGATGCCATGTTTGCCTCCTACACCACTCCCATTGGCAGTTGGTCGTATGTGGGCTTGTGTGCCTTGGTAAGTGTAAGCATTGGTTTAATGTTATACCAGGTAAACCGTAATCGGTTTATTACCACATGATCACGTTTAAGGGGGTTAGTAAGTATTACCCTACTAAACAAGGCCGTAGTTACGTCTTTAAAGATGTGAATATTGTATTGCCTACCGATGTGAATATAGGAGTGCTGGGGCCAAATGGCGCCGGCAAGTCCACCCTTATAAAAATGATGGGGGGAGCCGACTTTCCAAACCAAGGTGAAATCACCAGCGATAAACGCATTTCGTGGCCCTTGGGTTTGCAAGGCGGCCTGCAAGGCAGTATGACAGGTCGTGAAAACGTACGTTTTGTGGCACGTATTAATGGTCATAAACAAACTAAAGTGATTGAACAGCAAGTGGCGGACTTTGCGGAAATTGATAAATACTTCGATGAGCCCGTTAAAAGTTACTCTAGCGGTATGCGCGCTCGGGTTACCTTTGGTTTGACTATGGCGTTTGATTTTGATTTTGATGTTTTATTAATCGATGAGCTCAACGCAGTAGGCGACGCTAACTTTAAAGCTAAAAGTAAAAAGCTATTACTAGAAAAATATGAAAAAACAAAATTGATAATGGTAAATCACAATCCTGGCGAATTAAAACAATATTGTCAGGCGGGTTTGTTAATAACAGGTAAAAAGTTACAGTTTTTTCCAGATTTGCAAGATGCATTAACCGAATACAAGGCACTTTATGTCAGAGCCAGTTAAAAAAAGCCTTATTCAGCGCAAACTAAATAAGCTAAAGAAAAAGCCTTTGCAGTTTGTAATAGACTCTAAGGCCTATGATAGCGCGCAAAAAAGCATGGATTATACTTGGGCCAAGTTTGGCTCGTTTGCCTTAGTGTTATTAGCATCCGCATTAGTGGTTTTTTACTATGGCGTGATGGCCTCACCAAGATATGTGAGTGAAAGCCAGTTTGTAGTAAAGCAGGCCAGTAGCAGTGATGTACCTATGCTGGGGTTGGCTGCATTGGGTTCGGTATCACCATCCATGCGGGATGCGTTAATTTTACAAAAATACATTCAGTCTCGTGAGATGGCCATGGCATTAGATGCGGCGGTTTCCCTAAAAGCCCACTATGAGCGCAGCGACTGGGATAGCTTTAGTAGGCTTGCAACAAATAGTAGTATTGAAAACTATATTAAGTATTACCAAAATCATGTGGGTGTAAACCATGATGAAATGTCCGATGTGCTATACGTAGAGGTACAAACATTTGATGCTCAGTATTCATTAACCGTAGCCAGTGCTTTGCTACAGCTAAGCGAGCAGTTTATAAATAATTTAGGGGCTAAGATGGCCCAAGAGCAAATGGCCTATGCCCAAAAAGAAGTAGAGCGCTCTTACAAGGTACTAAGTGAAAACCAAAATACACTAATTAACTTCCAAGATAAGTTTGAGTTATATAATCCAGAGCAAAGAAGTGGCGCGTTAGCCAACGCCATAAATGGCTTAGAAACCCAGATCATTACCCAGCAAACCGAACTGAAATCATTGTTAGCTTTTATGCGCGATAACGCGCCAGAAGTTAAGGCTAAAAAAATAAGGGTAGACGCACTTAAAGAGCAGTTGGCCGAAGAAAAAAACCGCCTAACTAATCACGACAAACAATCATTAAATAAAATAAATGTAAGTTTTAATGAAATAAAACTTAATACCGAGCTAGCACTAGATCTTTATAAATCATCTCTTGTAAGTCTTGAAGGCGTGAGGGCTGAGGCCTATAAAAAGCTAAAACATTTACTGGTGATAGAGCATCCAGCATTAGCCCAGCAAGATAAATACCCTGCCCGAATATATAGTATTTTAACCTGGTTTATCTGCTTGTTATTACTCTATTTTATTGGCCGTTTATTAATAAGCATTGTTAAGGAGCACCAAGAATAATGAAAACTATATACTCCATATTGTTAGGTTTTATGTTGGCAGTTATAGCACCAAATTTGTTGGCAGTTTCGCTACAGCAAGAAGCTGATGCCGAGGAGCAAGTCGCACTAGATACAACGGTAGCTAATAAACTATATGGCGGCTGGCTGTTTAATGGCGGTTTCTCGCAAGCCTCTTTTTCAGCGGTAAATCCTAATTACCGCATTACACAAGGTGATACCTTGTTATTACAATTATGGGGTGGCCTAGATTACCAAAACGAAACCAAAGTAGACCCACAAGGTAATATATTTATACCTAAGGTAGGCCCTGTAAAAGTGCTGGGTGTAAGTAATCAAAAACTTAATAAGGTGGTGCTTAAGGCGGTTAAACGCGTATATAAGTCCAACGTATCCGCTTATGTGACCCTAGTTAGTAGCCAAAAAGTGAAAGTATTTTTGTCGGGCATGGTAAAAAAACCAGGCTTATACGAGGGGCAAAGTGCTGATAGTATTTTAAAGTTTATTGACCAAGCATCGGGTATAAGAGCAGATATTGGCAGCTTACGTAACATACAAGTTAAGCGTAATAATAAAACAAAATACAGCATAGACCTGTACGACTTTTTAGAAAAAGGCGAGATGCCCAATATACAGCTACAAGATGGTGATGTGATTTTTGTAGCGGCTAAAAAAGGTGAGATCACCATTGAAGGTGAGGTAGGATTTGCAGGTAAATATGAGCTTAAAGGCAGCACGGTAAGTTTGCAGCGCATATTAAATGCCGTAGTCGCGCAAGAAAAAGCCACACATGTAACGGTGATAGAGCCAAACGCCAGTAATGGCCAAGAAATAGTCGCCAAGCAATACACTATTGACAACATAAAAAAGACTAGCGTAAAACCTGGCGCGCTTATTAAAGTGTCATCCCAATTACGTACCAGCAGCATAAGCATAGAGGTAGTAGGCGAGCATAACTCTGAGTTTGAAATGGTAATGCCATGGGGTGCTAACCTAGCACAGTTATTAAAAAGGGTTGAATATACTCAGTTATCCAATAAAAAAGCCGTTCAACTATACCGTAAATCAGTGGCGTTACGCCAAAAAGACATGCTAGCGGCAACGTTAACGGCGTTAGAGCAAAGTGTATTAACCGCAAGATCGTCCACCAAAGAAAGTGCCCAGTTAAGAGCCGCTGAAGCTGAAATCATTTTACAGTGGATAGAAAAAGCAAAAAAAGTAGAGCCTAAAGGGCAAGTACTGTTATCTGGTGGTTTTGATGCCAGTAAAGTCATTTTAAAGCAGGGTGATCGCATTGTAATTCCTGCGCAACGTTACCTTGTTATGGTGCATGGTGAAGTGTTGTTTCCAACAGCCATCGCCTATAACCAAGAAAAATCAGTGGAAGACTTTATAGCAAGTGCTGGCGGCCTAACCGATGATGTAGATGATATGAATATATTAATCATGAAGCCCAATGGCACATTTGTAGACATGAACAGTGATCTAAGTGATGAAGATAAAATCACGCCAGGAGATGAAATTTTTGTACTGGCCCGCCCAGATGTTAAATCACTACAGCTAACCAAAGACCTGACCCAGGTTATTTACCAGGTAGCTGTATCAGCAGCAGTGGTGTTAGCTCTGTAAATTCAGAAAATAAATGTAGGAGCGCACCCTGTGCGCGAAAGAAACAACCGCGAATATTTACTTACATAAAAAGTGTAGGAATGTGTTTGCGGGTGAAAAGAATAAACTTGCTAACGTGCCCCAGTTGTTGGGTATTGCAAGTTTATAATTCAATGCGTAAAAGCATAAAAAATTACATATAGCGTTTAATTATAATAAGCGTTTTAAAACTTTAAAATACTAACCAGCTCACAAAACATAAAGATTTTGCGCTGAAAATAAAATTAAATAGGAAAAGGGGACAGCAATGGGTAATACAAATACAAAGGCTAGAAAAGGAATTATCTTAGCCGGTGGTTCAGGTACACGCCTATACCCTCTTACCAAAGCTGTAAGTAAGCAGCTTATGCCTGTATATGATAAGCCTATGGTTTTTTACCCGCTAAGTACTTTAATGTTAGCGGGTATGCGTGAGATTTTAATTATCACTACACCGCAAGATAACGCCGCTTTTCAAACCTTATTAGGCGATGGCAGTGAATGGGGCATTAAAATCGAATACACCATTCAAGCAAGCCCAGATGGTCTAGCCCAAGCCTTTATCCTAGCTGAGGAATTTTTAGATGGCGCACCAGCCTGTTTGATTTTGGGTGATAATTTATTTTTTGGTCATAACATGTCAAAAGATATGTTAATGGCAGCCAATGAAACGCAAGGCGCTTATATTTTTGGTTATCACGTACAAGATGCAAAATCGTTTGGAGTGGTTGAATTTGATCATCTAGGTAATGTAATTTCACTTGAAGAAAAACCTGAAAAGCCTAAATCAAACTACGCGGTACCCGGTTTATATTTTTATGACAATCGCATTGTGGATGTGGCAAAAGGCATAAAGCCATCACCTCGTGGCGAGTTAGAAATTACAGATATTAATAAATTTTATTTAGACGATGCCAGTTTAAAAGTACAAGTATTGAGTCGTGGCACGGCCTGGTTTGATACCGGCACCCACGATAGTTTGCTAGATGCAAGTAACTTTATATCCACCATTGAGCGCCGACAAGGTTTAAAGGTGTGTTGCCCTGAAGAAATTGCATTTCGCTTGGGTTATATCACAGCCGAACAATTAGAGGCACTGGCTCAACCCATGAAAAAGAATGGTTACGGCCAATACCTGTTAGCTATTTTAGAAGAGCAAAAGCAAATAGAAATGCGCAAGCGTTACGCAGAAGCCGTACAAGCATCACCGACTGAAACTGAAAC